>Ga0065711_1049738_pt1 | contig 11155 bp, 3 predicted proteins | sample Hoacrofraction12_FD_59098 | JGI IMG/M metagenome (GOLD analysis project Ga0065711, IMG submission 59098) | Hoatzin crop microbial communities from Cojedes, Venezuela - Epithelial fraction 12 v2 (version 2) | ecosystem: Host-associated > Birds > Digestive system > Esophagus > Crop | place... | reverse complement strand
CCACTGGACTCTCTCCAGTAGTTCCTCATCTTTCTTGAAGTGGGGAGCCCAGAACTGGACACAGTACTGCAGATGGGGCCGCCCTAGGGCAGAGTAGAGGGGGAGGAGAATCTCCCTCGACCTGCTGGCCACAGTCTTCTTAACGCACCCCAGGATCCCAATGGCCTTCTTGGCAACCAGGGCGCACTGCTGCCTCATGGTCAACTCGTCATACACCGGACACCCAGGTCCCTCTCTGCAAAGCTGCTCTGTGTGGGTCTGCGACGGGACGTGAAGGGAGATTTCACGCCTCTTGGCAGAGCAGCGGGCAGCTGCTGTCGGTCTCTGCCGGGAAAGCTGTTCCACTCACCGTGCGCTGTTTCTGCGTTTATCGGATCGCAGAGAGCGAGAGGCTGCGCTGCCGCGGGCTCGGGGCCATCGGCGGTGCCGCTGACTGTTCCTCCTGGCTTTGTACGGGGCAGAGACGTGCCCGGAACTGAAAACTGGGAAGGACCCGCCCCAAGAGGGGTGGCAGTTGTCCAGGAGCATCTCTATTTTTACTACAACTGAGCCCAAACCAAACATTTTCTTATAAAAAAGAAAACATTTTTTTGCTTTATATTTTATGTTTTATTTTAGTCAGCCACCAGTTTTTCTCCGAAACCCAATTATTCGTACAACCCTGGCTGCTACAGGATTTGAAGTTGAGAAACTCGAACGGACAGACAGTGCAACATTTGTACCAGATCAAAACGACGTGCAGCGACACACTGAGAATATGTGAAGCGAAGAAGAAGCCGGGTTTGGGGTTCAGCTGTTTTTTGATCCCAGGCAATGGAGATTTTTCTTCACCAAAATACATTTCTCATTTTCCAGTCAACTGTTGTTACGGTCTTCTCTTTGAACCTTCCTACAGGGAGATTTTTTCCCAGCCGCAGCTTTTCTTTCACTGACGAGAGCATCGTTTGCTATCTAGAAATTGAGATTTTTTACAACAGGGTAGCTGAAGTCATTTGAGGACTTACGCTTGCAGTCTGCTCTCATGAGCAACCACACAGCTTGAAAGGGCTGAATTTGGAGCTGTGATTTACGACTGTCCTCCCTAATTTCCTACGTTAAAAAGGACAAAAAAATCCTTCCAAAGTTTCCCTGATGAGGAATTCTCCTTAATTCCACCACTTGTGTCCTAAGTACAATGTGAAGCATTTTCTTTCTCTGGTGATCTTTGTGGTATCGCAGTGAGGACAAAGAGATGTTGGTCTCCGGAAACTTTTGCAGAGAAGCTTGTTACTGTTTGCTGGTGTTTTAAAATAGGAAATTAATTCTAAGCTGTTTTGCCTAAATGGCTGAGCTTTGTCTTTTTACCTGCAATTAAAAAAAATCAACATTTGTTGAAGGGGAAGAATATAATGACGTAGTAAAATTGTTACTATTGTCTTCTTTTAAAGACAAAGAAAAATCCAGCAGAACAGATGTGAATCTGTAGACCTGTAGTATTTAAGAATAATTGCTGTACCCAATATAAGCTGGTATTTTTTGCATCTGTAATTTCAGCGTGGTTTTTCTTGTGCGTTTCCAGGATGGCTGTGCTTTTCTGTGAGCTTTCTCATAGGCTTCTCCATGTTTCCTGAGCTCCATTAATCCTTTTTTTTGGAAGTGACGTGCTTTTATTCCCCGTGTTGTTATCGCAGCAGGAGGAAGGGGAACTGTGTGATGATGGAAGAATTTTAACGTTTATGTATGCCACACATGAAGTTAGGGATCCCGTGAGATTTGTTTGTGTTCTTGTATACGTGTGGATGAACATCTGTGGAATGACAGCCTAACAACTTCCTTCTGACATTATAAAGGGGCCATAATGGTACTATGTATTTTTTTTTTTTAGTTGGCTTTTTTTGTGTTAACTCTTTCATTTCCCTGCTGATCTCAAGCCTTGTTCACTCCATAAATCGCTAAGAAGGTCGCATCGCCTGGGAGTCAATTAGACCTTGAATTTGGAATGAATAATGTCAGAATATTAAGCCTGGATCTTCAGGTAACAAGGGTCTGAATTTGGGCTCCTTCCCGATTATTTTCTGTACTAACGCGCTTGCTTGAGACGTGATCTTTTCCCTTCCCCTTCTAATCCCCTTCTCCATGGTCCGTGTGCCATTCTGCTGGTGGTCTGGTGGTCGGTTACACCTCAACAACCTGACGATGCAGAGGTGAGTACGCCCCGCTGCTTGGTGCCCGGTGGGGTGGACATACATTTAGGAGAGCAGAGAGGTGTTGAAACTCTCCATGAGGTTTTCAGGCTGCAAGGCCTGGGAACGCCGGGCTGGGCAGGGCTCTCGGGGCGCTGCGGCCGGGCGCTGCTGGTGGAGCTCCGTCCGCTAATGAACCGTTCGCATTCCTGCCTGCAGCCTGGCTTGCTCTGTCTCTCTAGCTCGGCTGGTTGTGCGCCGTCTGAGTTAAGTTTGCGTTAGCACTACGCAAATGGGTGTAAATGTATCGTGAGTAAAGTTCAGGCTGGAAATGAGAAAGAGGATTTGAAAGTGGTGTTTTAACCAGTTGCTGCATTAACTTCCTGACAGGAATGATAATGACCAAAAAGAAAAACCAACCCCAAAAATGCCAATAACAAGATGCCTCACAATCTGTTTTTGAGGGCCTGATCCAAATCCCAAAGTGCAAACCTAATCAACTTTGTAATGATTAGGAAGTCTAATGTACTTTCCTGGTAGTCTCTGCCTCAAACCGTTAATTTCTGTCTGAGCTAGAGCAGATCTTCTAGGACATGAGCTTGTCTGGTTTACAAATTTGGAGCGATCAAAAATCCAGGCCATCGTTACATTTTTTTCCTGGTGATTAATTACCACATGAAACCAGCCGGTGTTTGATGCGTATTAACCATTTCTGTCTTGGTTTTAATTGTAGTTTTGTCTTCCCATTGAATTTGCTGATAGATTAAAGACCTGCCTTTAGAGGCGGCGATCAACTCCCCTGTTCACCTTCATAGAATCATGGAACGGTTTGGGTTGGAAGGGACCTTAAAGATTATCTGCTTCCAACCCCCCTGCCGTGAGCAGGAACATCTTCCACCAGACCTTCTTCTAAATAAGACAGATTGCATTTCCTAAGTCGTGCATTTATAAGGCAAGATTTCTGTGCAGATGTTATTTAGGGAATATTTTGATTTAATTTCTCTGTTTTTAAACAGAGCCAACAAGACTGGCTTGACTAATTCTCTGCTCTTTTCCCATACACTGAAGGATTTTATGTAACTACATAACTGCAACATTGCATAGAAATCTAATGTTTAGTTGGTAATTCATGATAACCCCTTCCTAGTGATGGTGTATTGATATCCCTAGCCTCTTTTAAAGGAAGAAAGGGTGTTTGAATTCTCCCTTCACGACAGCTCTGTTTAATATTGATTATCGTAACCGTATAAGCTCCTGAGATCGATCTGATAGAAAGTTGCTAGAAACTTTGAAAAACACATAGTAACTTCCGAGTAAATAGTAGCATACCCAGAACTGATACTTCTTGGATGAGGCAATTCAACTCCTGCATGTGAGAATTATGTGTTTATGCTAAAAATCCTGCCATCATTTTCTGCTTGGGGAATTGAGACTTGCTGGCAAAGTTTAATATGCAAAGCTGAAAATCTACATTTAAAAGCCCTTCTTACGCAAAGACACAGAAAGTTAGCAGTTTTTAATAAGTGGGTGTAGAACTTTGAGAAGGGTTTGCATGAACTGTGTAAGTGGTGTCGGTGGCAGTCGTTTGGCGGAGCAGCCCGACGCAGGAGGAGACTCGGAGGTGCCCTTGAGGAGCAGCGCGGTGGTCCTGGGAGCAGCACCCAGCCACCCGGCACGACAAGCCACGCAGAAACACCACCTCCGATTGGAGCTCCGCGGGGAATGGAGGTGGGCCGAAGGTTGGCCTCTGAAGGGAGATTTGGCCAGGGTAGCTGGGGTTAGTGCTGCTGTTCCCGGGATCATTGCCGGCAGCCTGACCGTAGCGTTCAGCATCTCTGCTCGGCAGCTCATCGGAAAAAGAGCCGCAAAACCCGATTCAGCTGTAAGCACACAACAGCAGCCACCTGAGATAAATAACTTCACTTTAATGGCATCTATTTTTCTTTGTAAATGGCTTTAATGTCTCCTGTGCTACGTAAAGGCTTTCTGATATTCATTATGAAAGTTGCATGCAGTGTCTTTTAACCAAATCTAATTGGAGAAGTGAAGTGCACGGGAACATGCAACCCAAGGAGAGCTCCCAAGTCTCCCAGTCCTGGCTGAGAGATACGGCTGTGTCATAAACATACCGTGCTCCCCTCTGTGAAACCCTTGAGCTTAAAGCTGCTCGTGGAAGGCTGTTCCCCTCTTCTCCTTTCTCGTAATTAGAAGTCGTTTTCTGGTTTCTAACCCAGTTCTGTTCAGAGGAGGTTTATACCTCCGTTATTCGTCAGTGTTGTTTCTCAGTGTCTCTTCTAGACCACAGTTGGGTACCTCAATTCTAGGTTATCTTCATCGGCCATGAAAGAGAACACTGTTTTACGTCTGGTAAATCCTCCAGATTTACGCCTGCAATGAATGTTTAAAATAGAGCCTGGAACACCGAGTACTCAGCTGGTAGTGAAAAACTTGAGGTTTTGTTGGAGTAGAAGCTACTACAATTTCCGGTAATAGTTTTGCTGTCCAGATATACTTGTTCTGACTCCTCTCATCTCTGAAGATCAGCCCTCAGAAGCCGTGTCTTGTTCTGATTTTAAGGCCAAAGGTCTCCTTGCTGGAGTTGTGAGTTTTCAGCTGTGACTTTGTGACTCTAGCGGTAGCATTTCACACTGAGCTTTATCGTAAGGCTTTACCCAAACTTTTTTTTAATCAAAGGCAAACCCTGTTATTCTTACGAGGGGTTTTCTTTGCTGGTCTGTGAGTAAAAGGTGCTTTAGCCAGTTTATCCCGCTACACAGCTCAAGCTGTGAACCTACTGCTTAGCTAAAATTCACAGAGCTGAGCAGGACCCGTGTGATTAGATGTATTAATTGGACCCTGCAACTGCAGTAAAATAAACCACACGTTCGGATTTTAACCCTGACAGTATGTCTGTTGGAGTATCGAGAATATGGGAGCGGTAGTCATCTTTTCTGTACTTAACAAAAATGTTAACGTTGGGTTCAGCCTTGAAATTTGGTGGTAGGTGCAGTTTCACTTTTCCTCCCCTGGAAGTTTGGATTTGTTTGCTGCAGAAGTTTTAGCATGCAGTTGTGCTAGGAGGTTATTTAAGAATACTCCTGGTTTCAGCTGATTTCCTTAGCAAATAATTTTGTGTGCTTCGCTTTGCTCTAGCAATTTCCACAGCCTCTCTGATAAAATACTAAAAAGGATCACAGAAGCTTTACCCCTCCCTGTAACATTTAGCCTGTCTATTTCATTATAGCAAAATATTGCATTTTACATGCCAAGCCTTAAAACCTTCTTTCTAAAAATGGTAACTGTATTTAATAACTAATTACTCTAATGATCCTACAGAAGTGCTCGAGACCTGTTTTAGTAGTGGTGTCAATTACAACCATCTGCACGATGAATAAAGGAACCGTGGCCCAGCTGTAGAGTTGAAACATGTTGGCATTTTCCTACGGGCGGCCATATGGTACTTAACGAAAGCGAATTGTTCGCACTGCAAACAGCTCTGCTCCTGATGAATGATAGCGTTTTGTTCTGGAAAATGGTTCCACAAACATGAGGAGTATTTTTAAATGCTGGAAGTGTGTCTGTAAGTGACAGGCTATAAATGGGAAGGTCTTTGGAAGGAGGAGAGGGGGATGCAAAAGGAATTGTTTCGTTTGCCTAGGGGTATTCCAGCACAGCCTTCCTGTCGCTTAATAGCAGTATCTTTTTTGTGCATACATAGCCCTGAATCTGTAAATTTTATATATTTTGGTAAGGAAGAAGATAATTAGAAATGTAACTCTCATTTGCCATCAGCATGCCCAAGCTTGAAGCTGGTGTGAGCTTTAAAATCGCGAAGCTGAAGCTGTGAAGAATTAATAACTCTTTGCCTCGCATATGTGCAGACATTTTCGTACACTTGGAAAAGGAGCTGCGGAGTTGTAACCACAGTAAGTGTGTGAGCACACAGGTTGGAAACAGGTCCTGGCTTCCCGGCACTTGGTGTTTCTCAGAGAAAAAAGGGCAGGTAACAAATCAGCTGTGGAACATGTCTTCTGTTGTTCTTTATTAGAAATAGAAACAGGGCTCCCTCCCCCCCACGACTGTCCAAGGATGGCTCAATGAACTCATCGTGAGATTGATACCTCTTTACCCTCAAATCGTTAGCCCCAAATCTGAATTGAATCAACAACAGGCTGTTGCCATGTCATGGTTGGTAGGCAGTCATTTGGGTAATGAGTTTGGTCTCGGTTCAGTTCTTAATATCTATCTTGAAGAAGTAGCTGCTGCTAATGACCAAAATCGTTCATTTTGTTAATGTCGGAAATTGATTTTGTCCATGTGGCTTATTGCTTCTGTACACGAGATGTAATCAGAAATCTGACATCATCTGAATTCCTGTTTGGTTGATTAATAAATACCTAATCTGGGGATCTTGGTTGTGTTCTGCGTAGACGGAGTTTGGTGCTTGTTTCCGAGGTTTCGTGCGCAGATCTTGCCAGGGGGCACGGCGTTCCTCCCCGCGAGGCACTTGCTGCCTCTTGCCAAGGGAGGACTGGTTTTATGTGCCAGCACTCCTGTATGTTTGTGGGCGCTGGAGCTGCTCAAAACCTCTTGATAGATCTTGCAGTACTTTTGCAGAAACAATGTCATAAAAAATCTCACCAACCGGTGCCATCCGCGTTCTCATTAGCTGTGCACAGAGCTATTTGCAAATTCTCGGCAGCAGCGGGGCTGCAGCTCCGAAGCCCCATGCTTTTGGGCTAGGAGCATCTGTCACCTGAGCTCAGAGCAAAATCTTTCTTGGCTCGGCAGCGCGGGGTGGATAACGCTGCTGGGAAACCCCGGTGATGAAACCGCGGGCCCCGCTGCTGATGCCTGCAGACTCACAGTGCGAGAGTTAACACAAGGACAGAAGAAAGCTCCGGTGTCAGCTGGGATATATTTTCTTGCAGCCTCCTTGCAAGACTGGGTTTTTATGTGACTCCTCTTCAAAAATCATGATCTTACGTTACAGGTATATACAGGAACCGAATCGTGATGGGGTGCAAAATCCCACCGCCGCCTGTGCGACCGACGGGGCTGGGATCTGGGAGGCAGGAGGCAGCTGACTGCAGCACGGCGGGCTCTGTATCCCGCTCGCTATCTGATCCGTTACAGCAGTGCTGGCTGGTGCAATAAATCTTCCTCGCTTTTAATTAATAGTTGTTCATCTGTATGGCAATAATTTCCAGTAATGTTTATGTTAAAAAGAAAGCACGGGGGGAGGGGAAAATTTCTCCAGGCGGGAGCATAGTTAAAAAGAAGCCTTTTCTTCCAACTGAGAAGCAAGTACTGTAATTTGGGAGCAACGCATTTAGTGTGTGTTTCGCAGAGGAAGGCAGAGCCCTTCCCTAAGAAGCCTGCTTTCTAAGTCAAACCCAGATAAGATGCGTCTCTCAAGACCCACAAAAGGGGTAATTCTGCATTGCATTTTCTGAAGGGCAGTGCCAGTTTCAGAGGTTCCTGCAGCTCGTGTCTTGCAGGTTACAGCCCATCCTCTGTCCTCCTCTGCCCTCTCAGCTCTCCTTTTTTACACAACCGTATTGCCCATTAGATCAGAGAAATTGCTTTGACTTAAAAATGCAGAAAGCAAAGGTAGACCCATGGTTTCTAAATGTAGAACTGTGTATTAACTTGAAGGCGAGGTCATGAAGCTTATAGATATTACTTAGCGGGCGTGTAGCACCCTAATCGTGTTACAGGTTTCCATGATGTTTGCTCCTGAAGGGAAGGAGTGAAAAAAATAACAGTGCACAGATATTCGCAGTGTGGGCTGCTCGGCCTGCCGGTAACCCGCGGCGCTTGCTCCGAAGGCAGTCTGCAGAAAGCTGATTAAAGGGAAATATAGCGGTGATAAACTTTAGTCAACATGTTTATGCAGAACGTGTTGGAGGACCCAGCTTGGGATGCTTAACGGAGTGTCAGTATTTGGTGTATTTGTTGTTGCTGTTGTTCACTCTTCTGGATTCCTGTGACTTGGTGCTAAAATGTGTTGGTGAAAGCTGGGATTATTGGTTTGTAGCCGTGTGGTCATGGAGTCGAACCTGAAAGTGTCACCCCGCAAGTATTACAAGCGTAAGAGCATTTGAAATAAACAAATGAATAAAGTTTCTGAATCTGAATGCTTGGGTCTCAATTCAGTTGGCTCAGCACTGGCATCTAGTGCCATTTTAGATGCCTCAGGGTCTGCTGTCATGCCTCCAGCTTGCCACGCCAGATGGGTGGGGGTTTCCTGGAAGTCTGTTGTCAGATTTGCCTTGCCTGCTCTGTGGAGATGTCTCCTGTACCCTGGGGCTTCTCAAATGGTGCTAAATGCCTGTGTTTAGGCAACTGGATCAGCCCTTCATGTTGGCGAGCAGTGCGGCCAATCTCAGCAGTTCGTATGTACTCAACATAAAGGAAACTCTCTAATTCTAATTTCAGATCCAGATTACTGGCAGCTTGCTTTTGGCCAGTGAAAAGTTAATTTTGGATGATTCCCTCTGTGAGGTACAGCAGAGCCATGTCTGCCCATCAGGAGCTACATCCATACAGTAAACTGATGGACGCCAGGACCCGGACTTAACTACTGTCCTACCACCACCCAAGTGTTGGTATGGTTCTGGGCATGGTTTTGGCATCCTCAGAGACAGGCTGATGAAGTACGGGCGAGACAAATAGACAGTGTGGTGAACTGAAAACCAGTGATGTGCCCCAGGGAGAGAAATGATCCCCCCACCCATCCGGGCTGGGGCTGGAAGGCAGCTCTGCAGGGAATGACCGGGGGTCCTGGTGGACAACAAGCTGACATTGGGAAGAGCATTGCCGGCAGCTTGAGGGAGGTTGATCCTTCCCCTCTACTCAGCCCTGCTGAGACCCAGCTGGGATGTTGGGTCTGGTTCTCAGCTCCCCAGTACAAGGGAGATGTGGACTTTCCAGAGGGAGTCCAGCAAAAGCCCACGGAAATGGCTAAGGGGCTAGAGCATGTCTTGCATGAGGAGAGACTGAGAGAGCTGGGACTGTTCAGCCTGGAGAAGAGAAGGCTCAGGAGGGATCTTAGCAAGGTGGGTAAGTGAGGGGAGGAGTAAGGAGGACAGTGTCAAAGTCCTCTCTGTGATGCTCAGTGACAGGACAAGAGGCACCAGGCACAAACTGAAATGTCAGAAATTCCATTTAAACATAAAAGAGAACTTTTTTATGGTGAGGAGTGACAAATGCTGGAACAGGTTACCCAGAACATTGGTGGAGACTCTGTCCTTGGAGCTACTCAAAGCCTGACTGGACATGGCGCTGTGAGTGACCTGTTTCTGAGCTCTGGGGCTGGGTAAATCTGTCTTCAGAGGTGCCTTCCAGCCCCAGCAGTTCTGCATTGTGTGTGATTCTGTGCCTCTTAAGGCTTAATCGAATAAAGGGTTGGGAGTTTAACAGCTGCTGCCACGTGGCAAAGGTCGTTCCAGTGAGGTGGCAGCAATTCAAGCTTTTCTAGATCCAGACGTACAGAGTTCAGGTCCTGCAAAAGATGCTGTGATCTTTGGTGTAATTCCCTCCCAGCGTCTGTGGAATGCGTCATGAATCGCAGTGATCCTCCTCTTCTTCACAGATAGTGTGAGCTGTGGCTGGAGAAACTCTGCTTTGCTCCCGCCGCAGCAATGCCCTCGCGTGTGATCCTGCAGAGGCTTCCTTCCTTGGGCGGGGAGGGCAAACACATGTCTGTACTGGAGTATTAAAGCAGCGTTGTTCAGGTTTTTGGCCTCCAAATTCAGGTTTAATCACTGAAGGTTTGTCTTCGCATTCGTGCTTTGAAAACAAATTTTTAGCGAAGTGGAAAAATTGTCCTAATGGAAGATATTTTGTTTGGATTTCAACCGTTTTTCCATATACTGAAGAAAAGCCTTCTCTGACTGAGGGAGAGCTTTCCTCCACTTTCCTTTAGCAAAATATTTACAATTGTTGTTTCAGCTTGGAAACCTCTTCCATATTCTGACACTTCAGCTACATTAAATATTAAAAAAATTAATGACTGTAGAGCTGTGCCATTGCATAAGAGACAAACGGAGACCACTTCTGAACAGAATTGGAGCAGACCAGTGTACTTTCCAGGCAGGGTGAAATGCAGAAATAAAACAGCTGATCAGTCATTATCCCAGAATCATGCGTACTTTTAATAATCTGTGTGTACACATCCTGGAGTATTTTAAAGAGAAGAACTTAATATTATATGTATTTAGTCAACCTGAGTTTATTTTGGATGCCACAGTATAGTACTGAGACAGACAAGTTGCCATTCGCTTTGTGTGAGTTTCTGCTCCACTTTTTAAAAATTTTTTACGGTGTTTCAAAGGCAGGAACTATAAAATCCTTGTTTAGACAAGAAGCCTACACCGCTTAGATACTTTCAGCACTTAGCAGTGCAAGAAGTTACTTCTGATTTGCAATTACTCACCGTGGAGCAGACACCGTAGGAAGCCTCAGAAGCAGTGGGAGTTTGGTTCTGGTTTGGAGCACGTTGCTGAGGGGTTGTTTTCATACCAAGGAAAACTAAAGATGACAGAACTGAATTTAGCACATAGCAGATAGTCTCTGTACTTCAGAATGTTTTACAAGTTTTATCTTTATTCTCCTGTGCTTTAGCCTGGCTCGTTGAAGGTGGGATGATGCTGGCCTCGTGGCTGCTCTATGCTGTGGTACAGGTTGGGGTTTCCAGCTTCTCCTTACGAGATCACAGAATCACAGAATGGTGGGGGTTGGAAGGGACCTCTGTGGGTCATCCAGTCCAACCCCCCTGCCCAAGCAGGGTCACCTACAGCAGGCTGCACAGGACCTTGTCCAGGTGGGTCTTGAATATCTCCAGAGAAGGAGAATCCACAAACTCCCTGGGCAGCCTGTTCCAGTGCTCCGTCACCCTCAGAGGGAAGAAGTTCTTCCTCATGTTCAGACGGAACTTCCTGTGCTTCAGTTTGTGCCCGTTGCCCCTTGTCCTGTCACTGGGCACTACT
>Ga0065711_1049737_pt1 | contig 11155 bp, 7 predicted proteins | sample Hoacrofraction12_FD_59098 | JGI IMG/M metagenome (GOLD analysis project Ga0065711, IMG submission 59098) | Hoatzin crop microbial communities from Cojedes, Venezuela - Epithelial fraction 12 v2 (version 2) | ecosystem: Host-associated > Birds > Digestive system > Esophagus > Crop | place... | reverse complement strand
CTCTCCAGCCTGTCCAGGTCTCGCTGAATGGCAGCACAGCCTTCTGGTGTATCCACCACTCCTCCCAGTTTGGTGTCATCAGCAAACTTGCTGAGGGTACACTCTGTCCCTTCATCCAGGTCATGGATGAAGAAGTTGAACAAGACTGGGCCAAGTACTGACCCCTGGGGGACACCACTAGTTACAGGCCTCTAACCAGACTCAGCGCCGCTGATGACAGCCCTCTGAATTCTGCCATTCAGCCAGTTCTCAGTCCACTTCACCGACCACTCATCCAGCCGACACTTCCTGAGCTTCCCTGGGAGAATGATATGGGAGACCGTGTAAGAGTGTTTGTTGTACTTTTTTCCCAAGTCTTCAGTCACAGGGCACTTTTGGCATCTGTGCAAAATTTCAGGGCTTTCAGATTAAAAAAATATAAGTAGCTTGAACAACAGATTTTGCCTACACAAACTTTAGCTATTGTAGAAGTTTCCTCTAGTGTACATATTTATTTTCAATAGTTGTGAGCAATAAATGGTTTGAGAAGATTGTTATTAAAAAGAACATCAAACCTTGCAAGAATTACCCACTTTAGATAAAAAATACAAAAAACTACACAAAAATACCCCACAAAGAACTTTTAAACAACTGAATGCAAGTCCTAGACACCCAAAGTACCATACATACTTGTGTAAACTTCACTTTTTACTTGAATAAATGCACTGAAATCAGAGGTATCTTCCAGCATTTTTTTTTACAAAGAGGATGAAGGCAGGACAGGGACACAGCATCTCTAAGGAGTAACCTAACAAGGAGATAAGATTTGTCACAAATAATTTTCTCATACGGTTGTTACTCTTAGAAATAAAATAGAGGTCAGTCTTTTCATGGCAGCAAGTTAACGCCCAGCAAATAAAGAACCAATGAAAAGTCTCAGTGTTTCTTGCATGCCTTGTATTGCCAGAGTTAAAAACTGAACTATGTGGCATCTGGACTGAGCTCTTGCAGAGATTTTCTCAGTCACATTATGCATAACTGTACCTTCCAGAAGCAGAAGAGCAAATAGCACACCTTTCCATACATCAGTCTGTAGGCTGATAACATGTCTAGGGCGTAGCATGCCTAATAGAACAGACAGTGAAATCCTAATCTATTTAACAACTTGAAGGAACACTCTGCTAATGTATTCTGTCAAAACTATACTTCACATATGATTGATAATTATTAGCCATTATCTACCCCAAGCATTGTTTTATCTAAATATAAAGATTCTGAAGTTAATTGGACAAAATGTAGATCCTGTAATCCATAATATTCACCTCATTAGTGTTAATCCTTTCCCCAATCCTCCAATTAATTGCAAATGTTTGATTCAGTGAAGCTAATATCCTTTTTGTCATTGTTCAGTTGAAATCAACGCAACTATGCAAAAGACACAGATTACCGATAAAGGTTTATCCTTTCATAATTACTTTAAAGCTCATAGCAGGCAAACAAAAGTTATTATTATGCAGGCTAAACAAAATGACAAAGGATTTTCTGATGCTGAATATTCAACAAATCAATACAGGTAAATTGTCTTCATAAACACATTACAAGGGTTTATAATTTTAAGGCATTTTGGAGCGGCATTTAAATATTTCTGGTGTTCAGAATATTGCTCAGGTGCAAATGTGTACAGCTTTTGGAAACCTTGCGGCTCAATACATTCTTCCAACTTTCTCAAAAGCTACTGTTTAATACTTAAATTTCTTAATCTGATTTGTGATACTCAGAACATGTAAAATCACAGAATTAACTCAACTGGTCAACTAATCTGCTACAAAAGCCACTCCCATTAGGTGAACTGTACTGGGAGTAAGAGATTGCTCTAGTAGTAAAATTAATCATGTGTGGATAATTTTCTTGAAAATGTTACAGCTCTAACCATATAACTCCAACAAGTCCTGGAACTAATACAAAATAAAAAAGTATACAATACATTATTATATAAATATACAATACATAAAAAATATTCTTTTTTTTATTAAATGGTCCCATGTACTGCCAGCATGAAAATGAAAGGTACATTAATACACAGCAGATAAATAAATTATTGTTAATTTCAAGCCACTACTCAAGGATGCTTACAATGGAAAGCAAATAGTATGGATTTCAATTTTCTCTTAGGTTATTGCATTTCCTGACAGTAGCTATTTCTATGACAAAGTTTGTTTTGCTTTGTTTTTTTAAAGTATCCTGGGAATTCTAGGGATTGAATACCACACAGAAACCTCAGGACTTTATTTTTTAAATGTACAGATACTGTTATTGTACTCTCAGCAAGCAGCACAACTTGCACTGAGGTAAGAACATACTTGCTGGCCAAGCAGCTTGTTGTTTTTCAAATGCTATCTAGGAAATAGAGACAAGTTAGCAACAATACTTTAGACTAAGTATTAGTCTTATTGATATGCTTTGTTAATATCATTTTATATGATGCTGTGAAGCGTGTAAAGTGTGCTTGGCCCAGTAAGACATACTTATACTGGAAATTGTAGTTACATCCATTCGTTTAGCCTATACTCAAAACTCAACACAACCACAAAAATTTATTTTCAGGATCATATGCTACCTCATCTCTCTGTTCACTTTTCTCAAGATAAATACCAGCACACAGTTGAAGATGTGAGAATTTACTCTCATACCTTGTGTGAAAAATAACACGCTACTATTGGAGGGGAGAGGGAAATGAAAATCAAAAGGGGTTTGTGAAGCAAAAACAGAGAGAAGCCAGTACTACCCAATATACCACTGCTATCTTAAAAATATGGTCAAAGAGTATCATACAAAAGAACCCAAAATTGGATAGACTACCCTATTCAGACTGTGAAGTAAACAACCGAAAAGAGCCACAGCTCGGAGGGGATCACACTTCCATAACCACCTGGTGGTACAGTATTTCTTGGTCCATTTGAGGTCATTTAAATACTTTACAGCCATGATGGTATTTGAACCAGAAGCAAACTTCAAGTGTGAAGTGGTGTTTTCAGAGTGATTACTCTGAGAGCATACTATCCTAACAGTTTTAATTAGACATCATTCCCATGCTAACTCCAAAGGACATGTCTACCAAGTGAGGACACAAGTTCTGATTGTGCTCAGTCACGGAACTTCACATGCATGAGCAGTGCCATGAATGCAAAGAGACTGTTCACACATATACAGTGACTGCAACGTTACAACAGTTGCTCACAATAGTGAAGGATAAAGCCACCACACTTCAAGGTTTTTGAGGTTTTACTAGATAAAGTTTTGGTTTATTAGCATAGTAAATGTCACACCAAGCACAGGTTTTGCTGTGAAGAGCTAAACAAGGGAACTAACAAAACACAGCCAGCACACTTGACCTGACATTGCAACTTCAGAGGAGCTACACAAGGCACTAATAAAACAAAATATGCAGTTGATTCATTATTTTCATGTATTGATGAGTATATAGTATCCTTCTTGCAACTTCAAATGAGCTTCCAGATCAAATGCGAAATCTGTATTTTTCTAGAAATTTCTTTGATTAGAATTTAATAGAATTTGAATAGAATTATTGATCTTGGTAAAAGGTAACCACAACATCAGGGGTCAGATCACTTGAACAATACAGTCAGCTGCTGTGTCTGGATGGTGATAGTAGTTTCCATTGCAAAAGTCCTTGCAAAGGCTAAATGGAGTGAGATGCCCTAAACTCCTGTTCTGCTCAGCTTTGCAGGTAGCTGATGGTCCTCAGGACCACTCCAGCACATGTACAATACATCACTATTGATCATCCTAAACTACACAGAAATTCTCTTCTGTCTTAGCTACACACAAAAGACTGCTCTAGACCATTTCTGCATCTACAGCAACAGTTTCTACTGCTTCAAATACTCTATGTACGGCTTGACCTATTTTGCAGCAGGAACTGCCTATGGTAGTCACTGCAAAGCACCAAATTCTCCACCCACAATATTAATCAACACACTGAAACACAGGTGTTGGTCTAGATACTGCAAAAGCTGCCTGTGGAAATCTTCAGGACAGTCCAAACGTCCGACCTGGAGGCTGCTTGCAACAATTAGTCAAATATCTAGATGTGAAGGTGGCTGGGCTTGGTCACTCGTCTTAAGTCAGTCTATCACCTCCTTCTGTGCACAGCTGGGGAGTCCCTGCACTGTCCAGGGAGTTAATGACCAGGGTACTGGGTGTGCACACAGCCACAATCCTGACAAGCAGCTACACCACAACTATGACACCAGCTTGAGTTTCTTGCCTCTTAAAGTCCATAGCTCTTGCCTTATGTGGTCTTCTGCTCATCTATACCACAAATATGTCCAGCAGATCAGAAAATCTCACCTGCAGTCTTTTGAGTTGCACAATGCAGAAAAGCTTTGCAGTGCTGCCTTTTGATACACCACCAACTGCTTGTCAAGGAAGACTTGCTACAAAAGCCCCAGTAACATGAATCCATCCCAAATGGTTTTTTGGGGTTTTCTTTGTTTTGGTTTTTAGCAGTACTTGTGAAATGCAAGAACAGTCTTGTTTCAGAGTTCTGGTAACAGAGGCATCAAGGGAAATTAACACCGCAGATATAGCCATGTCTCAAAGAGACTTAAGTGAAAGTGGTGCGATAGATTTTATGCAACCATTACTAACCATACAATCTCAAGGACACCCTCTCTACATATTCTTTAAAAATGTTACTTATCCCATTTTACCCATGAGACACCATAGATTTTCTGACCCATAAATTTGGACTGTACTTTAGAGAGCTTGTGTGTTGACTGGAGAAAGTTTACAGTTTAGATTGGTCACATTGGCTGTGCTTCTTTTAAGGAGACTTTATTTCATTTTAGGTGCCCACTGATGACAAAGAACTTCTTCAATTAAAATAAGAAAGAGCTTTAACTGTATCTTACCATATGTAATTATGGGTGATTAAACTGACATCTTGATTTTGCATCTGTTTGATTGAGAAGACAATAAAATTGTGAAATACTGAGCTTTCTCCTACTTATAAGTTTCAAATAAGTCTCAAGGGATTTAGCATACTCCTGCAGTGGCCAGACTACCCAACACTGTTTGGAAGTACAACGAATTCCACTCTTTTGGTTACATATGAGATCTTTCATAAATGTTTCTCCTGAAGTGGTCAGAAAACTTCCCCCCCAGCAACCCAAAAGAAAAATCTCCCATTGAAATACTTTGACTGAAAATAAAACCTACTGAGAGAGAAAAAAGTTTGCTTAAAAAAAAGGTTTCATAGCAATTATTTCATTCTTCAAATGAAATCTGCGTATTATTTCATTTAACATTTGACTACAACACATCACACAACACCCTCCACTTTTAAATCCAATCTCTATCTCATGTGTTATGTGCTGTTCTATGTGCTCAAAGGACAGCCAGACAACCCTGATGACAACCAGTACTGCAGATGTCACTGTCCTAGTGAAAGCTGTCTGACAACATGAACAACTGAGTTAAAAGCTTTCTTATTCCCCTCCAAAGATGGCCTAGTCAATGGAAAATAAATCCCCTAGAAGAAGTGCTCAAGTAGAACAGGTTGGACTTTTCCAGTCACTGCTTATCATAAGAAAGTATACCTGTCACACAACCACCTCGCAGGTATCCTCCAATGCTTAACAAAACACATTGGACACAACTCTGCTCCACACGATCAGCAGTATGCAGCCTCAATGTGCCGGAACTAATGTCCCATTCACGTGACAGATCCATGCCCAGCCACTCCCTGGGGGCAGAGCTACACACAGCCTTCTGAAAAATTCCAGCAGCTGATGACTTGTGCTTCCAGCTAAGATGCAGGTGAATCTCAAACACTAGATTGGGCTGATGGGACACTGAACAACACATAGCAATACACGGAATAATCCTCAGGTACACAATGAAATTTGTTACTTCCTAGATAGTTTTCCCCCAGTTTGCTGTTCATTAGATGTGGTATTCATTTGACACTGAACCACCTGCTTCTCCAGGGTGCCATAGTCGCTTCTTGTTACTCTGCAAGTTGAACCTGACATTTTGTTTTGCCTTACATCTCGCTTTCATTGTCACTCAGACCTTTAGAAATGGTTGATGCAATACTGTAATCTATTGTCATAGTGATATTTAAATACTATGTTCTTCATTCAGATCACTCTGATAGTTCCCCTGAAACTCCTTGTCCATGTGGGTTATCAGTCATATTTTGTTTCCTATTAATCAGCTCCTATTTCTCAATATCATTCTGTAATATAACTGATGTAGGTCCTGTCTCACTATATCAGGAAATAATTTAGAAACATATCTTTAAAAAATCAGTCTGCCTTAATTCTGTACTTTTATCTTTTATTAAAGCAGAAGTGATGTTGTAGTGGCTATTAGATTTATTGATACACAACTGTTTCAGCTCAGCTTTCTTGTTTGCCAGTTACTTAATGAGGTCAAAGGGTTTACTGAAGATATTCCGTATTAACAAAAGCATCCCAAAAATTACTAGAACCACAGTAAATAATAGAACAAACAAGGAAAAACAACAAAGTAGCTTAAACTTGCAAATCGAGTTTCAACCCATCGTTTGCCTGAAAGCTGTAGACATTTCAATTACAAAGGGTAACAGGAAAAAGTTTCAGTATTCAAAGCTCATAAAGTGTCTTAATGTAGCACATTATCCAGTGTTGTTTTCATTTTGCTTTATTTTAACAACAATAATAATACAATTGCAAAACATTTTAAGGTTCTAAGCTTGTAAATTGCTAATAGGTAATATACGAACTTGTTGCTATCAGTGGCAACTCTAATGCTTTTAAACTGGCGGAGATCTCAACCATACAGCTTGTCCATTATCAACAGTACTGATACTACTATATTTAGTTGTGCAGAAAAACAAAAGAAATTGACATTAACTTGCAAGAGATTTTGTGACTTCCTCCTACAGGCCTCATTTCATGATCTGTCTGAATTGCCAAATGCTCATCTCCACAACCTTGACATTAAGCAGCAAAATACTTGCCAAAGGCTGATGCATATGTAAATGAAAGCACAAGAAGTCTAAAAAGTTTTCTCACTATAAAAAAAATAGGGCAGGGAGTGAGGCACACAGTTACACAATCAATCCTTACACCTCGTCTCAGGAATGAAATCACAAGTCGACACTTTCTAAATACTTCTTACACACTGTCTTTTACACTCTGCCTGGGGTACTGCAGGGTCATTCTCTGCAAGCTCACGGACAGCCATAAAAATTGCCATGGAGGACTACTGTGCAGATACAGTATACTTCTTGTTTCGGTAAATTTCACTGCTGGGCTTGGTGCTAGCAAGTGCATCATCCATGCTCAGCCCGAGATGAAAGTTACACTAAGAATATTTTACAAAGGACTATAAAGCACTGGAGGACATAGACCTCATTATCCCCAAGTTAAGAGCCACCCCTGGAGGACACCAAAGGGAAAAAAAAAATAATCAGAAGCACATTCATAAGCATGAATCATATGCAAGTTGTTTAACTGTACGTAAGAGTCTGCAACAAACTTTTAGGAATACACTGATTATTATTTCCACAGAATGTTTTTGTAAAAAGTCAGGACTGAAGGAGAGAACAAGAATATCATCAGTATGAAACTTTGGAAATTGCAGACACGAATACTAACAGAGCTGTTTGTTTCCCCTCTTAACTTTGTTTAGAACTTATTTCTATCAGTTTTCAGGTGAAGATAGCACTGAATGTAAAATCACCTTTCCTGATAAATGTTTATTACATTTCACATGTTTAAGAAAAGTTAGAACAACAGTATCTACAGTTCATATTCCACCCAACCCTTAAAAAAGTCCTACATTGTACACCAGTGCTCACTCGCACATTCCCTCCAAAAACAAACCTAAGCAAGAATTAAAAAATGAAACAAATGTATGTAAAATACCTTGCTGGGATTTTTATTGCCCCACACTATAAAGATTACATAGGCTCATTACATCCATCTCAATGACAATATATTATGTTCAGAAATAGAGTACTAGTGCATTAGCACAGTGATACATTGCAAAACAGTAGGAAAGCCTCCACATAAAACAGAAAATGTGATTTAGTCTTTTTTTATTCCCTCCTAGAAAGAGATGATCACAATATAGGCTTGTGGCCTGCTTCCAATATTTGTCAGACAAGTCAGAGAACTTTCTTTCTGAAAAGGAAGTTGAATACTTGGGTTAATATTCTAATACAATGGATATGATGTGACACATGGAACTCTGGTTTATATTCAATTTTTAAATCAAAATAGACACTTTAAAGATTACAAAATGGAAGAGTGCAGAAAAAACTGTGCGCCTGTCATTTACTGTTCACACTGAAGACTGCAAAATGGTTTCCTTAGGATTCAAATTCTCATGGCAAATTAACTGTACTATTGTTTCTAGTGCCATAGTACATAACACTGAATACATTGCAAAGGAGACAGTAGCTGATCATACACTCAAGCAAAAACACCTGACATGAAAAGAAAACACAAGCACTTACTGATTTTTCAATTCATCAGCATTTTTCAGTAGTGCTCCTACTATGTCCAATTTTGCCATTTCAGAAACACGGTATAAACTAAAGGATTTTTTTTCACGCATTTTCCTTGTGCTCTGGCATCCAAAATCTCAAGGAATTTTAAACATGCTATTGAAGGCTTTTCATCAGAAGAATACATGTCTGATAAGACACCTGTATTTTCTGTTCAGCACTACTAAAAAGAGATGTTTGACAAGCTGAATATGGAAGGCAAAAGAAAAGGCAGCAGGAAATCAGGAGTTTTACAGTGCTTCCTCTAATATGTTACAAGATATTGTTATCTACGTAACTGCACTTCTAAATATCACTCCTTGGCATTTATAGACCCGGTTAAGAGATACAGAGAGGTATGTCCAACAGGTTCAGGCACTTATCCCTCTTTTCCTTTTGGAACAGATAACCATTGGAACATGATCTGTGTATTTTAAATTGTGCAAGATTCAACCAATGTCACCTGGATCAGGAATACGTGGACAGGCTGAAACAAATCTCAAGCTTGATCCAACAAGGTCTCTTAACAAACTAAGGGAGTTTTTAGATTCTCCTGATCATGAGTACAGCAGACAGAACTTTTTTTTTAACGAAGCTCAAGGATATGCTTTATCTCTGGGTAGATATAATACAGCTATAACTGAAAATTGTAGCTAGCTATTCAATTTGGTCATTTCAGCCTTTCCTCTCTATATGACTCCATGCTGAATGTTTATCGGTACTTGCTAAATGAGCTTATGAAATACAGATACACACTATCAGGTTAAAAAAAAAGATAATCCTAATACAAAACATTTAGAGCCAGATTGCTGATAACCTCATTCAGACTGAGTGATATCTTAACTCACATGTACTCCCTTTATCTGTACTGTTTGACACAATTTAATCCATCATTCTACAGAAATTCTGTTCTAATATTATGTTAGCACTTGCCAATTACTCAGTGGCCACTAATGTCAGTCTCCTTCAGAGCACTGACTAAAAACTTCATAAATACATTGGCAAAGTAACAGTTTGGAAGATGGCTGTTCCACAGAGCAACACAGAACAATCTGCATAGCTGGACCAAAGCAGCTGCTTTGTAGATTGAGACAAGAATTGCCTCTTCTATATTGGATGAATTTTTGGCTCATACAATATGAAGCCTACAGCACAGAACGGCTATCTGACTGTTGCTGAAACAATGCCAAAACACAGTTATTACTATGGACTACACTAGGACACCCAGTCTGAACAGTTACCAGCTTAACACAGAGAAACAAAACAGTGTATTTAGGATGGATGCAATGTACAAGAAATGTTCAGAGTTTGTGGCTATCTTTCATGATTTTATCACACGAGCTTTGAGGCACTCAGTATTTATCTCAGATTCATGGCCTCCAGAAACATGTAATTACATCACGTATCTTTTCTTAGATGAAATAAGCTTTAAAATATGATCCAGTTTCCACAGTCTTTGAAACCAAAAGACAAAGGAAACTAATAAACAAACTCTCAGAACTGGCAATATTAGCAGCATTCATGTGTGCCAGTTTGTACAGGCACTAATGAGAGGGCTGGGAGAAAGTATTTCAGTTTTGGTTAGTGCTGTCTTAATAGCTGTCCATTTGTGAAACTAATTTATTTTCAACTATTTCAGTGAATAAACTTTCATAAAGTGTGTCAATCGTTTAGGATATTTAATTAACTATTAATAAGAGATGTTACAAGCAATCAAACAGATAAATAAATTTCTTCAACAATTTAAATTAATTGGATTAATAGATTGGATTAATTCTCAGCTGCTTTGAAATATTTGCATGACTCTCCAGGCTTCATCTTTTACTCAGATTCTGCACCACGCTGCACACCTTCTGGAATCTGATATTCTAGCTTCAGCTTCAAATTTTCCATCCTTCCCACAACACACTCATAAAGAGAGCAAAACAGTGAAGAGACCATCAGTGAAACTGCTGGGAAATCTGCAACTGAAAGACTCCAATTCCCAAACTGATTTCTAAACAGCCACAATGCAAAGCAGAGATTAATTTATTGGTGCACTGTAAATTTCCAGCTAGTTTATTAGCCAGGCAAAGCGCTGTGCAGAAAGCACTCGGAAGGAAAGAGTCAAGAGAGGTCACTGCCTGAGACTGGGCTTATATCCACTGCGCAGTCTGAGGCTCTGCACAACCACTGGCTCTAACTAACACACATCAGATGCTCTGATAAGCATGCCCCATGTCTGTCTTTCCCAGCCAAACGTGACAAACAATAAGCATTAATACAGATTTGAAAAGCCTTATAACCAACCTATCTGTAGGCTGGATGAGAGGTCAGTGAGATGGATTGAGGACTGGCTGAATGGCAGAACTCAGAGGGTTATCATGAGCGGCGCTGAGTCTAGTTGGAGGCCAGTAATGAGTGGTGTCCCCCGGGGGTCAGTACTGGGCCCAGTCTTATTCACCTTCTACATCAATGACCCGGATCAGGGGACAGAGTGTACCCTCAGCAAGTTTGCTGATGACACCAAACTGGGAGGAGTGGTGGATACACCAGAAGGCTGTGCTGCCATTCAGCGAGACCTGGACAGGCTGGAGAGTTGGGCAGAGAGGAACCTGATGAAGTTCAACAAGGGCA
>Ga0065711_1049736_pt1 | contig 11156 bp, 8 predicted proteins | sample Hoacrofraction12_FD_59098 | JGI IMG/M metagenome (GOLD analysis project Ga0065711, IMG submission 59098) | Hoatzin crop microbial communities from Cojedes, Venezuela - Epithelial fraction 12 v2 (version 2) | ecosystem: Host-associated > Birds > Digestive system > Esophagus > Crop | place... | reverse complement strand
TCCCTCTCCACAGAGCTGCTCTCCAGCAGGTCCACCCCAAGCCTGTACTGGTGCATGGGGTTGTTCCTCCCCAGGTGCAGGACCCTGCATTTGCCTTTGTTGAACTTCATAAGGTTCCTCTCTGCCCAACTCTCCAGCCTGTCCAGGTCACGATGAATGGCAGCACAGCCTTTTGGTGTATCTACCACTTCTCCCAGTTTTGTGTCATCAGCAAACTTGCTGATGGTACATTCTAACTTTTTCACTTTTATGCTTATACAAACCTTTCTTCTTGTCTTTGATATCCCTGGCCAGATTTAATTACATTTGGCTTTTAGTTTTCCTAGCTTCATCCTGGATGCTTGAATCATGTCTCTGTATTCCTCTCAGATTACCCATCCTTGCTTCTACCCTCTATATGCTTTCTTTTTGTGTTTGATTTTGGCCAGGAGCTCTTTGTCCATCCATGCAGGCCTCCTGTCATTTTTACGTGACTTCATGTCCATTGGGATCGAGCTATCTTGAGCTTGGAAGTGGCAGTCCTTGACAATTTAACAGCTTTCTTGTGACCCTCTTCCCTCTAGGGCATAATGCCACGGGACTCTTCTAAACAGATCTTTGAAGAAGATAAAGTTTACTCTCCTGAAGTTCAGAGTGGTGATCTCAGTCTGCGAGAAAGGCAGCGGTGACGACAGTAAGATCCGAGGCAGACAGGGGGATTCCCAGAGCCAGGGAAACCTGAGGGAAGAGCAGTGAGCAAGCAAGGCTGACGTTGGCTTGAGCATTGCCAGGAGCAACCATGGGAGATTTAAACAGCCCTTAAGGAGTGCAAGCAACCAGGAGTGTGGCAGAGAGGGTGAACAGGGCGTGGTGCATCAGTCAGGGTACGGCGTGTCAGTTTGCACAGCAGGGCACGCAGGGAGGGCCCTGCAACCCGCCTGTAGACCACAGCCGAGGGCAGAGCGCTAGGTCATAATGGTGGACACTCACCTCAGAGCTAGAACCAGCACTCTCATAGTGGGCGCCCCTGTGATGTCTGATGCCTCCACCCTGATGGAACTAGTAACAAAGGAGACTTCATTACAGACTGCAACTTGCAGTGAGTGCCCAGATCCTTCTTCTGGAGCACTGCTAAGTGCCTGAACAAGATGCAGGCAGGTTGAGGATCTGATACATCAGGTGTGTGACATGCAAGAAACAATTAAAAGGCTATGTAGTATCAGAGGAGCTGAGTTGGATAGACACGTAGAACCATGCTCCTGTGGAGGCCACCAATGAGAATGAAGCACCTTGGACCCTGCTGACCCACAAAAGCAGGACTCCAGCCTCCACCCTCCAGCATAACTACCAAAACCAAATATGAAGGTTTAACAACCATAGATACCCAGGAGCTAGGTCTGCAAGAGGAAACTACACCAGCAGCACACAGTGGGTACTGTAAAAAGAAATGATGGTTACTCATGGTGGATGACTCCCTGTTAAGGGTCTCTGAGGCACCCATCTGCTGACCTGACAGGAATGCATGTGAGGTGTGCTGCCTTCTGGGAGCTAAGGTCCGATATGTGGCTGAGAGGGTGCTACAACTTGTAAAGAGCACAAACTACTCTCCGCTGTTACTGTTTCACGTAGGTGCAAATGACACTACAAGGTAGAACCATGGCAGAATTAAGGAAGATTTCAAAGCCCTGGGGGTGAAAGAAAAAGCATTGGTGCCTAAGCCATCTTTTCCTGCATTTTACCACTTGGAGGAAGGGGATCAGCTAGAAACAGATGCATTACGAGTATCAACTCCTGGCTCTGTGGCTGGTGTCACCATGAGGGTTTTAGTTTTTATGACAATGAGACTTTGTTCAATTGATTATAACCTGTTAGAGAGTGATGGGATTCACCTGTCTAGAAAAGGCAAGGGGATCTTTGGCAACAGGGAAGCCAACCTGGTGTGGAGGTCTTTAAACTGAAGGACTAGGGGGATGGGGAACAAAGTCACCATGCTCAAGCCACCCCACCTGGCTGGGGATTAAGTAAGGCAAATCAGAGCAGTGATCAACAACCATAACGGTGGGCACAGACATGGCAGATCCTCTTGCACCCCTTCAGGGAAACCAGCATGCTCAAGTTGCTCTCTGACATGTCTGTACACCAATGCATGCGGCATGGGCAATAAGCAGGAAGAATTAGAGATCAGTGTGCAGTTGCAGGACTATGAGCTCATCACAATTACAGAGACATGGTGGGACATCTCGCATGACTGGAATGCTGTCATGGATGGCTACACACTCTTTAGGAAAGACAGGCTCACAAGGCGAGGTGGTGGAGTTGCTCTGTATGTGAGGGAGCAGCTGGAATATATTGAGCTCTGCCTGGGAGCGGAAGAAGAAAAAGTTGAGAGCTTATGGGTTAGAAAAAAGGGACAGGCTCACATGGGTGACCCTGCTGTGGGCGTGTACTACGGGCTGCCTGATGAGGAGGAGGAAGTTGATGAGGCCTTCCACAGGCAGCTGAAAGTAGCCTCACAATCACAGGCCCTGGTTCTCATGGGGGGACTTCAACCACCCTGACATCAGCTGGGAAGACCACATAGCCAGTCCAGGAGGTTCCTGCAGAGCATTAATAATAACTTTCTGATGCAAGTGGTGGAGGAACCAACAAGGAAAGGTGCTCTGCTGCACCTTGTATTAGCAAACAAGGAGGGACTGGTGGAGGATGTGAAGGCTGGAGGTAGACTTGGCTGCAGTGACCATGAAATGGTGGAGTTCAGAATCCTGCGTGGAGGAAGCAGGGCAATAAGTAGGATCAAAACTTTCGACTTCAGGACAGCTAAATTTGGCCTCTTCAAAGAGCTACTTGGAGGAATCCCGTGGGCCAGGACTCTCGAAGGCAGGGGAGTCCAGGAGTGCTGGTCGCTGTTTAAACATCCCTTCCTCCATGCTCAGGAGCGGTGCATCCCCCTGACCAAGAAATTTAGAAAAGGAGGCAGGAGACCCACATGGTTGAACAAGGAGTTTCTAGCGGAGCTGAGGTGGAAGAGAAAGGTCCATGGAATGTGGAAATAGGGGCAGGCCACTTGGGAAGAGTACAGGAATGTTGTCAGAGCATGCAGGGATGCAACAAGGAAGGCTAAGGTCCACCTGGAATTTGGCAAGGGATGTCAAAAACAACAAGAAGGGCTTCTTCAGCTACATCAGCAGCAAAAGGAAGACCAGGGAATATGTTGGGCCGCTGCTGAACGAGGTGGGTGTCCTAGTGACGGAGGATACAGACAAGGCAGAGTTACTGAATGCCTTCTTTGCTTCAGTCTTCAGTGCTAAGTCTGGCCCTCAGGAATCCCAGTCCCTGTGAGTGAGAGAGTAAGCGTGCAGAGAGGATGACATTCTCTTGGTTGAGGAGGATTGTGTGAGAGATCTTTTAAGCAAAATGGACACCCACAAATCCATGGGCCCCAAAGGGATGCACCCATGAATGCTGAGGCAGCTGGCCGATGTTGTTGCTGAGCCACTCTCCATCATCTTTGAGAGGTCCTGGAGGACAGGAGTAGTGCCCAAGGACTGGAGAAAGGCCAATGTCACTCCAATCTTCAAAAAGGACAATAAGGAGGACCTGGGGAGTTACAGGCCAGTCAGCCTCTCCTCCATCCTGGGAAAGGTAATGCACCAGCTCATCCTGGTGGACACAATTAAGCAAGTGGAGGAAAAGAAGGTTATCAGGAGTAGTCAACATGGATTTACCAAGGGGAAATCATGCTTGACCAATCTGATAACTTTCTACAATGGCATGACTGGCTGGGTAGATGAGGGGAGAGCCATGGATGTTGTCTACCTTGACTTCAGCAAGGCTTTTGACACTGTCTCCCATAACATCCTCCTAGGGAAGCTGAGGAAGTGCGGGCTGAATGAGTGGTCAGTGAGGTGGACAGAAAACTGGCTGAACAGCAGAGCTCAGAGGGTTTTCATGAGCAGAGTCTAGTTGGATGCCCACAGCTAGTGGGATTCTCCAGGGGCCAGTAGTGGGCCCAGTCTTGTTCAACTTCTACATCAGTGACCTGGATGAAGAGAGAGGTTGTACCCTCAGCAATTTTGCTGATGACACAGAAATGGGAGGAGTGGTGGATACACTGAAAGGCTGTGCTGCCATTCAGCAAGACTTCGACAGGCTGGAGAGTTGGGTGGAGAGGAACCTGATGAAGTTCAACAAGGGCAAGTACAGGGTCCTGCACCTGGGAAGGAATAATCCCATGCACCAGTACAGGCTCGGGGAGGACCTGCTGTAGTGCCGCTCTGTGGAGAGGGACCTGGGAGTGCTGGTGGATGACAAGTTGACCATGAGCCAGCCGTGTGCCCTGGCTGGGGTGCATCAAGAGGAGTGTGGCTAGCAGGTCGAGGTAGGTTTTCCTCCCCCTCTACTCTGCCCGGTAGAGGCCCCATCTGGAGTACTGTGTCCAGTTCTGGGCTCCCCAGTTCAAGCAAGATGAGGAGCTACTGGAGAGAGTCCAGCGGAGGGCTACGAGGATGATGAGGGGACAGGAGCATCTCTGCTACAAGGAAAGGCTGAGGGAGCTCAGCTTTTTTAGCCTGAAGAAGCAAAGACTGAGACGGGACCTTATAAATGCTTATAAATATCTTAAGGGTGAGTGTCAGGAGGATGGGGCCAGACTTTCTTCAGTGGTGCCCAGCAACAGGACAAAGGGCAATGGGCACAAATTGAAGCGCAGGAAGTTCCGTCTGAACATGCAGATGATCTTCGTCACTTTGAGGTTGATGGAGCCCTGGAACATGCTGCCCAGGGAGGCTGTGGATTCTCCTTCTCCGGAGATATTCAAGACCCGCCTGGACGCAGTCCTGTGCAGCCTGCTGTAGGTGACCCTGCTTCGGCAGGGGGCTTAGACTAGATGATCCACAGAGGTCCCTTCCAACCCTGAACATTCTGTGATTCTGTGATTCTGTGTGATTCTGTGATCTTTCTTTTTCCCCTCCTTTTTGCCCTCAGGATCCTGAACTCCACTATCTCATGGTTGCTGCAGTCAAAGCTGCCTTTGATCTTCTCATTCCCAATGAAGTCCTTGCTCTTTGTGATTACGAGGACCATCAGAGCATCTCCCCTTGTCAGCTTCTCTATCACTTGCAGGAAGATGTTGTCGTCAGTGCAACCCAGGAACCTCCTGAATTGTTTATGTCCTGTTGTGTAGTCGACACAACTTAAAACTTAAGTTGGACAAAGACATGCAGACCAACGTAATGCTAGAGATAAAAATACTTGTTCTGAAAGGAGAACTGGGAAAAAATATATGCATATAGCCATAAGTTTACTGTAGTGAATTACCTTCATTAAATACCTGTGTGAAATAAATAGATGAATGAGTGAACAACTTAGAAGAATAGTAAGGGTTTTGCTAATATTGTTTTCAAGGATACGCCATGACCTCCCACGAAGGAGTGAAAAGTCAAAGGCAAAGAAAAGCAATATCTTATAAGTATTTCTGAAGATCAGCTTCTCTGCCAAAGCTGCTGAGGCCAGTGACTGTGGAGACAAGCAATTGTGAAAGAACTCTCACTAACATCATACAAACTTTTGGTTCTTCTGGAGCAAAAGATAGTTATTGACAGCAGTTGGGAAAACATATTCTAGTTGGACTGTAACTACCAACAGCTACAGAGTTAGTGATGCCTATCAGGTCTATTTTCACTAGGCATATCATACCTGTCACAGCAACTTTAGCAGTGGCTTGCTGTTTAACGGGAATTCAGTTGAGAAGGTTGTTATGACAAGTGAGCCATCGCATGATACCCAATCTAACTTTTTGCTGGAAAATGGTGTCAAAATAACAGAGAGAGGAATCTGTGCAATGAAATCTACTTGCACAAGTCAACATTTTAGTCCCCATGGTAGTCAAGGGAGAGGAAAAAAGTTATAGGACATGATTCATCTTCTTCTTCAGTAGATATCTAAATAGGTCAGGTGACTCATGCTCTAACAGGGCCTTTTCTCTCTGGTGCCTATAAAGGGAGTCTGAAGTGACTAGTTCAGATCTAGATGGCTAAACTATAGATGTCTAAAGTTAGCTGCAGTGAATCCCACACAGAATGGTTCGTACCTTCCCAGTGTACGAAAAAGGCTGGGGAGTAAGTTCTCCTTCATAGCTGGCACGGTTGTAGTGCACAGAGTCACAAAGGTTGATTTGTCCCAAGCTGAACTTCAGACGAACAGGAAGCTGAAAAAGGTATTCTTTGAGTAGAAGAAATGATAAATCTACTTTGGAATTTGGAAATACATTAAAGCTAAACAAAACTCTAAGTCTAAATGGGGATTCCTAACAAGTGTCTTAGTTTCCCAAAAATGATACTGTGACAGCACTACTGCTTGCAGTGAAGTAGCAACTAAATCTAAACTAAATAAAGTACAGAAAACACTAACTAAAATGCCATGTGGGTGGAACAGCTGCCTTACAAAGTGATCCAGTAAGGGATGGGAGTGTTCAGCTTGTACAGGAGGAAACTGAGTAACAATGTGATGGAGATTTACAAGCTCATGCTGGACTATTCGTTCATCAAATCTCACAATACTTGAACTAAAGGCACTCACTGAAACTGGTGGAAATTCAGATTTGGACATATAAAAGAAATAATTTCTTTTCATAGTATGTAGTGAACCTCTGTTACTTCGTGCTATAGGCTGCTGCAAAGGCAAACATTATCACCAGTTGCAAAAGGAATTGGAAAACAGGGCAATAAACAGACGCTAAAGGGACTAGGCAGGGAGTTACTCTCTAAAACCCCTAAAATCCCTAAACCCCCTAAAACTACTCTAGATTCTGGGGAATGCAATGAGAAACGGACTGCAGACAGCCAGGAACATGTTCTCTTCCTGCCCCTCTTCTCCTTCTGCTGTTGCCAGAGACTTCGAGAATCCAGCTCGATTGCCTGTTGGTCAAGCCTGATGGGGGACTTCTTATCTTCTCACAGACATAAAACCTTACTCACACAAACTGCTCTGATCATTTCACTCCTGGTGGGCAGATAGTTAGAAAGGATGAACAAAATTTCCTCTAAGTCCCAGAAAGAGGCATAATTCAAGGTACAAACCAATCCACTTCCTACTAGCTCTAAGATGGGCAGCAGGAACAGCTTGAGGTGACTGAGCCTCGGGACATGAAATAGCAGGACAAATTAATTTAGTTCTGCCTCACAACAGTGTTGATGAAATTTCCAGGGAGACTCTCACCACCTCAAAGAATCACGTTAATCACTTTAGTAAGTAGCCTGGGTAAAGTATTCTACAATTTTGTGTGATGCAAATGCTAGTTATTAAATTTTATAAAGCCACTAGGGAAAGGAGAATCTGAGGATCTGGACTTGCAAAAGTTTGGCCATCAACCCCATGTGACTTTTTGGTGTGTTTTGAGGAGGCTTGTGCTCCACAGTTGGCAAATGAGACCTTATACCCACATTGAAGGTCTTGTCCATCAAACTACGCAGCTCTTAGTGACTGCTCATCAATACAACCTTTCTTCAGTTAACAACTTTCTAGCCTGTGTTACATATTAAATGTGTTTTCTATTAAAGACAGGTGATGGCTGGGGTTCTCATGTTTACACAGGGGCTGAGGCAGCTTTTTTCCGTCTTGTAATGGCACAAGTAGTGCCCAGCATAGCACTGACATCACTCATCACATATGTTATTCTGAGATACTCAGTACCTTTCCAGAAAAGTCTTCCAAATATGCCTTAGTAATTTGCAAAGTTATCTGAGGAAATGAATTTCACAATATGACCCTGAATTTACATGTGCATCTCTCATTAATATCACTGAAATGACAGCTGCAGTCAGACATAAAGACAAGTGAATGTCAAACTTTCTAAAGAGTTGGTTTTTGGGGTTGGTTTTCTTTTTGATCTGTTTGTAAAAATGTTGATCTATATCTGCTCTAAGTACCTTTTTCATTTTAATCATTTTAAATGATAAGATATATTCAGCAAAACTAAAAGGTCAATTAATTTTATGGGAGTAGAAACTGATTCCAAGAAGTGATTTAGATATATGTCCTTCAAGTGTAACATTTTGGAAACAGAAATACCTGCTACTCTGATAAGTGATGATTAAGATTTCCTGCTGTGAGCATGCATTCTTTGCTAGACTCAGTAAAAAGGGATGTTGCATTACATCATTCTGAGTACCTACTAACCCTTCAGACATAAGCATCAGCCTGTACTCATCAAATATCTTTGGTTTTCTCTTGAAAAATCATATCTATAGTACTGACTATTGTTGATGTAGAAAACCCTATGAAATTAGGTACATGTTATTGTATACATTTGTTGCAGACTAAGCCATTAGCTTGGGGTTTGTTTTTTGTGGTTTTTTTTTTTTTTCAGATGGAACAGGGTAAGAGAGGAAGCTGTAACAGTGGAAAAAGAGAAATACAATAAGTGTTCACAATAAAGTGGTGAATTCAAGTTGGAAAATCTGGCTTATTTCTATGTTGCTTTGCCCTTCAACACATCTGTTGGCTCTACATTAACATTCAGATAGCAGTACTGCCACTCCTGATGATTCACTGAGGTATTATGAATATGCAAAATATCAGGAGCTTTTTATGTCTATGGTTTGTCTTTCTTAGATGTTTGAAAGAATAATTGAAGCCAATCAGTTCCTGATAACTTACATATAGATGAATTACATTATGAAGAAAGAAAGTGGTTTAATAATTCTTCTCACAACACACAAAAAGGTTGATTTCAATCAGGTTTCTAAAAACAATGCCTCTTTTTTTTTCCTTCAGTAACACTGACTGATTTACAGGTTAGTATGTCATACTATTTTTGTTACTCAACTTATTATTAGGCAACATATTAAAGGACCATCTATTCAGTGAAGTATTTGATAAACTGCTATTTTCTCCCTCTTCTTTTTGATAATTTTTCTCCTTCTGAATAAAATGCAAATACATATTTATGAACATTTCACAGCAAATTCAGTTTATATGTGCATTCAAATAAACCCATGAAAATCAGGTGAGAATTACAGTATCTGACCTAGGATCTGTCTCTTTTTTTCTTTTCTTTTAATTATAAGCAATAATTTTGTCCTTTAATGTTTACCAAAGAGGAATCGTATAATTGAAAAACATAGGGTTTTTCAGGGTAATATTGTACGTTGTATTGTTGATCCATAAAAATATTTATGAAGAAGGGAGAAACTGATGCTACATAAAAAAACATTGATGGGAAGGTTCTAGACTCTTTTAAATATCAATAGAAGAGTCAGGTAGTTAGAACTCATGATATAGTTATTATAATTAAAAAAATTATTTATAACATTGTCAAGACTCTTGAAAGTTGATACCTAATAATTCTGGGTATATTACTTCTTTCTTTGGGATTTACTTGTTTAAATTAATAATTTTAATTTATTTCTCAAACTGTGTCAAAATCCCTGATAGCTGCAAGCAGGCAGAACGTGAAGTATATCATCTTATTTGACAGAAAACTGATTTACCAATATCAATTCTCCTAATGATGGCCTAATGTCTATTTATTTGCAGAAGAAAAGGCAAATTTGTACAAAACCTCTGCAATGTGTCCAGTGAGTGAAAACTGTTAACCAACATAACTATCTGCTCTAGTTCTAACATAAAGGTTGTGAGGCAAAGTTTCCTTGAAAAAATGTCAGCTTATAAATAAAAAAATGTTCTTGTTTGCAAATAAGAAAATAAATATTGCCTTTACATCTAAAATCAATTAAAAAGCAACAAGTTATCAGCGTTTGAAAAGTGATGGGTTTGATTTGTGAGGGATTTCTCTGTTTTTATTGGCTACTTGTCTTAAGGGCTGTACAGAACAGCCACCTTTTGCAGTATCACTGGGAAGTTATATCAGCTTAGAGCTACGGTGTGCAAGCAAGGGACAACAGCCACCCATGTCTCTGAGGAGATCTTATTGTAGCCTTTCAGTACCTTAAGGGGGCCTGTAAGAAAGATGAGGATAGGCTTTTTAGTAGGGCCTGTAGCGATAGCACAAGGGGTAATGGATTTAAACTAAAAGAGAGTAGATTTAGACTGGACACAAGGAAGAAAATTCTTACAATGAGGGTAGTGAAACACTGGAACAGGTTGCCCATAGAGGTGGTAAGTGCCCCATCCCTGGAAACATTCGAGGCCAGGTTGGACAGGGCTCTGCGCAACGTCATCTAGTTGAAGATGTCCCTGCTTATTGCAGGGGTGTTGAACTAGATGACCTTTAAAGGTGTCTTCTAATCCAAACTATACTATGATACACTGAAGCAGGAATGATTTACGATGGACCAGTTATGGAGTGTTGCCTAAAGAACACTCCTGTATCTCTCTTTCCTGCCTTTGAGGATCTTCCTTACAGCTTCAGTTTTTAGTATTAGAAATATCTTCCTGACCTTATTTGTCTCTATTCTTGAGGTTTTGTTGTGTGTCTTCCACTGATGTTCAGCTAAGAGCAAAGTATCATAGTCTCATTGGTTATTGCTCTCACCTGCCTGTGACTTCTAGCTGCTCATGACATTTCTGGTCTTTCTAGCTGTAGCCAGGAGTGGTCCTGGGCTCTAGGAGAACTTGAACCAGGGATGGAATGAGACAGGAAACAACTTGAAATAGTGATCTGTGTATAGATGGCTTCTATGACTGTAGCAAAGCTTACATACTAAAATGCTTTGGAAGAAAATAAAATTTGCCTCTTCACTGTTGATGAGTAAGACAGAAGTAACTTCCACCTTCCTCAGCTGTCTGTAGGGGAGCAACATGTGCAGTTGTTTATTCAGTGTTCATGCTGAGCCGCTGGCCTGGTATCGTACACCAGGATAATGCCTGCAGGTTTGCAATTCAGCATGGTCAGCATTGTGCTATTACCCAGAGTTTAAAACCTGTATGACTGTCTTTTAAGTTCTGTAAGATCTGGGTAATAAGGCCAAATCTTCTCACATAGAGTTTTGCAAAATGCTGCAGCTGTGTGTTAAGACTTTGACACAAAGTTGTATTTTCATATGAGAAATCTACATGAGTGCATCAGAACCTTCAAGAAGAGACTAGTTAATTCATGGGGAAAGAAAGAAAGAAAGAAAGAAAGAAAGAAAGAAAGAAAGAAAGAAAGAAAGAAAGAAAGAAAGAAAGAAAGAAAGAAAGAAAGAAAGAAAGAAAGAAAGAAAGAAAGAAAGAAAGAA
>Ga0065711_1049735_pt1 | contig 11156 bp, 8 predicted proteins | sample Hoacrofraction12_FD_59098 | JGI IMG/M metagenome (GOLD analysis project Ga0065711, IMG submission 59098) | Hoatzin crop microbial communities from Cojedes, Venezuela - Epithelial fraction 12 v2 (version 2) | ecosystem: Host-associated > Birds > Digestive system > Esophagus > Crop | place... | reverse complement strand
AAAAACCTACATGAAAAGATTTTTTTTTTTTTTTTTTTTAGTATCCCTTAGCACTTCCTTTTGAAGGACATGCATGAAATTTTAACATGGCATTCGAAGACCGAACATGACTGGAAGATGTTTTTGGTATTCCTGTGTCATCAAACACCTCTCGGCTAAGTTTCCAAATATGCAAGAATTTTAAAAATTTTTCAATTATTTTTTAAACATTAAAGTTATCTTCATATGATGGAACCATTTTTTGGGGAAAAATATGACACTTTTTATAAAATATCAGCTAAGGGGGTATGCAAGAAACCCAGTTCATTATAAACAGAAAAGGGGTCAGGAAAAAGGTATTCACTAGGTATTTAGCTTTCCACAGTTCTGGCAAATTGTTTTGAAGGTTTTGAAATGTTGAATATCATTTTATTGGCTTTCATAACAGTAGACAAATATCCTTGCAAGGTTAGACTCTCTGTTCGAGTCTAACACTTATGTATTAAAATAATAAAATATTAATTTACTATTAAAATAATAAAATATGTTTTCATGACAGAATGACTTATTTTCATGAGAAGACAGTATTGTCTTCTTGACTTTTTTGTCATTAAAAGTCATGATTATTACATCGGTGTCATTAACGACGTTTCAGCTAAGTGTCTGGTTAATTGTTCACTCCACAACAATCTTTTTCTCATTCATGTATTGTTTATGAGGCTTTTAACTGGCTTCTTTTTTATTGAGATCTGGTTTATTTGATTATACTTTCATCCATTGTTTAAATGAAAAAATATTCCTCATAGCTGTTACCAGGCTTTGGCCATTAATTCTCGCTATGATATTAGCTCTTTTAGATATATCTCCTTTTGTGTTATTACTTTACAAAGATTTGTTTTCTGAAATGGTCCGTGACAGATTTATAATATTTTCTCTGAAATATATAGAAAACAGAATGCTTGCAGAGGGCTACAAACACATGAAAACAAGGGAAAATAAATAACAGAATTAAATGCATTACTGTTTACTATACATGTGTTGGTCCCAATTTGGCTCACAGCTTAAAGAAATCATGCAGATGTACAGATATAAAACCAGCGCTGGACAAAATTGATATTTTCAGGGCAATCACACGAAAATAATAATCAGTTTAAGTTCAGCCAAAGCAGAACATTTAGGCTTTCATAAGATTCATACATTTTAAGTCAACCTAAATATTTGATTGCCTAAAACAAAGAACTTATTCTGCTTTTTAAAAATATAGGTAAATTTTGAAACAAAAATGTTTCCTTTTTTTTCCATTCCCACAGCTTTATCTATATGTAGGGGGCTATTTCCATTACCATATTTCTCTTCGTTTCTTAATGTCTTCTGAAGAATTGTGGAAAAAATGCTTTAGGTGCAACTAAATGCTGTGTGTTAACTGTGTCTAGAGGTAAAAGTACATCAAGCTGAAGTTAGATGAACATTTGTTTAGTTGTAAGCATCCGACCTTGCCACTGCCATGATCTCAGAGAAGAGTTTAACAGCAAATGCTGCCTTTGCTGGTAGGGACATACCTTGAACCATGTCACAGGACAATGTTTTTGTGCTGAATGATGAATCAGTAAGTAGCTGTCTGTGTATTTCACCCCAGAGGGGACCAGACAGTGTTGCAGTAGTAAATGAAGCAATTTGTATACACATGCAGATTATAAAGCAGTCTAGATGAATATTTTTAGAGTAAGCATGGTATTCTGCAGACACAAAGTCACTCTCTAAGACACTTCATAATAAATGTCAAGCTGTACTTCTTTACATATCATCGAATAGGCAAAACAACCTCCTGCCCACCACATAGGTACAGATTTCACATATATTGAAACAGTACATTGAGATAATGTCTCATGTCTAGTAGGCAGGATAAAACTCCACTAGTATAAAACACCTCCATGATGATATAGCTGCATCCACATTCAGGCTTATGCCTCTGACTACAGAACGATACCTGTATAACAGCACATATGTATAACCTAGCCTGTGGTCCGCGGGAGAAAAGAAGGATAAAATTCAGGTGAGCAAATCTGAAGTTTCTTGCTTCAGTACGAGTCTGACACCTGAAAACTGCAGGCTAGGTTGCTGTGGTTCAACCTAGCAGCTCGCAACTCAGCACCACACAGCCATTTGCTCAGCCCACCCCTTCCCTGCAGTGGGATGGGGACAAGAATAGACAAAAGGAAAAACTCATAGGTTGAGATAAAGACAGTTTAATAAGACAAAGGAAATACTAGTACTACTAATAATAATGATAATAATGATTAGGAAAAACAAGCTGGCCAGCCCCCATTCACAAACTGAGCATGATGTCCATGGTATGGAATATTTCCATTGGCCAGCCTGGGCCAGCTGCCTGGCTATGCTCCCTCCTGCACACCTGCTTGTTAGCTGAACAGGGGAGACTGGAAAAAGTCCTTGACTTCCTAGCAACAGCTGAATACATAAGTGTTACCAACATTTTTATCCTACTAAATCCAAAACACAGCAGCTCCTGGGAGGAAAATTAACTCCATCCCATCCAAAACCAGGACATAGGCACAATGCGGTTTTACACTTTCACACGCCACTTCAACTGAGTCAACACCTCCTCATGGACAGAGCACCTACCACTTGCTAAACTGCACTGGGATCACTTTCATTCCCCAACAAGTTTAAGGAAGCAATTTAATCACATTTATTTCCATAACATATAAAGTTATAGATTTCATTAAAAGTTAAAATAAACTTCAGAAAGAAAATAGACTAAGAAAAAGGCCTACCCTGAGCAACTCATCTGTGACAGTAGCAGCTGTACTGATTTCTTGCTTAGCATCTCCCAGATCTTTGCCTAGACAAATACCTTCCCCAAACACTCTGCTTCTCAGTCAGTCATCACAGCTAGCTTTTTGCTAAAGGTGTTTAAAAGCCTCAGCTGCCTTTGGGAGTGGCAAGTCTCTGCAGTTGTGTGCTTGCATATGAAATGCAGGTGCCAGAATCAGGGCATTCTCTGCCCTTTTTGGGAGGAGAGCCACTTTCTTCCCCAATTCTCCATCTTCTTTAACTTGCATGTCCATTGCATTCTTCAGACAGTACATTCCTCCTAGCTCCAGGGTGGCATCTCCTATCTCTAACATTTTTCAAGACTGTCATAAAACCGTACAAATGATACGTAATTAGCAGTGCTAATTGCACTTGTGTCCCATTTCATTCATAATTTCCATATTACAATGAAGTTTGGATAACAGCCACAGGTGCTACATTAATGCACCACCACATTAAGCATTTAGGGTACTACTTTTAGATTTTTTTCCCTACTCGGCTTTCTTCACTTCACTTTGCCTCTACAGTTCTTAAAGGAACAGAAGTTCCTCAGTCACTAGTCTAGGTGGACCTGAAAGCAAAAACCCCTAATGGAATTTAATACTGTTCCCATAGTTCATGTGAATGACTATATTACGTAGCTTTCTGAAGTACAATCAGGTTAAAGTCAAATACAGTATATCTTGAATTCTGTAATTCCATTACACTGTTAAAAAACACAGAACAAAACAAATAAACAACAAAAAATCACCCCTGCCTTAGTCATTTGCCTTTCAGTAGTTTTATTGCTCCTATAAAGACAATTATCTGAATTCTTAATCCCCATTTAGGGGCTGGTGAGTTTTAAATTAAAGAAAGAAAACCTCTGTGGTACGATTATGTGTGAGAACTAATATTAGTATCTATGTAAAAAGATCCAGCAAATACCATAACACTGTCTTTCATTCTTGAAAAAAAAATATCTGATTTTTGTCCCCTTTATTATACTGGCATCCAAGTCCATAATTTCCTACCTGCTAGCTATTTGTAATGGAAGCTGCCTCCAATTACCTCGCATTTTACAGGAGATCTTGAAAACAAATCTACAGTTAGACTCATGGAGATAATCAAGGCTTCACATTTATAAAGACATCCTTTTCTGCTGAGGTAAAATTAATATATCTTGCAAACCAAAGAATTTACAAATCAGTTGTGACTCATTCTGGATTGACAAAATGTTTGCATGCGGTACATGTTTTCTGCAGCTGTGCATTTTGTTAAAGAGATAGTTTCTGATCTAATTCAGGCTAGTAGGATGTAGTATACAAATCTAATTAGATATTCTGCCTTAAAGGTAGAAGCTGATAAAAGACTGACCATGGTTTGACAGGGGCCATGAGGACAGGGCCAGACTCTTTTCAGTGGTGTCCAGTGACAGGACAAGGGGCAACAGGCACAAACTGAAGCACAGGAAGTTCCGTCTGAACATGAGGAAGAACTTCTTCACTTTGAGGGTGACGGAGCACTGGAACAGGCTGCCCAGAGAGGTTGTGGATTCTCCTTCTCTGGAGATATTCAAAACCGACTTGGACAAGGTCCTGTGCGGCCTGCTGTAGGTGACTCTGCTGTGGCAGAGGGGTTGGACTATATGATCCACAGAGGTGCTTTTCAACCCCTACCATCTGCAATTCTGTGAATTCAAAACCATTCACTCTGTGCAGAGCATTGAACTTCCATACGAGATAATTTCCACTTACATCATGCTGCTCTGGATACCTCTGTCCAAGAAAATCTCACAGGCCTGTATCATTTACAAGCACCACCCTCTAAAAGAAACAGTGATTGCAAATTATTATTTTAGCAGACGTGTACTGTAAGCATCCACATAGCTAATACTACACATATGTCTGCCCTGTCCTACTATCTGTAAAGCACATTTGCAGTAAGAGAAGTGCCCATCATGGTCCCAGCACTCGGAGGAAGGGTAGCAATGGTGGACTTAGAAAAAATAGGGTGAAGAAGCTGAAGGAGGTAACATTTTATTTTTCCAGTTCACTTCGTAGGTAGCAGGCACCTTGTAACAGTTTCTTCTGTTTTGTAAGGTTTTACTGGAATGACTCTCCCCATTTTGAGCATAAAAAAGATAAGAAGGAACAGATCGGACCTTTCCTTACCAAAAACATTGTAAGAGTCCATGTTGAATATGAAGTAGAAAAACTGGGAAGATGTCTGGTTGCAAAGCTTGAGAAATACAACATTTCTGAACACTCAAAGAGAAGGATATTACAAAAATGTAAAGAGCTTCTCTTTTTTAAATACCAACAGCCATGGGAATGGTTCCTGATGGAGATGCCCAGAGGCAAGGGAGTACTGGGAACTAAGGAGTTTTCAGCCCTTACCCCAGTAAATACAGTATTGCCATTGGTGTTTTCCAGCCACAGGGTAACTCTGCAAAGCCTGAAGATGGAAGCTTGCTTCCTCTGGATTTTTCCTGGCCTGCTTGAAGCATTATGTTAGTTTGCTTAGCTGTAACAGAAATTTTTTAATGACTAGCTGGCTTTTTATTTTTTGCTTAGCTTTGTATAATCACGTGGTGCAACCATAATTTTGATATGGATAGTAATAGCAAGCAGTTCTTCTGCATAGAATGAACCACTAATGGTGCCAGCCTAATGATGCAGTGCAGAGAAATAGGGACATGGGATATCGCTGAGACCGTGAAAACAGGACTCAAGAATGCAGAGTAGACATTAGTAAAATACATTATAGATGTGGCCTTAAAAGTGGGACCCAGCATGGTACAGGAGACCCCAGGGCTAGGAACCACTCACCAGTGGCCAGGTACTGAGAGCTAAAGGAGTTCAAAGAAGCAAAAATGAGTTTAGGAGCAACAACAAATACTCGTTCAAGAACTGCATGGCCAGTTCACGGAGGCACAAAGATACCTGAGCTCTAGGCAAGAAAGGGCTGCCTTCTCTGGGCTAACTGTGGGGCACCCTGCACAGGCACATGGCACTGGGTCTTTGGTTTAAAGACTAAGATACACAAGGTGACTTCTTCCCCTCATTCCTCTCCTTCAACCTACTGCTTTTCTGTTTTTCCTGGTTTATGAATGCAGAAACCATTGATCTGTGATTAAACGACTTCCAATAAAACCTTGATACTATGTCACACTATCACATAGACCTTTTAAATATGCATGCACTAGCACACAGAGAATATGGCTTCTATTTTTTTTTTTAATGTCCAAACTCCACATCTCTTTGCCTGTGACACTGATACACTCAAACCTCACTCTGTCTGTGATTGCTAACATATATTCCAATGAATGCCGACAAAGGCTTTTCATGGCATGCACGCCTACCCTTTAGGTATGGCACTGACCCTTCCCATTTATTTCATATGGGACACCCAACAGTCATCAAATGGCAACACCTTTTTGTTACTAAATGCTGCTACAGAGAGCAGACCAAAAGGTTCTTTTTCAGACAATCATTCCCAATTCTCTCTGTTCATAAAACCTAGCAACAGCTACAGGCATCTTTTAAGAAATGTATGCAAAGAACCTAAACATGCTATTTTCTTCTGTTTTCAACGTTATTCAGAAGTGTACCGAGGCCGAAAAAAGCATAATCAAGCTATCTTCTTCATCTAACAGCTTTTCTGGACCAGTGAGTCTATCCAATCCTGCTAATTTCTTTGGGTAATCATACATTGCAGTGCAGAGTAGCTGATGATTCCAGGGACTCTTGCGAACAAGCAATTCCAAAAAATAGTGAAAAAGTTAAATTTCTATAAGCCTTTTATATTACTTAATAACTTTGCTCTGAGAAGGCAAAGATGAGGTGAACTAATTATTTAGTATTCCAAGAAAATGCATCAAATATAATTTTTAACTGAAATTTCTTAGCTCACCTTTACTTTCAAATACTAATTTAATTGGATAAGGAAATGCCCTCACTGAAAATATAAACCTCTTGTACAATGTAAACCTGCTTTACTTTTTTTTTTAACAGAAGACCATAAACATCTTTGTGTCCATATCTGTGACCTGCAAGTAAACAGGTCACTTTCTACTGGAAAAAAATGTTGCACATGAGCTCACTTAACAACTCTTCCACCGCTAGCACAAAATTATTCAAACAAGTTGAGAAGAACCTTTACTATCATAATTCTCTTCATTTTCTTCACCCAGCCAAAACCCCCTTCACTTCCTCACTCTAGTTGATCTAATTCTCTGATGAGCAGCTGCCAACACCATTTCTCTGCCTCTAAGAGACCCTGTGGTGCTCAGCTACCTGTTCCATAGCAAAAAGAGCTCCACAAAACCAAAACACGCACTTAGATTCTGCTACCCGAGCCCCATCCTCTTATCCATCTCCTTTTGCAGAAATACAGGCAGTGTCTTGTCTAGAAAGGCATATAAACGCAGCTGTACCAAGCAAGCTTTTCAGAAGGTCAGGTGCAAGAGCGACATGCTGTATCTAGTCTTCCTGCCTAGGGTCACTGGGCAAACACAACCATATTTGGTATTTCCCACACAGAACCAAAACCAAACTGCAGTGTGTGTCATGAGGAGTTCACAATTTAAATACGGATAAAGCTAGAGATCCTGGACAGTGCAAAAGGAAACCGAGGTCCTTTTCATTTTCAGTATTCAAATTTGGGGATTACTTACAAGGAAACTGTGACCTCCAAAGCAGAGATGAAAAGTAGGAAAAGTGTGGGCAAAAGAAATGCTGCAAGATCCTTAGAGCACTGGATATTTTCTGTCTCCACAAACACAACTTCAGTGTGGCCTTATGACATTGGGCAGATAGTTTCATACTAATCCATATATCCACCCCTCCAACCACTGTTCTCTGGATTTCCTTTCTGGTCAGTCCAAGTAACAATTTTTCCACAGACTTCACTCTTAGTCCTCCTTGCTTATATTAAAGCAGGATTTGGTCCTCTAAGATGTCATAATTTTTCAGCTTAACTGCCTGGGAGAACCATACCTGAGAACCAGTAACTTTACACTCCTCTTCAGCAAATTATCTCTAGGGTTAGAGCTGCTCTTTCACAGACATTTGTAGAATACTTTTTATCTCTTTCTAATTTATAAGTGCTGGTTTGAAATACACATGCAGAACTCAACTTTTAAACCTGTTTCCCTGCTTCCTTCTTCCTCTAATACTGCAATTTACCTTCTGGGTTCTCTACTGTCCCTGAGAAGATGTAATAACTAAATCTTGGCAGCTCACTAGGAAGAAAGGAAAAAGAAAAAAAACCCACCTGGATGGAGTTCAGAAAACAGCAACAAAAAACCCATAAAGGGCTAGAGACACACACCAATGGGAAATGACTTTTAAAAAGCATGTACAGCTTAACTAAACAATAACAAAAGAGGCTGTGGTAATTGGAAATAGCCGAAGGGTGTAAACACCAAAAGGTGAATGATAAATTGCCCCAAGTTGCTGAAGGCGAATATGGCTGCAAAGCCAAGGTAGAAATTCTTCCCAGTCAGCCAGAAGTCAGAGAATTTTGCAGATGATTTCTGTCTGGGGGAAATAGGAGTGTAGTGCTCTGCCCAGCAAAGCACTGGGCATGATGGACAGGGCAGACACCCAGTGGGGAAGAGTGAGACTGGGAGAAGACTTCTGGAGCGGGCAAAGGGTGATGGACTCAGTGGCATCTACAAGGCCCTCACAGCCACCCTGCAATTTTGTAGTACAAGTTGCCTGGGTCCCTTCCTAACATCCTGCACAAATACAGTGTAGTTCCACAACTTTGATCAAGATGCTGCAAATGCTTTAGCCTCAGTTTCTCACCCTCCCATCATTGGGACACAGACTGGAGCCCAGTCTACCGGGCTAGAACATTATTTCATGAAACAAGAACAAAGCTCCCCCAACTCGATTATTCTTCTGCCTCATATTTGTGCAATTGTCTTACATTTAAAAACTGCAGAAAGCCCTGTTATTTGATAGCTATTTTCAAATCACTTTGCAATATAGAACTTCCTCTCTTACACCTTTTCTTTCCACTAGATCCATGCCTGTGGGCATTCACTCTCTTTTAACCCAAGCACTATAGCCTTCTCCTCCACTGTTACTTCCATTTCATCTATTTTCAAACCAATAGAAAAGTGCCTCGTGTCTAAACGCATTTCCCAGCCCCTGTGCTAAAGACAGTGCTTCCTCTCTTGTCAGGGAGAGCTTACAGAGATTTTTTCTTCTATTCTTTCTTTTTTTTTGTACTTATTCTGGCCATACTGCCCTGTTGCCTGAATTTCCTAACTGTACTGTATTGCATACCTCAATCCCATCTGACTTAGCAGCAACATGTCACTGTTGGTCTCCTGCATACTAAAACACAGACCCACAAAGATATTTAGATTCCTGTCTCACATTCCCATTTTTGTTGTTGTCATCATTAATCTGGCCCATAACTCTCTGAAAAAGTAAGTTTTACAAAGAAGAAATCAATCATCAGGAAAACTGAGAGGACAAGTGTCAACACTTCAATGAGTGTTAGGAATTTATTAACTTCACTGAGTGCTAATAAAAGCAAGATCACAAGCCACACCAGACAGTGGTGGTAAAACAGAGTCCATACCCCAACAAGTACTTAGGAGTCTTGCCAGATGTGAATTGGTAATTACCTTGCAGAATAATAGCAGAGCTAAGATTATATAAAATATAACCAGAGGAACATCAGATTGGTATAAGGAGGTGTATTACTTCTGCAAAAGGTATTGATGAAGTACCATGCCCATTTTTCAGTGTGTACTTCAGAAATAAAAGATATGCAAATGAAACAAGGTTTGGAAAATGTGGCATATCAAGGCATGGACTCAACTTGTGGTGCAAGTCAGACAAATTTTATTTTGCAAGCAGTGCTTTATACATCATTACCCGGACTTTAGTTCCCTGCGCACTTTCTATCACGATAAGGCAGCTGTTTGCATGAGATTCTCTGTTCTACTTCTGTCCAATACGTAGTCATATCACGCATCAGGTCAGGCAGTGAGGTTGCTGTTATGGTTTGGCTGCAGCTGGCAAGAAAAGCGCCACGCGGCCGCCCCTCCCCCCGCCACAGTGTGGAGGAGAATGGAAAGAAACAGGCAGAAACTGGTGGCTCGGGATAAGGGCAGTTTAACAGAACAGCAAACAAAGGGAAACAGTAACAACGATGATACAGATGAGGAGAAAACACAACACAAACTGTACAACACAGAGAGCCGCTCTCCCAGACCAGATCGCCACTGAGCCCTCCCGAGCCGCGAGTGAGTTCCCCTCGCCCAGCTCCCCCCCACCAGAACCCAGCATGACAGCACATGGTATGGAATACCCTGCTCTGGATGGCCAGGTTGGGTCAGCCCGCCCGGCTGTGCCCCTTCCTGGATTCCAGTGAAAATTAACAATGTTCTGGCCGAACCCAGGACAGCTGCTCATCACGCACTGTCCATGCACTGGCTGACAGTACACAACTGCTGTTTTTTAACTCCTTATCACGCACTCAGCTCCTTCAGCACATACACAAGTCCTGTTTACTTCAGCATTTGCCCTTCTGCTTATTGCAGCAGCCTGCTTTTGTCCCCATTCTCTACAGAAATCATCACAGCGAAGTTCCTGGGAAGCTTAATCTGTTTTGGCTTAATCAAGACAGGTCAAAAAGATGACTTGATTATGGTTTGCAACAGCTTACAAACATATTACAACAGATTCCATGGGAAAATAACTTCAGATTGCAGGTAGCTTCCCAGTAAAAAACAGAATCATAGACTGGCAAGGGTTGGAAGGCACCTTAAAGATCATCTAGCTCCAACCCCCCTGCAATGAGCAGGGACGTCCTCCACTAGACCAGGTTGCTCAGACCTCCATCCAACCTGAACACTTCCAGGGAGGGGGCATCCACAGCTTCTCTGGGCAACCTGTGCCAGTGCCTCACCACCCTCGTGGTGAAGAATTCCTTCCTAATACCTAATCTAAATCTGCACTTTTTTAGTTTAAAGCCGTTCCCCCTTGTCCTATCACTACACACCCTTGTGAAAAGTCCCTCTCCTTCCCTCCTGTAGGCCCCCTTCAGGTACTGAAAGGCTGCTCTAAGGTCACCCCAGGGCCTTCTCTTCTCCAGGCTGAACAGCCCCAACTCTCTTAGCCTGTCCTCATAGGAGAGGTACTCCAGCGCTTTGATCATCTTCGTGGCCCTCCTCTGGACCCGCTCCAAAACATCCATGTCCTTCTTGTGTTGGGGGCTCCAGAGCTGGACGCAGGACTCCAGGTGGGGTGTCACCAGAGCAGAGTAGAGGGGCAGAATCACCTCCCTTGATCTGCTGGCCATGCTTCTCTTGATGCAGCCTAGGATACGGTTGGCCT
>Ga0065711_1013592_pt1 | contig 11156 bp, 8 predicted proteins | sample Hoacrofraction12_FD_59098 | JGI IMG/M metagenome (GOLD analysis project Ga0065711, IMG submission 59098) | Hoatzin crop microbial communities from Cojedes, Venezuela - Epithelial fraction 12 v2 (version 2) | ecosystem: Host-associated > Birds > Digestive system > Esophagus > Crop | place... | reverse complement strand
CCCAAGTGGCCTGCCCCTCTTTCCACATTCCATGCACCTTTCTCTTCTGCCTGATCTCCGCTAGAAGCTCCTTGTTTAACCATGCAGGTCTCCTGCCTCCTTTGCTAGATTTCTTTCTCAGGGGGATGCACCGATCCTGAGCATGGAGTAAGTGATATTTAAACAGCGATCAGCATTCCTGGACCCCCCTGCCTTCGAGAGCCCTGGCCCACAGGATTCTTCCCAGTAGCTCCTAGAAGAGGGCAAAGTTAGCCCTCCTGAGGTCCAAGGTTTTGATCCTGCTTATCACCCTGTTTCCTCCACTCAGGATCCTGAACTCGACCATTTCATGGTCGAGCCACATATGAAATATGCATATGTGATTTCATATTTCACATATGAAACAGGGTTTTTTTTTTTATGAAATGGAGATAAAATGCTATTTGATGAACTAAAAGAGCATTGGCCTGAAAATATGTACCAAAATTATTAAAGGAAAAATTATTCCTTTTTTTTCCCAGCACAACAACCTGAAAGTTCACATGGAGAAAAACATTACAATGTACTGGCTTTGAACTGTATTTCAAACTGAAGTTTTGGAGTTTTTTAAGCTGACATTTCTGAGCTAACTGCTTGTGGTAATCTTCTCACAAACTATGTCATGTCCCTGCAACAGTAACATAATACGAATGAAAGGTACAGTAAGGAAGATCTTTATCGAGAATTTATGAAAATTTATAATCAGAATAGGAATTTTAATGTTTAAAAATTAAAGATCTTGTTTAAAAATTAAAACACCTAAAGTCTTTCTTCTGATTATTTTAAAAAGCATACACACAAAAATAAGCTAATTAGCAGTCTTTTTTTTTAAATTCTAAAGATATTAGTATCATGAGTGACGTCGCTTTCAGCAAGGTGATTCTGACCAGCAGTGCCTGAGAAACATCCCTTGCAATTTGTGTTGTATTTAAAAGTTTCAGTATCTTCACTGCCAACTATATTTCTCATACTTTGAACTTATGGAAAACCAAGTAAGAGCAAAAAAGTTGCTTCTGAACTCAAAGTTCAGATACAAATTTGGAAACAGTTTGGGTTAGTACTCAAGGGTAAATCGTGGTTCTGTGATGGAGTTTATATTTCGCAAACTTTAAAAATCAATATTACAGATAAATATCATAACTTCAACAGCATGTTGAGTCCATAAATATTACTGAGGTATTCTTGTGAGGTTTTTCCTGGATTTGAACTGGCATCAGAACACTATGTATTTCAAGTTAATGTTTGATCTGGAGATAAAATAAGATGGGGTCAAATATTGTTTGGAAAACCCCTCAGAACTCAGAAAGTTTTATTTTCCAGTGGTCTCTCTAAGTCAGACCTAGTAGCATGTTTTAGGGGTAAGTTCCCTGAACAGAGACCTCTAATGACTTTTGAGTTTCCATAGATTATCCTGAACAGCCTCCTGCTGACAGTCCAGAAGGAAATGTAGGTCATTCATAGGTTTTATGTCATACTTGCCAACTTCTTACAGATACCTTAGATACCCCAGGGCTTCTCAGGTGCCACTAAGTGCTTTTACTTCTGGGGAACTAAACTGCCCCTTATTGCTTTTCTCTCTGTAATCAGTTTTGAAAGATGGAGGAAAACATGTTTGAGCAATTAGCATCTGCAGCAACCTAGAAGGTTACCACTCTTTATTCCTTTCACTTACCATTCTTTTTTACTTTCAGTTCAGACTTTTTCAATATTGCTACATTCAAAATCTTGTTTAAGGGGAAAGAGGAAACATACCTTATGTATAAAGTCAATAATTTATTGATAGCGTAGTGGCTATTTTAACAATCTAATCCAGAAAGCATTATTAGTTCAGTTCAAATTGTTATAGAACAGGAAATAATACTTCTCGATAGAAAAAAAAAGTCTCAGTAATAGCAGTCATAATATTAAAAATGTTACAGACACATTTAGTTTTTATGTTTTTCTTGCTGTTATCCCTCCTCCTGCTTCTCTGAGTCCTCCGTCAATTTCATTCTGGTGGTGGTGGAGATGGTGCTACAGAGAGTTGTCAACACCGGGAGTCTTTCACCAGGAGGAATGTGGTTAGTGTTCATGTTGAGGGTTTCTTACTCCTCACTCTGAGATTCACTCAGAATAATATTTATACATTTGCTCAAATGATTTTAGAGGTTTCTCTTTCTTCACTGGTCTGCAGCTGTGTATTGTATCTGAATATAATATCTATGATAGCTTTTATGTATGTTAGATACACATGCTTTTTTCTTTATTACTCCTAAGACCAATTTTGTCTCGCTCCAGATCTGCATTTCTGTAACTGACCATGCATAAGTTATTTATGGCCATGGGGTCTCCAGTGTCAGTCAGCCTGTACTCCATTCCTTATCATCCCACTCCTGTGCTCTCTTGTGCTGCATACCCACTTCTCAAGGTTTCTGCTGTCAGTCCAGGTCTGTATTTCTCTACTTCACATCATTATCTTAGAACCATAAATATCTCATTCATAGAAAAAATTACTTGTCACTACTATCCCTATAAAGCCATATAATCATAACCAAAACAAATTAGCCATAACCATCTGATCAGAAGAAAAATTACTTTTATAGCTAAACCACATAAAAACAAAACTACAGGCAGATCAAGAAAAGTTCAGACAAAACAATCCTGATAAACCTCTGTCAAAAGACCTTGCAAACTTATTGCAGAGCCTGTGGCCTTTACTAGCTGAGTACATTGCATCACAAGATTACAATACTGGCAGAGAAGGAAGTATTATCTCATACAATGCATCATTTTTACACTCATGAAACTTCATCTGCAGAAATAAAATTCAAATTATAAATTCTTTATTTTTAAAATACAGCAGTGAATTTCGCATTTATGAATGGACCTCAAAGATAAACAAATATCCAGACTGGAAATTAAAGCATCTGATCCATCTTTTGAATCTGGGAAGTGAACAAACAACAGAGACTGCTGTCTATCCTGGGCTGAGTCTACCACCACAATGAAAAGACTGAAACAGCTATTGCTGATGCCTTAGATGAGCTAGTTTTGTTTGTTTGTTTGATTGATTTGGTTAGTTTGTTTTGCTTCAGCTGTATGTAGGGAGCTAGTATCTGGCAGGTTGTGAAACCAGTCTGTATATCTTACTTGAATATAAACACTGATATTTTTAAAGTTTATATTGATCAAGTCCTGTAAATATTTCATGGCAGGTCAGAATATGACTCAAAGTAATATTTTGCTTATTTCTGAAATATGTAAAGAGCTTTCACATTAAAAATTTATGCTTTTTTTCTGCTATTGCATGGTCCTTTAATAGGAAATCTTCTGTTTTGCCATTGTGTTTTTGAGGCCTTAAGCAACAAACAGAAAACAATATAGTGTTTAAAGTAGTGAATCTGTAATGGAGGGTGCTGGACAGCTCAGGAGCAATTTCTTTATTGAATTTCCCCTGAATTGTCTCGGCGAAAATGGCTTAGTAAACGTGGGATACATCTATCAAACCTTGCTGCTATGAAAGGACAGCAGGCATAATTTTGTGTTACTCTTGTCTACTTTTTTAATCCTCTTGTCACAAAGTAAGTAATGAAATAAGTGTTTATTGAGCATTCCATTAACAAAAGGAATTCTGGCAAAACCTTGTATAAACATGTGAGAAGACAGATGACACTGTAGCTTCGAACTTCTCCAGTTGTACCTACAATACAAAGCCTGAATTCAGTAGACTTCAGAACAGGCTTCCAATAGATAAATTTTGGCTCTGTTTAAGTTGATAAATAAAGGCAAGCCAGGGATTGATCCCTGTCCCTGAAGTCTTTTGGAAGAAGCTTGCTTCAGACTTACATTGACTCATTAGATCGTATTTGTCTTGGAGAGGCCTAGCTGGAGTAAGCCAAATTTGAACTACGAACATAACAATTCAGTGGAGTGAACAATAGCGGTTCATGTACTGCATGATTGTGTGCCAGGGACTGGTCTTTGGCCCTAAGCCTGAGTGTCATTACATGTCTTATAGACATAAACTTAACTCTCCTAGCCTCCAATCAGACTAACCACAACACATTGCCTGTTGCGAATAGTCCTTAGCCCAAGTGAATGACCAAATTGTGATCAAGTACAGTTGTAGAGTGGTGGTTGGCACCGCCTAAATGATTGGATGTACTTCCCTAACACTTTAACACTGTGGGTTTAACAGTTGTGTGCCTGTACATATGACATATCAACTTTCCTGGAATAGCAATGGCCTTGCAGATTCGATTCTCAAGGTTTCTCCTTGCCCCACTTCTATTTAGTAATATAGACGTACACTGAGTCCCATGCACATTTTGACTGCATTGTTGTCTGCTGAATTGTTTGTACCTTGGCTCAAAGTATTCACATTATGCTTAGAAAAAGACAAACTGATGGACTGCATATGACAGCCAATTTTTACTGATGTAGCAGACTGCAGGACTCAGCACCTGGTTGCACATTAAGACTGTGTGTACACTGAGAATCTGCTTCATGAAAGGGATCAGAGCTCTACCCAATGCCCTAAATGGATACCAACCTTACAGATGACCAATACAGAGAGTAATCAAGCCTTAGACTCATGCCTGACTGACAGTACCACAACCTTTCCGTGTTTAATGTTTGCTTAACACAGAAAAGTTTTCAGCAGTGTGGTTATAACTGTAATATGAAGTCACCATAAGCAGAATAGTCATTTAATGCAAATGGTTGACTGATGATCCACTTGTGGTCTCTCCCCTTTCACAGATGTTTGCATTGTAAGGACACCAGGCAGCTTTTCAGTCATCTGGTAATGGCTGGTAATATTCTGCACAAGGGCAGTAGGACTTCTGTTTGGGCAAATGGCAACAGAGCACTAAAACAGCAATGAAGAATCTTGCATTTCACTTGACTGTATTGAGTATTGTCAGCCTCCTCCTTTCAGGAGCATTCAGGTATTAAATGTAAACCAGAGCTCTTTTATGAATGCATTGTTCTAGTTCTATATATGCTGTACAATTAAAGATCTATTACACCAGTAACTGGTTACTAAAAACAACTGCAGCCAACCATGAGGGAACACACTAAACTGTATTCACCGTTTGTTTAGTAATTTAAAAAATAATAATATAATGAAAATAAAAGTCCAACCAAGTCTAAGGGTGAAGAAAAGGTCGAATTTCAGTGGATTTTATTGATCAGATTTTGTTTACTGCTATGGGGCACATTGTTATGAAACGTGCTATACAGAAAAAGAATTAAGCCAAGCTAGAACGGCTCAGGGGCCTCCCAGGGCTTTTAAAGCAATGTTTTATAATTATATCTGAAAAGGGTAGCATGGGATTCAGTGTACACCTGTAGGCTGTGGCAAATTTAGACCTAATAGCTCTAAAACAATGCAAGCAAGCCAGTGCAGATAACGATTCTGCCTTCTGAACATGTGTTAGCAAGAGATTTTCTAATGCACAGATAATGTAAATATATGTATTATTAATAAAAAGGATGAAATTCAGAGGGCAAATATAACTATTGACAACATATCAGGTGACATGAAGTACCATATGTCTGTTGAAGAGTAAAATATTTTATGGTTCTTATGTTGGCTATGCTTGGAGAATTAGGGCTAAAACTTTTTTTATACAAATAAGGCGCCACTCCTCCACTGCCCCCAAGTACCTTTCTCATAAAAATGTAACAAATAGTGGTTGCTTAATAAACTGGGACTCTGTAAGCACTTTGAGAACCTCTGGTTTAGTGACCATTCTTAAATAAATTTAAGATTTTATTATTGACTTCTACCCATTTAAACACTAAATAGATATACAAAAATTTTATCAAGTATGAATGCATAATAGACTAGAAAAATTATTTTGTTCTTTACAAAATCACAGGGCTAAATTTCAAAGAAGGGATGTTTTCACTAAGTAATTAACTGTGTTTCTGTGAAAACTTGAGTCAGTCTCTGAATTGTCAGTGACTTTGGAATTATTCCTCTCGGGTTCATGGAGGCTTAAACAGTACTAACCATTTTCTGTTAGTACTGAGAATTCTGCTGATACGGTTTGGGTCTAGCTTTTTTTTTTTTTAATTCAGCTATAGATGTAGAAAATGACACTTATTGAAAGCACAGTAATTCAGGGACTAGCCCCACCCTCAACAAAGATGATGGAATTTGTGTCATTGCTTTCAATAGTGCAGGATCAGCGTTATTGCATACAGTGTGCAACAGGAATTAAAGTACGGTCTCGGCCTTTCCATATAGGCTCCAGCTGTGAAAGGCATTGTGCTGGTTCACTGCATTCTTTAGGTCTCCTTACATGACTCTAATAAAATGTTCATTCATTTTTGTTGACCAGAAGTCCATGTAAGACACTGATATTAGAGATGAATCTCTATTAAAAAAGACAATGTTGGTATAAAATTGTCCCGATTTCTGGCAGTTTTAATTAAAAGAAAGAAAATACTTTGCTTTATGCCCTCAGAATTACTTTTAGCTGTATGAGTTTGAATTAAATTGTCAGAGTGTTCATGGAAAAAGTGAAACTTACTGAAAAGCCTAAACTGCATATATCATTACTAGGCTAAAACAACACCCTGTTGTATAGTGGGACTTTGTTTTCACTGCAATGAGTTAAGGACATCAGCAGTATAAAGTCCGCAAGGAGATGTACCATATCCCATTAGTCATCTGGAATTTCCAGGAAAATCAGACATTTTTTTGGGTGTCCAAACCCTGTTTGCAGACACTGCCTTGTCCTTACTATAAAGAATAATTCATCCTGAAGGGCTCCAAAAATATATACATGGATGTGAAGACATTCTTTTAGTGGCTAAGAGATTACTGAAGTGTTTTTTTATGAAGACCCCCAGTACTGTATTTTTTTTAATGCTGCATACATGTATACATGTTAATTCCCACAGTGTATTCTTTCCAGGTACTTGACTGCCTGATATTCAGAATCTTTTCTTGCAGGTAATTAACCTAAATTAGAATAAAAAAAATAAAAAAAAAAAGAAAAAAAACACAGTGAGTTGATTTTCAAAGAAATAACTGGCTTTTTGTTACTTTCAAAACCATAAGTACCTTAGAGTAAGTCTTTTGATAATTCATGTCGTCAGAAAACTCCTCAAATTAGCACAAATGTAACCAAAAAAAAAGAAACAGAAGCTACGGGTGGGAAATTCAGAGAAGGGAAAGCGTCAGGTAAAGTAAGCTGTAGTATTAACACCTTTGCTCTACCTTTGTAACCTGCACTGTGGCTGAAATAAGTGATAGTTATTATTGGTTTTAATAAGTAATTCAAATATTATACTATACTACAAATTTTTCAGGTTTTTAGGAGAAGTATGATGTAAATGAATGAGAATTTTTGGAGCAGGGGCAGCAAAGTCTGTTCCTCAGTGGTGAAAGAAGAAACATTACAAAGACCTATCTATAAGCAGTTGTGCCATCTCATTGATTTCAACAGGCTATGGTTGAAACTGAGTAAGCACATGCATTTTTTTCAAAGCTTGGCTCTAGGTCAACCAACAAGTAACCTTCCAGTACAAAAAAAAAAAACAAAAACAAAAACAAAAAAATTATTTAGTATGAATCTCTTAATTTGAAACATCTCTTTTCATCTCTTTTCTGCAATTATGCTAAGGTAAGAAATTTCACACCAACTGAAAACAAAACCTGTTCAATATTTAATTACTAGTATGAAATCCTAAGGATTGTTCTGTTCAAGTGAGAGAATCAAACTTTGTAAGTATATAAAAAAAAATACCTCTTTTTAAAATGCTGATATTAGAAAGCTTATAAAAATCAGTACTATAGGATATTTTAGGAATATTACACATTAATAATCTCCAAAGGTTGTAAGTTTCCATTTTGAAAATAATTCCCACTATCTCAAATAAATCCAAGTGTAAAAAAAAAGTTACATGGACAGTTAAATAAAACTATCCAAAAAATAAACAATAGTGTTTCTCAGGCTTTAATGTCCCCTCTCCACAAATCTCAATAAAATCAGTATAACTTCAAATGTTTAACATGAGATGAAATCAGAGTCTGTCTTACAGTGAAGAAATTTTTTTTAGAAAAGAGAGAAAAGTATATTTCATTTCAACCTTTTTGATAAAGATCATCTTCTCTATGCTAGTATTCTTTTTACTATACTTTATTTCGAATGTGAAATACAAAAAGTTGTAGGAGATGATCCTTGACATTCTAACTTTTTATTATTTTTTTTATTTTTTTTCTTTTTTTTATTTTTTAAATAGGTATGAGAAAAAAGAAATTAGAGGGTAATGAAGTAACAGGATGAAGTGACTCACCTGAGCTCATAAGGTCACAACAACAGTGACAATGTATTACATATTGCATTGCAATATACCTGTATTGACTTGTAGTCCAGGACTAGACCTTTAAATAGTTCCTATTTTACTCTCCACAATTGTGTATATAATATGCAGGTACAAACGTGCACGTAAGAACCACAGATAAATGGGAAAACAATGTCATGTGTGGTTTCATTTAAACTTATTCACCCTGAATCTGGAATCATGACAGAATGAGAAATGTTATGAAACACAGTATATATTTTTCTATGTGTCATAAACTACTGGAGGGCTATTTAAAGACTGGTTTAGACATCTTAAATATTTTAGTGGAGCAGTTTTTAATTTTTTTCCAACCTGTTAAGGCAGGTGCCACAGTCTTGGGAAGCTACATGTTCACTGCTCGGAAGGAGACGTGAAGTTTCTGATAATGTGCTAAAACAGTGACTACATGCATTAAAAAGCCAAATCTTCAATACAAGGACAATTGCATTACTTCATAAATATACAACATATATAAGTACATTTTGTGTATTGATGGGGTAAATTCTGGGTTTCTTCGATGTAATAGCTAAACACATACATAAATGAGCACCATTTTATTAAGTCAAGATCATCACCCATTTTGTTTTGTTGGTAAGTTATTCGGCAAAGCTAGTTTGTTTCTCAGTACTCTCAAAGCAGCACACATGGGTTCTGCCTGAAGAACCAAGACCTCATTTGGCAATATGCATGTGTATGTATAGATAGATTATATATGGGTGCATATACATGTTTATAAACCTCTATGTGTATTTGTATTTATACACATCTATGTGTTTGTAAACTTCTGTATACATATGAATATTATATATGTGTGCAAGCAGAAGTTCATAAATACCTAGATTCATATACATACAGAACACACTGCAAATATTTAAATATTCTAGACCTACAGTGAACATAATCTTTCAGAATTTTTGAAATTGCTCTGTGGTTCATGTAAAAATTGTTCTTCTTAGTCTTTTATGTACGGAGGCAGTGTCCATAATTTACACACTCAAAATACAATGGTATTGACGCTCTTGTTAGTAGTCTCATAAAAAAAAATACTTGTTCGAGAAGAATTACAAATCAAATCCAGCCTGTGTAACCTTAGGCCACTGAGACATGAGCCTGGGGCACTTACCTGTAGTGTATCGCTTTACACCTCTAAATCCCCACAGTAACAGAACATCTGCACCCGTAATCACATGGTCAGACTTTAGAGCAATACACCTTGTTTATAAGGGCAATTCTAATTTACAACCAACTCTGTTTTGGGAGGTACTCTGGGAGCAAACCTCTGATGCTTTCAGATCAGCCATCTGTCTCCACTCTTGCCAAGCTACCTCTAGGTTATGCTCTTTCCCCTCTTCAGCACATTATTCTGTCTGTTACACACTCACATAGAGGGAATATCAACAGAAAGAGCATTTGAACAGGCAAGATGAGGAAGAATAGTCCTAGAATTTATGTTTACATACTATTCAAAGCAGATACCGCTTCAGTGATAGGATGAGGCAGTGTTAGGCATTTCCTACTGTCTTATTTGCTGCTTCTTGTGGTCTTGATTTTCAAGGGCAGAGGTGGTCCAGAGACAGGGCCTTTGCACAGCCTAAAAGCATCAACACTTCCCACCTAGGTCTGTGCTGTGGGTCTCCCAGGGGCTGGAACGTCTCTACGGGGCCCTGGACATCTCTGCCCAAACCCATCACATCACCCGCAAGTAGCTCTCCAGAAGAAATTATCTCTCTTCTCTTGCAAGCTGCAGCTACATTCACGTCTTGAAGAATGGTCTACCAGATATTTGATGTCAGCTTTACCAATCTGCAAATTGGCTTATTCTGAAGATAAACTCAGCTTACATCAAATTAATTGGTACACGTATGTGTAGTCATTAGGCAGATCCAGCAATTTGGACAACAGTTGTGCTTCCTTAAAGGTGTTCACCTGTAAATTGCCCAGCCAATGGCAGGCTGCTTATTGTCCCTGCTGACTTTATGTGTACTGATGTGTCACAGAGGTGCAGCAAGTTCTGAACAGATAGCACAGGCTAAATTACTTCCCGGAGGAAACTGAAGTGGGACCAAGATTTCAGCAAATCTCCAAATATCATGCCATTTCACTTCTCTAAGCACATATCCCATCCATCAGTGAGAGCAGCCACAAGCACCAGAACCTCTGGTGCACCAGGAAGGATGTTAACACTCATGTTTCTGAGAAGAAAAACTGGAAAACAGGAATAAAATATAGAGGTTTAGGGAAAAGACAGCTAGATCACGTATTTTGTTAGTTGCAAAGAGGCATAAAAAATTTTTGCTGCCTTCCTAAAGCAGATTGATAGACCGTGACCATTGTAAAACTAGCTCCAATACAATCCACACAGATATGTTAAAACTCTGTCAATCTCCAGAGTAGCACAGTTAGCAAATTTCATGTTTGCTAAATTCGCATTTGTATCACCTGCATAATGTAACAACCTAAGGAAAAAAAAAAAAAAGGAAAAAAGCCAACCAGTTGAAAAACACCTTTAAGAACAGCTACAGTGAGTAGATATAGAAGTCTGAGTACTATTGACAGAATGTTGTAAAAATAGAAGTCGGCATAAACATGTCAGCTGTGGGAGCATTTAGCATCTTTGTTTAAATAGCCACTAAACCTCTATAGAGAAATTCCTTGAAATGGTACGTGGGCAATGTATTTCGGCGAAGCTACTGAAGGTGAAGGGTTCTGGAGCAGAGGCTCGCGCCGAGGGACCCTTTCTCCGGTGGCAAAACCGCAGCGGCGAGGCGGCAAAAAGCGCCGAGAGAGAGGAGACCCCC
>Ga0065711_1049733_pt1 | contig 11157 bp, 3 predicted proteins | sample Hoacrofraction12_FD_59098 | JGI IMG/M metagenome (GOLD analysis project Ga0065711, IMG submission 59098) | Hoatzin crop microbial communities from Cojedes, Venezuela - Epithelial fraction 12 v2 (version 2) | ecosystem: Host-associated > Birds > Digestive system > Esophagus > Crop | place... | reverse complement strand
CAGCCTTCTCTTCTTCAGGCTGAACAAGCCCAGCTCCCTCAGCCTTTCCTCATAGGACAGATGCTCCAGTCCCCTCATCATCCTTGTAGCCCTCCGCTGGACTCTCTCCAGTAGCTCCTCATCTTTCTTGAAGAGGGGAGCCCAGACCTGGACAGAGTACTCCAGATGGGGCCTTACTAGGGCAGTGTAGAGGGCAAGGACAAGCTCCCTCGACCTGCTGGCTACACTCTTAATGCACCCCAGGATGCCATTGGACTTTTTGGCAACCAGGGCACATTGCTGGCTCATGGTTAACTTGTCATCCACCAGGAGACCCAGGTCCCTCTCTGCAAAGCTGCTCTCCAGCAGGTTCGCCCCAAGCCTGTACTGGTGCATGGGGTTGTTCCTTCCCAAGTGCAGGACCCTGCACTTGCCTGTGTTGAATTTCATTATGTTCCTCTCTGCCCAGCTCTGCAGGCTGTCCAGGTCTCGCTGAATGGCAGCACAGCCTGCCGGTGTATCCACCACTCCTTCCAGTTTTGTGTCATCAGCAAAGTTGCTGAGGGTACATTCTAAGTCTTCATGCAGGTCATTGATGAAGAAGTTGAACAAGACTGGCCCAAGTACTGACCCTTGGGGGACACCACTAGTTACAGACCTCCAACGAAACTCAGCACCGCTGATGACAACCCTCTGAGTTCTGCCATTTAGCCAGTTATCAATCCACCTCACTGACCAACCATCCAGACCATTCGATACTATGTGATGTCATGCTTAGTTCTGAGTTGGATAGCTGCCTGGGGGAAGGTTAATTGCTTCTCAGGAGCTTGCTGGGCGTTGGGCGGTAGGAGAATTGACCTGTGTATTCCCTTGTTTTGTATATTCTTCTTACCATTATCATTGTTGGTACTGTTTGCTTCCTCTGTTCTGTTAAACTGTGCTTATCTTGACCCTTGAGTTTTGCCTTTTCTTCAGATTCTCTTCCTCACCTCACCCAGGGGAGGGGTGACAGATCTTCTGCATGGTTCTTTGTTTCAGGCCAGAGCTAATCCACAACAGTAATGCAGAAGATAAAGTTTTAATTTTAATGCATGAATATATCTTATTAGTTGAGTTCTGCACTTGCAAAAAAGATCAAGCTGCATATTTCTTAATGCTAAATCAATATTATGTTGTATAAAGTAAGGACAGTTACTCCACTTTTAAAAACATGCAATTCCAAATATAAAATTCACATTAAAAATTTAGTTTGTATACTACGGAGTCATTGCTTGCGTGATGTAAGAATTCTCCCAAAATAATTAAAAATGAGTAAAAAAAAAAATAAAGAAAACTAGTTACATCTGTTTCTTTAAAAAGAATACTAGTTGTGGAAAAGAGAGTGTTTAAACCAGAAACTGTCTGAAAATATGCAGGGCTGTGAGACTTCATCAGTGCAGTGAAACAGCAGTCATTCTAGGGAGCACATGGATTAAATTGAGCCGTTTTCTTTTTCCTCTGAAAGCCAGTGGACGGCAGCAGTTGAATCTCGATGCAAATTCATCAATATCCACAGAATTTACAAGTTTCACCTTTCCTGTTGCTTTATGGAGATTTGCTTTTCTATGGGAGAGGTTTATCTTCTATGAAGAGCAACTCTTAAATTATCCTATTGATATTGAAATAAACAAGTGAAAATTCCCAACCTTTACAATTGACTAACCATTTGAATAATTTATGAAAAAAAAATCTGAAATTAGGGAAATGGTAGAAAACTCTGATATGACAAGTCATTAAGGCATATAAAAATCAACAAAAATAGGTGTACATATTCCACCTCTTGAAATCATTTGTGGGACAGGATTTTGTCTGTGCTGTTTGACAGAGAATTTCACCTTACTGTCCATATTCATAAGAGAGGAGCCAGATAATAAGCAACTATACAGAGATTCATCAGATCTGTGTTCTGTTTCCCTCTGGGGAACGGACAGCTCTTGAGATGTTGAAGTTTTTCTTCATTTCTCCAGTTTTAAAATTGTGATACTAATATTTAAGTTCTAAAGAGCCAAAACAAATGTGAGTAGATACATTTATTCAGAATTTCATTCACTGACTGGTGAGAAAGTACCCAGAGCACTCAATTACTGGAATTTAATTGGAAATTTAATTTAAGTAATTGACTAGTTTTGTGTAAATAAATTTAAAAACCCCCTAAGCTAATAATTCAGTAAAGCTTAAACAAAACAATTTCAGCTTGAACAAAACAATTTCAGCTTGAACTTTGTGGAGACTACATGCATGAAAACTGCCAGAATGGCATTACAGTATTTACTTAATCTCACCTATATGCCAAGCAATTTGATAAATATCTTCACAAGACATTTTGAAGGATCAAATATTTTATATGTTTGATTCAGAACTGAGAAGGGAAGTCTGTCTTTCATTAAGATAACCTGAAAGGTATTATGTCCTTAACTAGGTTTCATCATTATTATTTAATAAATATAATGGCAAGTTCTTGCTGTACCCAAATGCTGTTTGTTTGATTTTTTTAATGTAGCTGTTGGAAAAAAAAAAATTTGCAGATTCTGGTGTATGTTTAGTAATGCTTGCATTACAAGGGTTCTATCCTACAATTGCCACCATTAGTTGATGTAAGACTATTGGTAGACAACAGGAATTCAAAAAATGGGTTTTGTGACTATGCTAACATTTTTGCTATTGTAAGTTTACAAGACAGTGTAGATGCTCATCAGATCAATTCCGGGCCACAGAGACAATATTCTGGAAAAAAAGATGCATGCTTATCTGCAAAGTTGTTCCTTTTCAGTGCATAGAAATTTATCTGGGAAGTCAGAGAGTGGGAAAAAATTGACTTGGGTGTGCAGGACTATTAGGCAAGAGGAAAGTATGTATAAGCACATTTTTTTTTCCTTTCATGTTCTGCTACTGTTATTGAGCTACTTTTTAGTTTACAAAGGCTTTTGAGTCACTATGTTCACCTGTATCATTATTCACAAATAACCAAATACTAGGAATTCCAAACAGATTAACTGCATACAAATGATATGTATTTGGGATAAAGGTGCTCCAAAGTGAGCACAGAAATAACAACTCTCATGACAGTACAGAATCTGGTCTCATTACAATGGGTAGTGGACTTAATGACTAGCAAAATAACAGTGCCACACATCGCCGTGCTACCAAGGGGCCAGTAGTTTACTGTGAGTACTTTCCAAATTGGCACCATAAAGTCTGAGTGGCATAAATGCAAAGAAATTATATCTGCTTTAAAACCTTTCCTAAAAATAATGCAGCAATAAACATTACAGAAAATATTGCCTTCTATTCCTATAATTATAAAATAATTAAGGAAACCCCATAGCTATCATCAGTTTACAGAATATGAAACCAGAAAACACTGTTCAATAGCTGTCCTCTGTATCCATGTCTGGGTGAAATTAATTTCATTGGTTAGATTTCAGCTTCATTGTTTATTTCCAGATGTGCTGGTTTCATGTAAATAATAAATTACAAAACATAGAGTTGTTGCATTTTTTTGTGTGAAAATCATCACGTGTTCTCATTCATACAGTTTGTATGAAATTATTTACAGTGAGTTAAATCAGTTTATTTTTATATCAAAATATGCTGTTCATCCCTAACCATCTGGTATAACTTTCCCATAAATGATACATTCACACACTATCTAATTTAAATCAATAAGCTCTATTCATGCAGACCAGTGGTATACATGTTTTAACGTGTTTTACTCTATTGAAGATACAGACAAAGGAGTCATGCAATTGAATCAGTAGAGATCATGAAAAGCCAATATAAAAAGGGTAAATTTTTTTCTTTTTCTTTTTCTTTTTTTAAAAACCCTATTGGTTTCTTCTGTATAGTTTGCACTCTTATAAATATAGATGTGTTTACCAAATAAATAAATATATCTCTTTGAGGAAAACTCATAGTTTCCAGGTACTGTCTCATATCAGAGATGAGAGTAAATTATGATCATTTTTTTCTCCATTTTTTATTTTTTTCCTCTAGAAAAGTAATGGTTTTCAAGCAAATGTTTTCTCTTGCTATTCTCAGAGGCAGCCTTGTTAAATCTCTCTGTTAATTATTGTCTGGATTTCTGTGTTGCCCATTTTACAGGATCACCAGCTGGCTATATGCTAAGGTATCCCAAGGATAGGAAAGAAACTTCATAATAAATTGGGAAAGTAATACCTGCAAGCTGATTCACCATAAGAAACTTTGTCAGTACAAAGTGGTAGAATCACGACTGTGAAGACAGCAGACACTTTGTTATCTGTTTCAACAGACATTTGAAATCAGTTACTTTGCAGTTATCTGTGCTATTGCTGGTCCCTGAATCAACCAGATTACAAACTCCATTGCCCTCACTGGTATCAGGATTTCATTTGATGAACATGACTCCCTCTCATGCAAGTTCTAAACCAGTAAATGTTAATTTTACATGAGTAATGAATAAAAAAAATTAACAGGTGAATTAATGTCTATGTGTGAGAGAGTGAGTTCACCACTGGCTTGGTCACTGGCTTGATCAAAAAATGTTTATCATAAATGGAAAAGCTGGGTGGGAAGTAGTATTTGTCATCCATATGAAAAGGGAAATACACAATACTGATCATCCTATATATCCTCAAATGCAGTGGGAAATGGAACGGACAAAACCAACTTTTCCATTTACTTTATACAGCTAGGTTGAACATAATTAAGTTGTTTACCAATGGTATGCTATATACCTAAATGAGTCAGAATTGTATTCTCTGATTGTTGACATTGACATGTGTATTTCGTTTGACTCAAGAAGTCTTGCTGCCTAGATTGGACCTGTACAGTGCAAAGGATTAGCGACAAATTGACTTGTAAGCGTTGAAGACATACTGCAAGTATAAGAATATATAGTGTTTTCAGAATTGTAGTTAGCATTGTATTGCTGCCTTTCCTTCCACACCTCCCCAAACACAGTTAGTCAAAAGAGAGTAGAGAATCACAGAATCATTTAGGTTGAAACAGACCCTTAAGATCACTGAGTCAGCCGTTAACCTAACACTGCCAAGTCCACCACTAAACCCCTGCCCCTAAGGTCTGTGTCTACACATCTTTTAAATACCTCCAGGAACGGTGACTCAAACACTTCCCTGGGCAGCCTGTTCCAAAGCTTGGCAACCCTTTTGGTAAAGAAATTTTTCATGATATCCAGTCTGAACCTCCCCTGGTGCAACTTAAGGTCGTTTCTTCTCGTCCTGTCACTTGTTACTAAGGATAAGAGACTGACAGCCACCTCACTACGACCTCCTTGCAGGCAGTGGTAGAGACAGACCAACAAGGTCTCCCTTCAGACTCCTTTTCTCCAGACTAAACAGCCCCAGTTCCCTCAGCCGCTCCTCATAAGACTTGTTCTCTAGACCCCTCATCAGCCTCACTGCCCTTCTCTGGACACGCTCCAGCACCCCAATGTCTTTCTTGTAGTGAGAAGCCCAAAAATGAACACAGTATTTGAAGCGTGGTTTTACCATTGAAGAGTATGAAGGGAAATCGCTTCCTTAGTCCTACAGGCCACACTACTTCTGATAAAAGCCATGTTACTCTTGGCCTTCTTGGCCACTTGGGCACAGTATTGGTTTATATTCAGCCTCTTGTTGACAAATACCCTCAGATCCACAATATGGACAGGGTTTTTTATACTTAGAGTTAACCATCTCCTGTAGAACCTGGCTTTGCTCATACTTTAACCTGCTTACTCTGATTCAATATTTCCTGACTCTTTTTTTCTACAAGTTTCTTATGAATCTAATTTCACATTACAATAGTTGCACGCTAATTTAAGCTAATTTAAGCTGTGTGTTAAAGGCAAAGAAAAACAGTATCACTTGTTACTTATAAGTAAACTGTATGTTTAGGATTGAGTGTAACAAATGAATAATACCGTACAGTATGTGAATTAAACTATTTTGCTAAATAGCCCTCTTTTTTTAACCCTAAACTAAACTAGCATCTTACTGCACTACAGTAAATGCTGCTTATATTTCTCTGCAGACAACCACAGCACTGAAGATAATCCACCATTATAAACAGACCATCCATCTATAGTGTAATAGGGAAAGGGCACTTCAGTAAGGAGTTCTGATGTCCACACAGATCATGATCTGAAACCTTAGATTTTTTTTCACCTTTGGTCTATAGATCTATCAAACCAAACTGAGAAGAGGAGAGTTTTCCACTGCAAATATTATCCCCATCCAAACATCTATTTCTGTCACTCTGTTGGCATATCTTCATGTATTGAAGATGTTCTTCAAGAAAAAAGTCTAGATAGACTGCTTCCCAAAATGCCAGTGCATGCCTGCATCCGAACATCTCTGCTTATTCTTTGAATTCAGAACTGCACGAGCATATGCAGAGACACCACAGAATAGCCAGTTCAAAAGCTGCCCTTCCGGTGTTAATACCAAATTGTGTCTCCATATCCTCCTCCCTTACCTGCCTCACTGGATCTAGATTGTCAGACAGGAGCTCACATTCTCTTCTGTCTTACAGGCAGGTTGTTCTTTCATGCACAAGTAGTAGTAGAACTGAGGACAGAAAGATTTTCTGATCAGGTTGCAGCTACCATGAGCACAGGATCATATTTTCCCCATAGTTTTCAATATGTTATGTGAGCTTTAAGTGTCTTGGCATGAATTTTAATTAAGAAGTTTAAATTCATTTAAATGAATCTATGTATAACTTTCCAACCTGTTGTCTCCCAAAGATCTGTAGGTATACAAGCAACTTCAGATACTTTGTGCTACATAGTGCCTGCTTAGTGCTATAGTATGCACCTTCATCATACAGTTGTAACCTAACGGCTAGTATCTACCTACTTGAATAAACTGATCGTACTTGTTTGCTCTACTCTGAGATGACTTTGATGTATACTATGGGGTTTTTAAGAATTTGTTTGCTTTAGCCGCCTTCGGGAAACGGTAAAGACATTGGGATATGGGTCCAATTCTTACCCCTTCAGTAACTGATGGTTGTCTTCCTCCATCAGCAGGCCTCTACATGAGGGGAGCATTGAAAGCAATCTTACGCTTAGCTCAGAAAAGCTGAGCTTAAAATGGACTTATTGTGTGAAATAGGTCTAACACAATTTTTTTTCTCATATTCTTTTTTTTTTTGCCCCCTTACCTGCAGTAAGTAATTACCACTGTATAAATAATTCTAGTGGAATTTGTAAGACAAGATTAGGAAAGTTTGAGAGATTGCCCTTCATTTAATGGCAAGTCTGAATGCTTTTTCTTACAAAGTCAATATCATCAGCATTACTTAATGTTGTTGGCTGTTTACAATGTCACTTCCCCTTTCTTCAGCATCATTCTACTTTTTAAATCTATTTTCTTGCTTAGCCACCTATTACTTTACTGAAAACACAGCCAGTCAAATCCTGGGAGGAAGGAACTTTTGATTTCAACAACAGATTATGGGGTTGATATAGGAATTACTGGTTTATGTCATAAAGGAAACCAAATTTGGTGAATACAGTTGGACCCCTTCCATTCTTAAAATGTATTTATGAATCTCAAACAATTTTTCTGAACAGCTTTTTATGCTTAACATCCTTGTGACTATCATATAAAAGTTTATTAGCAGTATTTGTACAAATGAGGCTGCCAGAATAGCACTGTATCAGCAATTGTCTGACAGTGAATTTCTGTGGCCCCCATCATACACTCCATACAAAGCAACAGGAGAAAAATGCAGCAAGGGGAAGGACAGTGAGGAGAGGGAGATTAGTGACTGTGGCCTTCTGAGCCCACTGAAAAATCCATACCGGAGTGTGACTCAGGAAGTCTACTGCAATTGAAGTCACGCTGTGTTTAAATTGCAATGTAAAAAGTGAAACCACATCCTTCTGAGAATTAGTAATGTTTTAATTAGTTGTAGAAGACACAATCATGAGAATAAGATTGCTTGTGCAGAGTTAGGTTTACCCAATTTTTCATCATATCTTCACAGAATGCTTCAAGGGAACAGATATACAGGAAAATAAAATAAAAAGTGACATCTGTTGTTTCTTTTTTAAAAATTTTTAAAACTTCACTTAAAATTTCACTTATGGGATGTGTTTACTTAGACCAAAGGAGCATTTTTTCAAGGACTTTTGCTGTAAAAAGAAATTATTGAAGGCTGCAGAGATGATAACAATCTTCCACTAATGTACAAAGTGTGCTGTCTTGATTGTATCGTATTTGACAGTTTAAAAACAGTGGCAGGTAAAAATCTCTTCTGCTGCCATATGCTTTTATTTACAAGATAATGAGAAATTTGATACATTGGAAAAGTTCTTACATGTTTTGAATCTTAAAGCATAGAACTACAAGCACTGAAGTAGTAGGAAAGACTTGTGACAGTATGTTAGAAAACACAAAATGCACAAACTCTCCACTTGTACTATAAGGGAGATGTGTGTCTTCACACACCTGCAAGCTAGATTTTTCATTCTGAAGTTATTTCAGACAAACAGAGCAAGAGAAGTTTAGAAATGTAATTTTTATAATGTATAACTTGCATACTGTGTTGTCCTGGAGACAGCAAAAAACAGTGAAGTCTCTGTGGCAGAGGGAACCTACCAGTCTGAAGGAGACACATGACAGCGTCAGCTGCAGGAAAAATTTAGGTGACATCCTAAACTCTCCCTCACTCCATATGGGGTCTACCACTGCCTATTGCATTGCTGCTTTCTTCTTCAACCCCTTCTGCCTGGCTATGAGCTACCAGATCTCTAGTGCCTGATTAGTTCTTCGTTTTATGATTTTTTTTTCTTTTCTAAAACATTTTGGATACTTTAGAAATTCTGCTAATCAGAAATTACAGTTTAACCTCATGTCCCGGTTTTGGTTGGGATAGAGTTTATTTTCCTCCCAGTAGCTGTTGTGTTGTGGATTTAGTTAGACAAGAATGTTGATAACACCTATGTTTTCAGCTGCTGCTATGAAATCAAGGACTTTTTCCAGTTTCGCGCATTCAGCTAATGATCCAGTGTGCAAAAGCTGGGAGGGGGCATAGCCAGGCAGCTAGCCCAAGCTGGCCGATGGAGATACTCCATACCATAAAAGTCATGCTCAGCTTAGGAATGTGGGTTGGCCAGGGGGCAGGAATCATCTTTTATCCTCTTTTCGAGGAGTCTGAATTTTTCTGTGAGTTTGGTCTTTTTATTTTCTGTGAGTGTGGCAAGCACTGCAAAATTCACAAATTCAGGAAAATCCACAAAATTTGTGAGCTCCAGAAAACCCGTGGGTTCCATGATTGCTGGTCGAGGACTGGTTATGTAATTTGTCATTGGGCAGTAAGAAAAATTTTATTGTGTATAGCTTGTTTTTCATATTAAATATTGTTATTATTAGTAGCATTAATATTTCCTTTGCTGTCTTGTTCAACTGTCTTTATCTCAACCCATGAATTTCCCCTTTGTCCATTTCTTCTCCCCATCCCGCTTGGGGGGAAGGGGAAGGAAAACGAGCGACTGTCTAATGCATAGCTGCTGACTGCCAGATTAAAGCATGACACCTCATGTTTTCTGGAATAACTCCATCCTTCCACTGCCTCCCCTCTGCAGTTCAAAACAGATCATAAAACTTTTGGCTGAAACTATGTAAAGCGTGCCCTTTCTCTCCTTTTGTGTGTTTTCCAAGCAATGAATTTGATTATTGGTTATATTACAAAGAGAGCAGTAGAGGACTGCCAAATTTGAAGAATACTACTCAGCTTGGGACAAAGCTTCCTTTGTAGGTAAAAATACAAGGCTTTTTGTTCTCAGATAAGGGATAGATTAGTCAGTAGATGTTGATGAGAAATGGAAAACAAAGTTCTATTTAATTGTGTTTAAAAAGGAAGCCAAAACAGTGGTGCATGTTCTACGCACGCGCTACATATCTTAAAAGCAATACAGGACAAGTAATTATTTGATCCTGAACAAAACACATTAGAGAAGCTATAAAACTGATGGGAGGAAAGTAATCATTGTACTGTTCTAATACAGAGATAAAAAAGAAACCCAAGAATCTTAGAAGCAGACCCTGCTGGTTTTGAGTAGTTTTCTGTGTCCATGGGATCTCCAGATCAAGTCCAAAGAAACGGACCATCTCACTGTATGACAGAGGTTCCCTGGAGAGTAAAGGACTTGTGTGGATAGATGACTGCTTACCTTCAGTACTCATATTCTGATCAGAATGGCAATACTAACTGATGTATGGATTAAAAGCCACTACATTTCTGATCTTAAAAAAAAAGGGGATGGGGGAAAAACAGAAAAATAAACAGAAAAAGAAGGAAGCTTCTTAAAAAGCAGTTAATACTTCAAACTTTTTCAGGTGGTGTGGTGGATACTTGAACACGCTTTGTGGTAGCACCTCATAGCAGGTCTAAGTCTGAGGTGTACTGCTTATTAAAAAGTATTTGACAAAAGAGAAAAAGAAAGATAGGATGGCATCCCAGCAAAGTAAAGGATGTTAATTTGAAGAAAGAAGACATTCTGCAAAAAACTAAAGTAGAGTACAAATACAGAAACAGAAAGGATCATGAACTCTGCCAGATCAAAAAAATTTAAAAAATTGAAGAAGAACTGGCAAAATAAACCTAATACTATATCCTTCTTCAAACACATCAGGAGTTGGAAGCCTGTCAGAAAGCCAGTTGGTTATCAGCGTGTAAAAGAAACATTCAGAGGACAGAAGACCATAGCAGTAAATTCACAGAATCACAGAATCACAGAATGGTAGGGCTCGGAAGGGACCTCTCTGGGTCATCTAGTCCAACCCTCCTGCCGAAGCAGAGTCACCTACAGCAGGCTGCACAGGACAGCGTCCAGGTGGGTCTTGAACATCTCCAGAGAAGGAGACTCCACAACCTCCCTGGGCAGCCTGTTCCAGTGCTCCGTCAGCCTCAGAGGGAAGAAGTTCTTCCTCATGTTCAGACGGAACTTCCTATGCTTCAGTTTGTGCCCTCTGCCCCTTGTCCTGTCACTGGGCACCACTGAAAAGAGTTTGGACCCATCTTCCTGACACCCACCCTTCAGATATTTATAAGCATTTATTAGGTCCCCTCGCAGCCTTCTCTTCTTCAGGCTGAACAAGCCCAGCTCCCTCAGCCTCTCCTCATAGGAAAGATGCTGCAGTCCCCTCA
>Ga0065711_1049726_pt1 | contig 11157 bp, 6 predicted proteins | sample Hoacrofraction12_FD_59098 | JGI IMG/M metagenome (GOLD analysis project Ga0065711, IMG submission 59098) | Hoatzin crop microbial communities from Cojedes, Venezuela - Epithelial fraction 12 v2 (version 2) | ecosystem: Host-associated > Birds > Digestive system > Esophagus > Crop | place... | reverse complement strand
GAACAGGCTGCCCAGGGAGGTTGTGGAGTCTCCTTCTCTGGAGATATTCAAGACCCGCCTGGACAAGGTCCTGTGCAGTCTGCTGTAGGTGACCCTGCTTCAGCAGGAGGATTGGACTAGATGACCCACAGAGGTCCCTTCCAACCCCTACCATTCTGTGATTCTGTGATTCTGTGATTCTGTGAAAATCTCTTTACATTTTAACTTCCATATTAACTATAATATTGACAAGAGACAAGTCTATGCAAGGGAACCTGAGTAAAAGACAAACCTTAGCTCAACATATAGCAGTACTGCATCTAGAATTCAGACAATGTTTCCCAGCCTGTGGCTGGAGACCCATTTGAATGTCTGTATTTTAGCCCCCGAATGTGGACAAGAAAAGTACAGCTAAGTATGAATTAGTCCTCTGTTCTCTAGTCCTTTCTCAAGAACTGTTAACATAGCGTTAGCATCTTCTAGTCCTGAAAAAATAAAGTACTCAGAGTTTCACTGACTGCTTATTCTTTTGAAATTCTTTTGAAATTATTTTGGGAGTTTATTTTGACTCAACCTCCTATTTATTTATCCATGTATAGACTGAGAAGTCTGTAAAACACACCACACAAAAAAACCTGGTACTTTGGATTGTGTTTTGTGAAAGAGCTGTTCAATCTCTTGAAGTCTATGTGTGTGAAAATATTCCTGACTCTGAGATGTATCATCCAAGCATCACATGGCAATCTAGTATCAGAAGACAAGGAGAAGGCTGAGGTACTCAATAACTTTTTTTCCTCAGTCTTCACTGTCAAAATCTCTCCTCCCCCGTCCCCAGTTGATGGACCGCAAGATGGGGATCAGGGGGGTAAAGTCCCTCCCACTGTAAGGGAAGATCAGGTTTCTGACCACCTGAGGAACCTGAACATATTTAAGTCTAAGGGACTTGATGAGATGCATCTCAGAGTCCTGAGGGAACTGGCTGATCTAGTTACTAAGCCACTCTCCACAATATTTGAAAAGTCATAGCAGTCAGGTGAAGTCCCTGGTGACCAGAAGAAGGGAAACATTGCACTCATTTTAAAAAGGGAAGGAAGGAGGACCCTGGGAACTACTGACCTGTCAGCCTCACCTCTGTGCTTAGGCACATCATGGAACAGATCCTCCTAGAAGTTATGCTAAGGCACATAGAGTACAGGGAGGTGATTTGAGACCGCCAGCGTGCCTTCATGAAGGGCAAGTCCTGCCTGACCAAGCTAGCAGCTTTCTATGGTAGAGTGGCTAAATCAGTGGACAAGGGAAACGCAACAAATGTCATGTATCTGGACTTCTGTAAAGACTTCGACACAGTCTCCCACAACGTCCTTCTCTCTAAATTGGAGAGATATGGATTTGATGGGTGGACTGTTCAGCGGATAAGGAATTGGTTGGAAGGTCATGCCAGAGGGTAGTGCTCAAGAGCTCGATATCAAAATGGAGATCTGTGACAAGTGGTGTCCCTCAGGGGTCCGTACTGGGACCGGTGATGTTTAATATTTTCATCAATGGTATAGACAGCAAGATCGAGTGCACACTCAGCAAGTTTGCAGATGACACCAAGCTGAGTGGTATGGTTGACACGCCAGAAAGATGGGATGTCATCCAAAGAGACCTGGACAAGCTGGAGAGGTGGGCCTGTGTGAACCTTTATGAGATTCCACAAGGCCAAGTGCAAGGTTCTGCACATGGATTGGGCAACACCCTGTATCAATACAGGCTAGGGGATGAAGGGGTTGAGAGCAGGCCTGCCGAGAAGGACCTGGGGGTGCTGATGGATGAAAAGCTAGACAACAGCCACCCATGTGTGCTTGCAGCCCAGAAGGCCAACTGTATCCTGGGCTGCATCAGAAGAAGCACAGCCAGCAGGTCGAGGGAGGTGATTCTGCCACTCTGCTCTGGTGAGACCCCACCTGGAGTCCTATGCCCAGCTCCGGAGCCCACAGCAAGAGAAAGACATGGACCTGTTGGAGTGGGTCAGAGGAGGGCCACAAAAACAATCAGAGGGCTGGAGCACTTCTCCTGTGAGGACATGCTGAGAGAGTTGGGGCTGTTCAGCAAGGAGAAGAAAAGGCTGCAGGGAGACGTTATTGCGGCCTTTCAGTACTTAAAGGGGGCCTATAGGAAAGATGGGGAAAATCTTTTTAGCAAGGCCTGTTGTGACAGGACAAGGAGTAATGGTTTTAAACTAAGGGAGGGTAGATTTAGACTGTATATAAGGAAGAAATTTTTTACAATGAGGGTCGTGAAACACTGGGACGGGTTGCCCAGAGAGGCAGTGGAGGCCCCATCCCTGGAAACATTCAAGGCCAGGTTGGACAGGGCTCTGAGCAACCTGATCTAGTGAAAGATGTCCCTGCTCACTGAGGTTGGGCTAGATGACCTCTAAAGGTCCCTTCCAACTCAAAGCATTCTATGATTCTATGAACCGAATTTTACGACAAATGCAAGAGGGCACAGTATCAGTAGCCTCAGTAGCAATTCAACAGAGAAAAAATTTCATTCCACTAAGTTTCTTATATGACCTGCCTTACTGTAGTATACAGAAATACTCCATGAATGTATTAAAGAACATGAATAATTTTGTTTGCAAAACATGTATGTAACAGAGAGGTGCTACTAACATTTCTGAAAACAAGTTCTGTAAAAACATTCCACGCAATTTAGAAACAAATGCAACAATCCATATATTTGTGTTTGCTTGTTTGTTTTGGGCTGGAGAAAGAGGAATTTCTATGTTAAGTATGCCAAAAGAATGGCTATGATACACACATTCTTATTAATTAAAATAGCAATATTATTAATAGGAAAATTGTTAATTCATTTGCTTTACTGGACACCTTTCTGTTGTTCAGAAAAACTTTACTGTTAGTCAAGAAGCCTTAGCTTCACCTGAGTTGATGTGATGGATTCTAAATTCTTCCGTGACATGAACAACTTAGGAAACAATATATTGATATGCTATCTAATTTTTATGTTTCTCATTCCCTCTGAACTAAGTCTAACAGTACATCAGACTCAAATTATCTACCTGGCATTGCATATCCCTGAAGAGTGAATTATCTTTATTGAGTAAGGAGAAATTATGTAATTGTCTAAATTTCTAAATGGAAATCCAAATTGAAATAGCATTTCATCATAACTGCAGACTGATGTGAGCTTATGTGTATCTTTGTAAGTCCCCAAGTTATAATTATCATAAGTTTATTACCTGTCTTTATGAATAACTAAGAGAACAAAGTACTATTAACTTCTCTCTTCTCAAGAACTTTAACGTAATGGACCAGAAAAGTACCTGACCTAGAGCACTATTTATTGGGCATATACTTTCTCTCTGAGGCTGCTCCTGAGCTCCTGAGGCCATACCAAAAGATCCTCGTTGAGTTTTCATTTGTCCCTTACGCAGACACAATTTTCATTTACTGTAATGGGAGTTTTGCTTGATCTGATTCCCCAACACTTACGTGTAGATTGCAGAGGAAGTGTTAGTAATGGCTTTTAAAGCTGTGAAGAGCCCAGAGGACAGTGATGTTATCTGAGGAAGCACTTTTGTGCAGGAGTTATTTTATTTAGTGTTCTGTGTGTACATGAGCATGTTAACTTTCTCTCCAGTACACACAAGAGAAACTCCTCAATATGGTCTGTATTTTTCTCCTTTCTGCTGCGGTGTATGCATCTGTGTGCCAGCTTTGTGCTTCTGCTCATGACAGAAAATGAAGTGATGTTGTTGTCAGATGATTCAAAATGCCTCACCACAGCAGTATCCTTTGTGCTGGAGTGTACAATTAGCCTGTCAAGCTTTAAGTGGGGACCTTTTCTCGTGCAGTCCCATAACACTGACGATGCACTCAGATTATAATTCAGTGGCAAGTAATATTCAAAGCTATTCAATGATTAAAGTCCTTCTTGCCCTCAAGCACTAATTATAAAGTCAAATGGAAGGACAAATATATTCCTATGACAAACCATGGCATAGAAAACACAGTAGAGCTCCAGAAAGGCACAATTAACAAACTGTCATTCATTTCTTCAGAACAGAAGACAGACAAATCTGCAATGACTTTCTAAGTTACAGAATGACCTATTGAAGGTGTAACATATCCTGTTAAGTCTTCAAAAGGAATGAATATTGTGTACGCTAGTGTACTATCCATGTTTCCAGGTACTTGATCCTTATGATAACCATCTGAACCCTTGGGAAATTTGTGCTTTTGACAGTCAACATACAGATGAATCACAGCCTCTGTCTATGAAAAAAATATTTGTTTTTAATGAAATCTTCCTTGAAACACAACTTCCACCCTCAAATTTCCACCCAAAGCTGAATAATAAATCCATCCCTCAATAAAATGAGAGAGAAATGTTTAAATTATTGTACTCTTCCCTAAGGCTTAGCCCAACAGAACTGAAATTCATTGTTTTTTTCCACCCAAAGTCTGATAAGATGGCAAAGAAAATAATCAAAGTAGTGGAAGAGACATGGTATTTTATCAGCAGTGTTTAGCATAACCTAATAAAAAATGGGAATGCTGAAGAATGCCTGAAGGTAAATTCCTGAAACAGTTTTGGTCAATAGTAAACTGAATAAAGCCACACTGTTCCTTCTAGTACACAAGACAAGTTGCATGATCTTTTCCCACATCTAATACACATGGTTCTGTGATGTTAGGCTGCATATAGTTCTTGGACAATACACATATACACCTTGCCACCCAGTTTTAGTGGGCTACCATGAGAGTGGAAGACAAAGAAGGTGTAAATTATGGATGAAATCTCATCCTCAAATTCAAACTTCCCAGCTTTTGCTATCTTGTGTCCTAAATCGCAGAATCTTTTAAATTTACTGTTTTGATTTGTATGTCAACTGATAGATAGACACTTCTAAATGCGCCTGTAACTTTTTTCATGGAGTTCTGGTGACAATGCCAAACCTTGCAGGCTCTACTTTTGAAGCTGATGGAGTCAGGAGACCCCTGAGATAAGATTACTGCTTTCCAGCGTAAACTTCAGGTTTAAGTACATGCGTTATCATAACAGATGAGGGAAATATTTCAAAGGAGGGGGAAATCCAGCACTCCGATTTCCTTTGCTTTCTGCCACACAGCTTCTCAAAGATACCACTCAATAATCAAACTCTACAGGAGAATTGAATTCCAGTGCAAAGGGAATATATTTGGACATCATTTCTTCTGTGACACGAAATCAATGCATTTCAATAATTTTTGTGTATGACATTACTGAACCAAAAATTGTGGAACTTTACTTTTAATTTGTCTTCATTGTATATTAAATCAAATTATGTACATAACATCAATGACTTGCTATATATTACAGAAGTTACTGAAAACCTCAAAACTTTGTCCCAATTACTTTCAGTAATCATGACGTTATTACATATTCAAAACATGGTGCAACTGCAGAATGATGTCAAAAGCTGCAGGCTTTGAATTACTCACCATTTCAAAGGAAATGCCAGACTTCCTAACATTTTGAACTAAGTAGAAGTAACAATCCATGTTGGCAGGCATTTTTAAAGTTTCTAAACTATTCTACAACTATATAAACTGATATACAAATTACACAGCTGGGAAAATTCAAAACTTCTAGGTAATAAGTCATTACCAACTAAGTAAGGAACTCAATAAATTGTTTTTCTGTAGATATTCTTCAGCTTCTGTACAAACGCAGCCATATTCGGCATCATAAGCATGTGCCAACCAAGTGCTATGCATTTGGTTTTCAATTGTCATGCCAGAGAAGACTTTCAATGACAACAGAGCAAAATTTATGCTAAAAAAGCTTCATCAAAGTTGTAGAATACTTTAGAATTGAATAAAATTTTAAAACTAAAGGATCCAATAGCCTTACAAAATCATTTATTCCAATTTCAAAAAGAGAAATCTGGGCTACAAAATCATATATGTGTGCTAACTTAGGGCAGACTTTTTCATCACATGTAGAAAACTGTCTCCCTACACTGGTGTCTAGTCAGAATCTGACTAACTCTACTGATTTACCTATTTCCTAGTTTTGAACATTTTGAATTCACACAGTAGCAGTAAAGACATGATCTTCAATTTTGTCCTGGTTTCGGCTGGGATAGAATTAATTTTAGAATTAATACTGCACAGCAACTAGAACATGATATTTATGACCAAACAGAATGTGTGATTTCCATGAAGACAAAAATAATCTGATTTTGACTGGGTACTATTTATTCATAATTTTGTTTTATACTAGAAAACATTAAAAAGATGACAAGATCTGGTACAGACATATAGATGAGCTGGACATTACAGAGTTATCAAGTAACACTAACCAGCCTGATAGAACAAAAATTACCAAACAAAGCAAGGAAAAATAAACCCTTTCTTTATTCCTCTCACAAGCAGAAACTACTAAGAACTTCATCAATATTATCCGTTTCATTTTGGCAAGGAGAGGAAAACAACTAATATTTGAGAGAAATTAAGGTTAAAAATGTTGATGTTAATTATTGCTATAAAGGGGAAATTGTTAAAACATATAAGAGTAGTTTCCTCTTTTGATCTTTCTCTATTGTACTTGTAAAGATCCATGTGTGGGTGTCAGTGTAGATGTGTGTACATGTATGCTCACTCCTCAGACAGGAGCTTTTCCTTTTCAGAGGTTCTGTTCCAGAGCTGTCATCACTAACTGTGTTCTCAGTGCATTTATATTTCGTCATTCTATAAACATGTATCTGTTTGTCAGCTTGGATAGCAGATCCAAGTAAATTAGGGGCAGTTTACACCAACATCTTAACTATGTCTCCTTCATAAAGAAAAGTGAGAGCAGATTCACACCTTTTACCAACAACCTTTCGTGTTGCCATAGGAATATCACACTCTGAAATACAAGTCAGTAAATACCCGTGATTTGTAAGGCATTAGTAGTTACCTGCAAATGGGATACAAATGCTCTTAGTTATTCTCTTCTTTATAGTCATATGTACCCAAAGAAAGTATAAATTATTACGCAATTTGATTTAAAGGTGATGGAACCAGAGTGAGGTGAGGGAGAGAACACTCCTTTTCCTTCAAGTTCTGCTAGAATCTGTGGAAATAAAGAGATTTATCTGTTTGACAGCAGATTCCACAGTTAATATAACTGTATTTCCTTGAGGCTGAGTTATAGGTCAATGAATTAAGTGGGTTTTGGGTTTTAGTCTCTACAATTTAGAAGAAGCTTTGCTGTGTTTTAGAAGTTGGCATCACATAAAACTATTCACATTTCCAGAAGTTCCTAGATTTTTTTGACAAAGTATTTTGCTTGCACGTACTACGTGTTTTCATGTCAGCATGTCTTTCTCTCAATGACAGATAGCCAGAACTAATGATTTAAAATTTTAAAAAGTCAGTATTTGCAACGAACACTAGCTTGAAAAAAAAAAAAAAACAAACACCTCAAACACTCCCTTCTGATAAGGAATTTGTTTTCTTTGTAAACAATATATTTTCCTAAAAAGAAATGATGGGACTCTTTTTTGTTTAGAACAGACAAAGCAGTGGAAGTGCTCCAAGCAGCAGTCCACAGTCACAAAAAGAGTTGTGACATAAAAGGTCTCTCCTTAATCCTGTTTTCTCTAAGACTACATTGGCTTCTTCACATCTATCCTTGTCGTTGAACCACCTGTATGAATATTAAGAAACTGATGTCTTCTGAGTTTTACCTACTTCTCTTTTTGATACAAGAACCTTAGTAAATGCCTGCGAAGGGCTGTGGTAAAGTTCGGGCATGTGAGTGGGATTCGCCTGGCATTGTAAATTACCTGGATTGGTTTTGAGCAAATGACTGAGGCGTATTTTTGCAGCAGTCATGTTTAAACCCTGTCCCCTTTGGTTTCTACTTGAGAGCTTTCTTATTAGTATTCTAACCTCTTCTTTGTGTGCTAGGAAATCATTGTGAACATTTGTATATCATTCTCCTCTAGACAAAAGACAACCAAGCAAGTGTATGTGGATTCTCTAAAGGAATGGAAAGTTTGTTCCGGCAAATACAGGAAGCCTGTATAGCCCCTATATAAGACTTCCAGTGGAGTCCTGGAGTTGGCCATACTTCAAGTCATTTGGTGGCTAAAATCAGCTTTGAATTTAACAAAATGTAGCTCTATCACACTAATTTAATTGCATTTCTAAAAGAACTGAGGATCAAAACCCACATCATTCAAATAGAAATTACTGGTATTTTTAAGGTCTTATCTAGTATGATAGTGAATGAGGCAACACCATACCTGTAAAAGAAAGCTTTGTCAGAGCTCAGCATGGCTGCAGGGATTTTATCTGCTCTGACATATTTGTTAATTTGTCAGCTGCCTTTATTATTAAAAAAGGAGACAGTCCAGCCTCTGTATGTTAAATCCATATCTTGGGTGCCAGCTGAAAGAATATGATCTAATCATAATTACACTAGAATGACAAACCTGAACTTTTGTAATCTACTTACATGCCCCATGAGTTTATCTGTTTCAAAGGCTACTGAAGGATGTATTTTAAACGATAATTTGACAAAATAAATGACAAGCAGACCAGATTTTCTTTCCTTGATAAAATTAGCAGCCTTAAATTACATGGTGTTCGGGTACATTAGGGTCTGGGTTTGGATTTTATGTTTCTTCACTCTGGACATTGGCTAGAAGGTGATCAGATTTGCTACAATTTTTGCTTAAACAGCAAAACGGTACAACATTAGCTAATTAGTATATCAGCATACGGATGTTGGCATTGTGAACAACAACAAGGGACTAGGTCATTTTGTAGTGTTTTGTTTTGTTTTTTTCCACCTGTATGTCTGTGCAAAAAAAAGGAATGTAAAATGAAGATGAATAGGAATTTATACTTTGCTATATATTAGAATGATTCACACACAAGGACAAAAGGGAACCCATAGGCCTACTGTGGCTATGAATATAAGTTAATTTCTTGTTTATGTCAAGAATTTGGCACTCCAAATGAAGGCTTGTAACAAAATCGTGGTAGAACTCAGTGTTTAATGATTGCAGCAACTGTATACCCAGGTCTCATCGAATATGCTTTCTATAAATTTGGTCCAGATGAAATTGAAAGATTTTGGAATTTTCTGTGATTCATCCACTAGTGTCATCCTAATTAAAGCTACTTTTCTGTGTGGGTTGCCAGGCTTCTGAAAGCCTGGACAAGGGTGTATCATTTCCTCAGTAAATGTGAATCAAACACGTTTCCTGGAAGCGTCAATCTAACTTGCAAACACAAAGCAAAATATAGCCATATAGTATTTTCTGAGAAATCCCAAACAGAAGAATGAAAATCCTATCAAGGAACCTCAAAATGTTTAGAGGTTTGAGTTGGAACAGTATTTGAGTCAGGAAGCTATTTTAGACAGCTGGAATTATAAAAGCAGTACATGGAAAAATGTATTCAGTCATTCAGTTTCCTTTTGTCAATGTAAGATTGCTGTCTGTGGCTATTTTTTGGGGAGGGGAGGTGGGGATGGGTTCAGCCACACTAGTTGGAATTTCTTGGTGCTGAAAACTACACTTCAGTTCCAGATCAGACTTTTCCTTCTATAGTATTTCCATACCACTTTGCATCTAGGCTTTCTGAGAAGTCTTATTTGTTGATGGAAGTGAAAAGTTCAGATGTAGCAATGAGCACAGAAGAGACAAAGATAGAAGCCAGCACTTCACAAAGATCCAGAAAGCCTTTGGTAATAATTTAACCTGGTTAATTATAGTGAAAGGATATTATTTACAAAGCATATCTCTATTTTGCCTTCAGTTGTGCTTGGTTACCAATATGTCTATGAGCATTGTATACAATTTTGTAACCTGAGCTTACATTTCAAACCAGACTGAGAAACAGTGATGTGCTTAGATACTGTCCTAAGCAAGTTACAACTATTTCATTGTAGATGGATCTTGACACCGCGAAGAACTGTATCAAGCTATTAATCACTGCAAAATCATGTCACGAGGCCTGAAGTCACGAGACTAGGTTAGCTTGCATAGGTTTTTGATGAACTTCAGCAGACTTTCCTCTGCGCTTGTTATAACCTTCAGAATAATGCCAGAGAGCTTCAAAATCAGATGACAACATGCAAATAGAAGTATAAATGATAAAAGGAAATCTTCTATTGTATTGAAAGACCTGGACTAAGAAACTGCCAGAATGGCACTCAAGTAAACTGAGATTATGAGGCATGCATATAGCTAGGGGCAAAACTACGGACATATGATTATTTGCAGCAGAATTATCAACTAGAATATCTTGAATAAACTAAAAAACAAAAAAAAGTGAGAAGATAGCAGAGTCAGAAGATATCAGAGCTATGGCTGTCCTTGTAGGCCATGTGCATAACAACTGTCTGTCGATGTTATTGCAGAGACCTCATGGCAGAAATCTAGGCAGATCTTGCAGGACTTTACAGAGGAATTTGGAGGTGATCAGGAAAGTGACTGCATACGTGAATTAAAAACGTAAGAATATACGATGTCCTTCCTACTGCATCAGACCAGCAGCCCATCCAGCCCAGTTCCTTGTCAACAGCACCAGCAGTAGGAGATGTTTTGTGAGACAACATGAACCTGGTTGCTTTCTGCAGTCCAGCCTCTGTCAACATCCACAGCTGTTGTTAAATGGTACACTGGTGCTTGGACCTTTCAGTAAGTTACCATCTAACTCTTACTGAACTTATTGACAATGCCACTGTCTACAACTTCCTAGGGCAGCAAGCTCTGGAAGTTTACTACCTTCTGTTTTAAGAAGGACTGTCTTTCATCTGCTTATAAATTACCTCCTTTTAGTTTGAAGAACCCTTAGTTCTAATATTGCAGTTTGGTAAATTACAGCTTCATATTAGCTTTCAGAATTTTGTAAACCTAGATAATATCCCCACTCAGTATTCTTATCCCCAAAAGAGACTAGCATGATCCACAGATTTGCAGATTCATTGTCCATTTCTTCTCCAGGTCTGTAAGATGATGAATATAACTTGTCCCAGCACCCACCCTATAGGACCTCATTGCATACCCTCCCCACTCTGAATAGTGACTGTTAAATCCTATCCTATCCTATCCTATCCTATCCTATCCTATCCTATCCTATCCTATCCTATCCTATCCTATCCTATCCTATCCTATCCTATCCTACC
>Ga0065711_1049705_pt1 | contig 11157 bp, 2 predicted proteins | sample Hoacrofraction12_FD_59098 | JGI IMG/M metagenome (GOLD analysis project Ga0065711, IMG submission 59098) | Hoatzin crop microbial communities from Cojedes, Venezuela - Epithelial fraction 12 v2 (version 2) | ecosystem: Host-associated > Birds > Digestive system > Esophagus > Crop | place... | reverse complement strand
CTGCCATTCAGCCAGTTCTCAATCCACTTCACCGACCACTCATCCAGCCCACACTTCCTGAGCTTCCCTAGGAGGATATTATGGGAGACTGTGTCGAAAGCCTTGCTGAAGTCTAGGTAGACAACATCCATGGCTCTCCCTTCGTCTACCCAGCCAGTCATGTCATCGTAGAAAGCTATTAGATTGGTCAGGCATGATTTCCCCTTGGTGAATCCATGCTTTACATCAAGTCTCTCATCTATTTTGAGAAAGGGCATCAAATTTGCCAATTTAAACATCCATTTTCCCTTACCTAACCAAAAGAGTCCATCAATCTTACAGTTTATTAGATGTAATAAAATCTGGCTTGAGTTTGTATAAATAAAGTGGTCACAGCTACAAAATAAAGGTCAAACATGCATTTTCTTCTTTTTTTTTAAAACCTTTTTACAGTGGAAGGATTTTCTTAACACTGTATTCTTGAGGTAAGAACTCTTAAACCACTGAAACACAAGGAGGGCACCCATGCCAAATTTTAGGCATTTCTATTACCTTAAGTTGAGTTCTAACCTTGACAATGTATTTTATTCCCTGGAGAGAAACCGATCTACGGCTCTGCCTGAAGTGCTTTAAATCCTTACAGGTGAATTATGCCAAACTTTATGCAGTAGTTTGTACTACCCTGATATCTAGCTGCTGGGATTTTAAGCAGCAAACTAGAAGCTTATCAAATCTTATAAAGGCTGTAGAGATTCAACATTTATTAAAACAAACAAACAAACAAACAAAACAAACCACACCACAAAACCCTGCTGTACCTTTGTTCCCTACAATAGCTAGTAGTTGAATTTATTACAGCAACCCTTTTATATTTACTACATTCCAGCATTCAGTTTTACAAATAATATTTTTTTCTGGCAGGAACCCATGATGTTATTTCTTTATATTCCTAGTCAATATTAACCCAACTGTAAGATAAATTATGTGAGCTATTTTAGAAACACTGAAGTGGCAAAATGCTACAGTAGAAAATATACTAAAATGCCTGATTTTTAATCATCCAAATCAGACTTGCCAGAAAGTATAGCTAGAGCAAAATTGTTTTTGCATATGAAAGACATTCTCAGGAATAGAAAAGGCAATACTTGGATTCTGAAGTGCTAAATAAGCTATAAAACATCATCACTCTGTATTTAAACTTCTTATTCTCTGACAAGCAAATGTACTTTCTCTCTGGAAGAACAGAAAAGCCTCAAAGAGCCATATATTTCTGTAAAGAAAAAGTCAATTATAGCTCACCAAAATTTTTCAAAAGGCAAAACGGTATCTCCTTTTTACTGCTCTCCTTCTCCCCTCCTTGTTTCCAGGAGAGAAACACTCTGTCTCTTAAATAGACCACAGAGCTTTCCCATAATAGATTTCAACTTTCAAACCTCCATTTTGCAGTAAGTTATTATCAAGTAGCATACAGCTTCACATACTGGAAAAAATGGCTTTCTTTTTGGAGCTTCCAGTCCACTTACACCACGAAAACACAGTAACATTGAAAAGGGCTTTATTGCCATGACTGTGGTGAATCTAAAGCTATTAATTTCCAGCGATTCAAACCATATATTAGGTAAACTGGAATAAAGAACAACCAACCAAAGCAGTCACTACTTACTGCATTGTCATTAACATAGCATGTGTATATATTTTAGGCATATATGAGCAGAGTTTACTTAGTCTGTAAACATAAAGGTCATTAGAACTGGTGACAATTTCAAGAGTAATTCTAAACTATCAAATTCACAGTAGCCATATATATCACCTTGCTTGTGTTCTGTGAACCACTACACTGAATAAGAAAGCCTCTCTCCTCAATGGATGGAAATTTTTATAGCTGCAAGAAAGAAAGTTTAGATAGTCTGTTCTACTCCTAGAAATAACTGAGCATTTCACAGCTTCAAAAATGTCCAGAGTCGGATATCCTCAGCTTTCCTACATGTTTAAGCATTCCTTTTGTCCTGAAAAGAGTCTGAGTGAACACACAAGCTAGCGAGGATTTTAACAGTTCCCTTTAGAATTTTCTATTACATTTCATAAGCCAGTGGTTTTGCCCCCTGTTGATCAGATAGCGATGAAGTCAGATGAGAAAAGAACACTGGAAACTGAACAACCAGATTGCTCATTTAACACAAAGTCATGTTTTGATCACAGAGTTATCAATTAGCAGTGTGCATTAAGTATCTTACCACACCACAGTTTACAAGAGCTCTTTCAGCGATCAAGGCAAGTAGGCATCGTCTTCCCCTTTTGTAACCTTTTAAAAAAACAAACAAATTCAAGCAGACTCTCATTTTGTGGTTGGTGTGGTTGGTTGACCCTGGCTGGATGCCAGGCACCCACTCTATCACTCCCCCTTCGCAACTGGACGGGGACACAAAATATAATGAAAGGCTTGTGGGTCAACAGGGAGAGATCACTCACCATTTATTGTCGTGGGTGAAACAGACTCGACTTGGGAAAATTATTTTAATTTATTACCAATCAAATTAGAGTAGAATAATGAGAAATAAAACCAAGTCTTAAAAACACCTTCCCCCCACCCCTCCTTTCTTCCTGGGCTTAACTTTTCTCCCAAATTCTCTAACTCCTCCCCCCAAGCAGCACAGGGGCACTGGGAATGGGGGTTGCGGTCAGTTCGTCACATGCTGTCTCTGTCACTCTTTCCTCCTCAGGGGGAGGACTCCTCGCACTCTGCCCCTGATCCTGCATGGGATCCCTCCCACAGTTCTCTATGAACTTCTCCAAAGTGACTCCTTCCCATGGGCTGCAGGTCTTCACAAACTACTCCAGCATGGGTCCCTTCCACAGGATGCAGTCCTTCAGGAACAGGCTGCTCCAGAGTGGGTACCCTGTGGGGCCACAGGTCCTGCAGCAAACCTGCTCCAGCGTGGGCTCTCCACGGTGTCACAACCTCCTTCAGGTATTCATCTGCTCTGGTGTGGAGTCCTGCACAGGCTGCAGGAGGAGATCTGCTCCACCATGGACCTCCATGGGCTGCAGGGGGATGGCCTGCCTCACCGTGGTCTGCATATTGCAGGGGAATCTCTGCTCCGGCGCCTGGAGCACCTCCTCTCCTCCTGTTTCACTGACGCTGGTGTCTGCAGAGTTGTTTCTCTCACATATACTGACTCTTGTTTTCAGCTGAATTTGCTGGGGACCTTTTTTTCCCCTTCTTTAATATGTTATCACAGAGGTGCTACCACTGTCACTGATGGGCTTGGCCTTGGCCAGCAGTGGGTCCACCTTGCAGTTGGCTGTCATTTGCTCTGTCAGACTCTGGGGAAGCTGCTGGCAGTTTCTTACAGAAGCCACCTGTGTAGCCACCCCACTACCAAAACCTTGCAATGCAAACCCAACACAAGAGAACAACAATAGGTTTCTAAGACTCCTTTCCCTATAGAGGCTAGGGAGAGCAAGTTCTTTCATTTCTACCAGTTTTCAGCAAGCAACATATCATCACAGGTGGCTGCTCTCTTGTATGTATGCTGTTAGCTCTGCTTGTTTGTATATTCACCAGAATGAATGACACACCTGAGTCTCCTCATGTACATACACAGGGAGTTAGTGCCATCAGCCTGAAGAAATCATACACCTGGCTAGAAAAGAATTGTACAAAATGCACTGCATTGAGATGAGATCCTATGGGGCTCTGCTTCAATTCACTGTACATTCACCTGTGTGCTGAGCAGTTTATATATCTGTAACTGGTGTGACATTGCAGCTGACTTCAAAATCTAGATATATTTCACTAGGCTATCAAGCTACTCAAATTGATGAATTAGAAACAATTTTCACTTGTTTAGCTATTTCAAAAAGTATCACAAAGGACAGCACTGTGGGATGAAAATTTGTGTATTCGGGAAAATGGAGAAAGACATAACACTGTTTTGATTCCAAGTGCCTCAAGGTAATTTAGAAAACACACTGCACTGTTATTTTGAAGAGGCTGTAAAGATGCCACAGGGCTGCATTTTATAGTCTAATACACTTTTCACCTTAACACAAGACACTACACAGAAACAGCAGATTGGCAGGTTCAAGGAACAAGAAACAAAACTAAAACAGATATACAAACCAATTTTTAGTTTTGTTTTTTGGTTTTTTGTTTAAGCCTTGGAAAAGTTAAAAACAAAATTGGTGTTCTCCATACAGGCTCTGTAACTTTGAATAGAGGGTGAGGCATAGCTGTGCCTTTGTTTTATTTGCTCTTTGCTTTGCCGTGAAGATTAGAATTTTGATATTGTAGTAGTCACCTGCTGGACTAGTGGGGAAGAAATTTTCTTTAACATAGAGTGACCTAATTCCTAGGGCGTGTTTGGTAAAACACACTGAAAGAATAACTTAGCTGCCTTGGAGAGACATGCATCAACACAAGGAAACACAAGAAACCTAACGAAAACTCTGAGGTGAAAATGTACTTCTGGTTTTCCACATGCAAGATGAAATCCCAAACCTAAATGAGGAACTTGCTTTGTCTGTCATGCTGCAGACCTACTTGTAGGTTTCCAGCTCTGCCAGAGCATTTGGGTGAGCTGCATTACACTTTCAGATATAAGCCATACAGATTGCCTCACAACACTTCTACCTCATGCTGGGAACCTCTTGAGGACCAAGCCAAGCCTGCACTGTGTGGTTGATTAAGAGGCCAGTGGTTTCAAAATGAGAAATGTCTGCCAACCTAGATTCAGATGCAACTAAATAGCCAGTATGATCCCAAAAGTCAACTTGGCAGTGCCAAAACAAATTTTGGATTCTGGATTATTTGCCCTGACCCGGCAGAACAAAAAATCTAATGTCAGCACTTACTAGCAGCCCCTGCTGGGTTAGACTTCGACTTACATGTAGAAATGCTGGCATGTTTCAAACTTAGTTTTGCTGTCCTTTCCAAACCACACCTTATTTTAGCTTACTTACATTTGTTGACTTACTCCCCCACCACAAGACCCTTCAATCATTAGCTCTGTCCTTATAGAGGGTACAGCTTATGCTGTTCAGAGGCCCTTCTACAACCCACGTAATCAAAAGTCAATATCTTCTGTTGATCTGAACCCTAACTCCACCCTGAAGTTTACCATTCATTGCAAACAGATGGCTTAGCTACAGCTGCAAGGCTTGTACTGACACTGTGCTTAAACTACAAGCTGCTTCTGAACGCAGCTATCATGTAATGGCCAGAAGATCCTAAACCAAACCCATCACCCCAGCATCAGACCAGGCACCTGTATGATGCTGGCCTGACATTTATCTGTCAAAGACAGAAACATAAGGGGACAAAGTCGGTAGCATGCTCTGTGAAAAAAAGACTGACTTAGGTTTACTTGGACCTTGACTTAGAACCAGGCCTAATTTGTCCCACTGACTCCTTGATGGAGTATAGACAGATCATTTACACCCGTGCCTCCTTTTCCAAATTTGATGTCAGTGGAACTCTGCTGTTGTAGATGAGCTGAGATCCAGCCTGTTAACTATGCAACTCATTTGCTATGAGTGCTGTGGAATAAAAAGAAGCTTGAAAGAAAATACTGGAAAACAATTCCTCTTATTATAGGGTGCTTGGGTCTGTTCTGTAAAACAGATAAAGAATGAAGCTATGTTCTACCTTGATTTAATCAGGTGATGCAGTGCCTAGAAGAAAGGAGCACAAAAGCAGCAAATGATATGTTCTTAAGCAAAACTGAGAGTGCACACAGGGGGAGCTTCATGTACAGCTCTCTTTTTTATTATCCCTGTGTGGATCTCTCCTTGGGATGTGAACTACCCTTCTGAGGACTCAAACTCCCCAAGTGTGTAGTACCAGAAGTCTACCTATTGTACGTAAGGACTTAGTTTATGACCTATTTAAATGTCACATCTTTTGATTTTTGGCTGTGTAAGTTTTTACTTCCTTAATGCTCTAAGAGCTTCAGATTAGCTGTGTTGCGTGTAATAATAAACTATACCAGGTACAGCTGATATGCCTATAAGAGTCTATGATCAAATACTCAGCAGGTTGAGGACAGTTATAGAAATATTTCCCTGGACCAAACTTGTCCAAGGGTATTTGTGAAATAAAATATGTCAAATTTGCTGTATTTCTGAGGCAATTGAGAAGGTGAAAACGGGACTGCACTGTCTCAGCAGGTTTAGATTTTGCAAGCCATTTGTAAGAGTTCTTCACACCATTGAAGAACAGCAATTGCAGCAGTGTTATTGCTGGCATAGCTATATAGGGAGACTCCTCTGGTGCATAAACTTCAGGCAGGAATCATTCCTTACATCAGATCAAATCTGTATGTGTGCACTGGAAAAGTTCTGTCCAAGTTACACCTAGGCTACTCCTCTGACCTACTTATTCCAGACACTGGTTATCCAATGAGTCTACTCAAATGTCTGGCCAGCAGTTGGAAAATATGATACAGTTGCTATACTTCACTGAGATGCAGACAGAGAATACTGGATGTTCTTACATCCTGACAGAAGCCAGATTTTCTGCAACCTACCTTCATTCTATTCTCAATGCATTAGTTTGTATGTCCCCATGGTGGTGAGTGCACAAGTTAATGAGAAAGATTCTTCATGCTATGGTAAATAGCATTAAGAAAATGTGTCTTGTGATGTAGTTGTCTTTGCTACTTATCCAAATATCTGACCGTTTTTTCACATCTCCTGAGTAGACCATAGAGGGATGCACCCTACTGTGCTCCAGAAAGTCCTGTAAATTTCCGTAGTAGCTACAAGATGCTGGAAAAAAAGTAAAGTTTTGTTTGGGTATGCTAACTGTATGCAGATCCTCAAGTTACACAGTGATATGTTTTGAGTGATTACAGAGATAATGATACAACAGCAAAACTGTGTGGACATTTTTCTAACCCATGAAAAGACAATTATGTACGCTTTTTGGAGAACAGCTGGGAATTCTGCAGCTAATTTTTTTCCATCTGTAGATATAAGGACAATCCTGGGCCCTGGCAAAATAGTATACTATTTCTATAAGCTTTCATATATTGTTATTCTATAACCTTCTGTCGAATATGTTCTTCTAGCTACTATCTGGGCAGAGAACACAACACTATTTCTTGCATGCAGACAGGAGGCGGCATTACAGATTCTCTAAGCCGGGAAAACACAGCTAAAAGATCTTTGCCATGTAATTTTCCTCACCTTACAGACACCTTCTGCCTCCCCACCTCCCCACCCCCAACCCCCAAATGATCTGGCTTGTCATGCAGTTTGGTTCCTGGCAGCTGTGGATACTTTGCTTGTACCTGCTGCATCTGACAGTTTCTTGAACTTCTTCAATCCATCAGTGTCAAACCTGAAAGCACAACAAATGTGCTGTCTTTGGGTGTCGAATCAGTCTGAAATGCTAAGTCAGTGAAACCGCAAAGCTCTTCAGCACGAGGCCCGGGAAGACAGGAACACCTACAGGGAGTCAGCAGCCAATGAATTTTCCTGCATGTATAACATCATTTGTCACGAAGTCCATTTTCCTGGGTTTAAAAATGAAAGGGAATGCATTCTGAAAACAAGATTACTTATGACAATTTGCCTCTCTTTTCAATAACGTGATACTTATTTCAGATCTGCACCACTATTTTAATAGCATAAATTGAATTCTGTCTAGAAAGTGGGGGAAGAAGCATGCAGGTAAGGTATCCTAAGGTACATTCCTGTATCCAGAGTCCTACAGCACATATCAACAAGGAGAAAAGCTGTTAGCACTTTTCCTTTGTGCAAACACTTTGCCAAAGACCTACTGCTTCTCAGAGATTCTGTTATGAATATACTGCAAAGAAAATCCTGAGCATTTAATAAATCGTCTCCAGGCCAGCCCTTGCTAATGTTCAAGTCTGCTTTGACCCACTTCAGAAGAAAACACATGTGAATTCAAGGAAAGGCATTAGGCAGTGGTTTGCATCGTCTGGCAACTTCTACCTCAGATTTATTCTGGTGAGTACATGCATAGAAAGAAGGCATAAACTCCTTTATAAGCCCTACATTTCCTTGCAAGCTGCCACTAAGATCTGTGCAACTAAAATGACAATGAGGAACTCCTATGTCTTTACATAGAGGACTATTATTTTTCCACAGGAGGCTTTCCTAGCTCCCTCTTTTCATCCTCTGAGAAGCGAAACACAGCTTTTCCTTCTCGGCTGCCTGCAGTGTTACTCCGAAGTATCAGAGAACAGCAATTAGATCGTGTCTAGGCGGAAACTTTTAATCGGACTGAAACTGAGTCAAAAAAAATAGCTGTACTCTGCAGCAGTTTTTCTATTTCAAAGCTGAATATGCAAATTTTTTTTTTAATTCCTTTCATACTGCAAAATCAACATTTAAAAATTGTGTGGCTTACAAGGTTAACCTGTGCATTGAATAGACACTTCATAGTGACTGCAAAAGATCAGCTGAAGAGAAAAAACTTGTATATTTGTTTAATGTGTACTTTTCTGAATTCCAAAATCAGAGGTAACAAGGAGAATAAAAAAGTTTTTTTTCTTGGAGGACTGTAGCATTTGGCGCCTGCCCTGCGGCCTGTATACAGAAGGCAGAACTGTTTTCAGATCCTTTTGCTTTACCTCAATCGTAAGATGAAAGTTGCTTTACTGCAAAGGTTTGTTAGTTTGGTTTTGGCTCCTAATACATCTGACCTATAGAGACCTCTTTCCACATCTTGGTATGCTGACGATGATGAGGCCTCGTGTGAAGGAGAACCATTTTTGTTGCTTATTCATTGCGAAAGGTCAGAGGTGTGAGGAGTCTTGCCTGTCTGAAAAATAAAAACTCATGTGCAGACATGATTGAACTGTTAAATTGCTATAAATTGCACACATTATGAAGTGCTAAATTCAGCACTGCTTAGGGTCTTCTATTCTCTGTCACTTGCATAAGCATGTGAGTAATATCCGTGCTCCATTCGTTGATGTTACAGCGCTCGCCCTGTCAGGCTGCACTTCCCTCCATGCAAAACCAGTGCAAGGAAGGATGCTGTTCTTAGCAATGACTTACTGCATCGTGTCATTTGGCTTTTTCTCCACTGTTCTTGCAAGACAGTTTCTCAGGTAATCAGCAAGAAAATAGTAGTGTTTCAAACATGTGAGAGAAGATAAGGACTATGCTTTAATTAGGTAAGATGTTAATGAATTTAACTCATTCAGGAATGGCTGACTACATCTTAGTCAATGTGGCTGTGATTCTACTTACATTATTTCTATGAAGCAAAAGATTTTCATAGCCCCACTGAACTTATCACTCAGCTCTGACCTCTCCCTTGGGTACTTACCCTCCCTGCATGGACAAGGTCCATGGAGAAGGTTGTCTCATGCTTCAAGAGGAGCCCTAGCTTTCTTCCACTAGCTCTTGGAAGATGTTTCCTTTTGAATCTTTGTTTAGTTTTTCAAGAGACTAGATCATCACTACTAGTAGCAATACCACCACAACCAGAATATCATCTCCCTACCTCCTGCCTGTCTGTGGATGTGGCTGGAAAAACCTTCCCATGCAGCATTCGTGTCTATAAAAAGAACACTTCCTTTCTAGCCCCAGGATAAACGCTTCCCTTTACGGCATACTGGGGAGGGAAAATATAAGCAGTCCATCTAGATGTAGAAGGGAGCACAGGTTGGAAACACTCCTCTTTCCACTGTACACAGCATGCTGGGGGCCACAGGTCTGTCCACACAAACGCAAATCTTTCCAACCAGCTCCTGGAGGAGAGAGATCACAGAAGAAGTAAATAGCTCTTTCCTTGACAGTCTAGAAACACATTTTCCCTCCTATTATCAAGGACTTAGGGATCATATTGTAACCAAAACCAAAGAGTAATAATTAATACCTGAAAAATGTGCTCTTTTTTCTTAAGGTCCTTCCTACCAAACTTAGTGATATGGTTCAGAAAAATGAACATAAACAGACAACCTACCTCGAATGTCCCCATATAGCTTTCATCCTCCTCACTCATAGACATGAAATAGGTGAGTTTTTCTGGCCTAATTTACTACGTGCCACTGCCTGCTCATCTGCATTTGTGGGTTCTGTTCTTGTGTGTTCTCCTCTCCTGCAAAAATCCTGAATGTTGCCAAGGCAGGATAATAGGACAAGCACACATCCCAATTATCCACATTATTATATTACTTTTCAACACAGAAAACCAGAAACTAGTCAGCTATTACAGCTCCCATATGAGCGTGGATCTTTATCCTGTGCAGCCTGCTGTAGGTGACCCTGCTTCAGCAGGAGGGTTGGACTGGGTGACCCATAGAGGTCCCTTCCAACCCCTACCATTCTGTGATTCTGTGATTCTCCTCCAGTAGCCCCCATCCAAGCTCTTTTCCTTCTGTCCTGCCAGGGAGGGAGAGGCGGGCAGGGGTCTTGCTGGGACACCAGTGACTTCCCTGAAACTGGGCTGACTTCCCCGGGGTGAGGTGGGAAAGCATCTTCGCAGACGTCGTGGTGAATGCAGCCCGGGAAAGCTGCTGCACCCAGCTGCCCCAGCACATCGCCGTGGTCCGACGGCCTGGAGCGTCGGAGGGAGGTGGGAAGCTGCTGAGCGCTGGGAAAGCCGGAGCCGTGCTGCCCGGCGGCCCTGCCACAGGGCTCTGTCACCGTCCGGCGCCCAGCGTTTGGGGACTCGGGAGCAAGGCTTGCCACAGCGCGAGCTGCTGCGGTCTGCGACGTGGCCCGGATCAGCAGGCTGCTGTTCTGGAGGTGGGTTGTCACGCTTGCCCTGGGTTGGGGTCTCACTGTCATAGAATCCTAGAATGGTTTGCGTTGGAAGGGACCTTGAAGATCATCTGGTTCCAACCCCCCTGCCATGAGCAGAGACATCTTCCACCAGCCCAGGGTGCTCAGAGCTCCATCCAACCTGGCCTTGAACACTGCCAGGGAGGGGGCAGCCACAACTTCTCTGGGCAACCTGGGCCAGGGCCTCACCACCCTCATGGGGAGGAATTTCTGCCTAATATCTCATCTAAATCTGCCCTCTTTGAGTTTAGAGCTGTTCCCCCATGTCCTATCACTACACACCCTGGTGAAATGTCCCAGCATCCTGAATCCCACAGTGTCATTGCTATCCAAACGGGAATCAGCAGGATCTTAAAATTTTCACCGAACTCCTTTGGTGAGGTATTTAAGAACTTTTCATATTTAAGAATG
>Ga0065711_1049732_pt1 | contig 11158 bp, 9 predicted proteins | sample Hoacrofraction12_FD_59098 | JGI IMG/M metagenome (GOLD analysis project Ga0065711, IMG submission 59098) | Hoatzin crop microbial communities from Cojedes, Venezuela - Epithelial fraction 12 v2 (version 2) | ecosystem: Host-associated > Birds > Digestive system > Esophagus > Crop | place... | reverse complement strand
CCCGCCTGGACAAGGTCCTGTGCAGCCTGCTCTAGGTGACCCTGCTTTGGCAGGGGGGTTGGACTAGATGACCCACAGAGGTCCCTTCCAACCCCGAACACTCTGTGATTCTGCGATTCTGTGATCAGCGCACCCCTTGACCTCCTGCTCTGCTCTGCAGAGCGGCTATGTTTGCCTCAGATGATAGAGCTAGGAGACCATGTGATTAGCAAGCTCTGAGGTCTGAATAAGGGCTAGCTGCTGGAGGTTACTTCCAGATACGAGTGTTGAAAATTATCCAGTGTCACAGGGAAACCTGTATTAGGTCCTGTCAGTGACAGAGTTTGTATTTGTTACTCAGTCTGGTAACCTGTACCTTTTGCACATTATTATCTTGGGATACCCAGATTATCAGCATGGAGAAAAGTCACAGAGAAGCTGTTTGAACACTTCAAGAACTTTCTACAGATTATTTTCTCTCCCTCTATCATCCAGCAGATGGGAGGAGATCAACACAAATGGTGAAATATAAGGCTACTGGGCAGATTGTTCCCCTGGGACGCCCGATTTGCTTGTGCACAACTCAGGGCATATCCAGTTGCCCTAATTTTCATACAACTATCCACCAGCCTCAGGGAACATGACAACACTGTTTTTCACTCTCTTGGAAAGAAAGGAGTTGGGTGTCACAGTGTCAATATTCATGGATCACAACAGAGACACAAGAACTGCCCAGCAATGTCTGCACCTAGGGATTGTTGGCTGGGGTTACAGGACTGCTGTCAGCAGGTGAGGGCAGTGTGGACATTGACTTATCCACCTGCGTCTTTTCACTACTTGTTTTCCCATCAGTTTTAGACATTTCTAAGGTTACCTCTGTAGAAATAACTACTCGGGATATCCAGAAGATGTTGTTCTGCTATAACAAAAATGCCCTAAAAAAAGATTATTAGCACAAGTCTATTGAAGTTTCTCTGTTAGAAAGCAGAGCTGCCCACCTGGTAATGAACTTTGATCATTTGTGCTTAATGCTGATCATGGGGCAAAAGCACTGAGAATACAGGGAACATAAAAATTGGGAGACAGAAAGATAACGGACCTGTTGTAGTGTAAGGGAGAAGTGAGGGACAGCATAGTTTGGTGATGGAAGCAGGGCTTGTGAATTCCTAGTTTATCTGAGTTTTATTTATGCTGCAGTGATGTTTGCAGGTAAGTAACAGCTAAATGTTCACAGAAATACGAGCACGTAAATGTTTTATAGTCACTACAGTACAGTGAGTAGTGGTGGTTCATGTCTGGGATGATGCTCGAAAAACAGATTATTTGGGGAAGATGTACTATTTCTTTGTCCTCTGGTCTTATTAGGGGGTTGAGAAGAACATCAGTTAATGGTTAAGCCTGTACCTCTGAGACTGGCTAATAAAGAACCCTTAACTGCTTGTATTGGTATTGATAGCCCTTAAGAAAAAAGCCTACTGAAAATGTAGCTGACTCCAAAAGGATTTTCTATGCTGACATCATCTTTGGCTGTGTTAAACTGTGACAGAGTATTGCTCCCTAATAGCATGCCCAATGTTTCAACAAAATTTAAAATGGCTTTGAATCAAAAAGCAGCTATGGCTTTTTTTTTTTTCTCTCCTGAAGAAGCAAAATTCAGTACTGGCACTTTTACTCTCAAATTCCCCTTCCATCAACTTGTATCGTTGCTTTGGAAGGATATAAAAGTGAGAATGTAGTTCCCATTTCCAAAGACAACTATGGAAAAAACTTCTGAGAGCATTTGATGGCAGGGGTGTGACAGAGGTCAAATTACGAAAGAATGCAATAACTTCTACAGTAAAATCTCTTGTCTTAGTTTGTCTCCAATGAAAGAATGAGTAAAAGAGGCATATGAGAAGGAGACAGTGTAAGGGGGATACGCTCTCTCCTACAGCCAGCCATTGAGTATTTTGAAATTATTAAGAACTCAGATCCACAGGTGCTTTAATGCGTAATGGCTCAATGTACTAAATACTAATAAAGCATGGGATAACATTGGGGAAGAAAAATGTCTCAGAGACCAACGAATCAGATTAGAGAACAGGACAAAACACAGCAAAGCTGAGGAAGAGGCGCTCGGGCAGAAAAACGTGAAAGACAACTGGAAGCTGTTTAAGAGTTACTGGATTAAAAAAAAGTCTCATTTTCATAAGCATGATAGAGAACAATGTTTAAAATGCTATCCTGTGTCAATGTATGAAGTGAAGGCATAGTTAGAAAAGAAAAAGCCTACTTAGAAAATGGATAAAATGGGAAATACATAGCAATAAATATAAATTAGAAGTTATATAATGTAAACATAGAAAAAAAAAGGATAACGAGAAAATAGTTGGCTGGCACAGCTTAAGACAATAAAACCAGTTACGAGTATATTAAGAACAACAGAAGTCTTAACAAGGGTACGTGCTGCTGCTTGATGCAGATGACAAAATGATAACGTTGCGGAAAAGACAAACATTCAATAAATATTTCTGTTCTGCATTTGGAAAGAAGAAAGATGATGCACTTACATCACATGGGCTGATGACAAATTTTCCACTCCATTAGTGACCAGGAGGAATGTAAAGTATGTACTGGGGGTAAATATTTTTAAATCAGCAGGTCTGGATTGCTTACGTGGGAATACTAATAGAGCTTATTCAACTGATTTCTAGCTTGCTAATATTGACATCTCATAAATCCTGTTACAGAAGGAAATATCAGAATACTAGAGGAGTGTCTGTTCTCTGCCAATATTGAAAAATGGCAAAGTCAGTAATTCCAATAGACGTGCACCAACAAGGCTAACAGCTGTTCAGCGAAAAAATATGAACTGATAGAGAACCCACTGACAAAGAATGTATTTTCCAGCCTCAAAATAATCTTAAAAAAAAAAAAAAAAGTCAGGAATAATTTAAGCATCTCTACCATGAACAGTAAGATAACTAGAGATACTCTTAAAGTACTTTCTAGCCCTATCTTCTGTGGTTCCCTGAAGAGGTAACATGGTTACCAACAGAGAGTCCTCACTGGACAGGAGTGAATATATGTACAGGATGTGAACTCTGCTTCACTTTATTTCTTAAATTGTTTTCTCACTGAATGTTTCCTCGTGTATAGCATTCAGATCAGGGCAGTGCTGGACCTTTGTGCCTGGATGACTCCCATTCATTGAGAGAAACATAGGACACAGGATGGTTGAAGCACAGGGAAAACAGTCCAGCCAAGTTTGGCTGTTGGATATAAAGCAGAACAGAATAAAGCCATGTTACTTGTGCTTTGCAAAAGCCATGGAAGTAGTATTAGGATGAATTTTAGATTCAGTGCTATTCAGCATTTTCATCATTGCACTAGAAATAAATACAAACTCATGGTTGATAAAATATTAGCAGGTATTAGGAAGCCTGGTGGAATAGCCATGATGAGGGGAAAGCATCTACAAAGAGCAAGCTGGATCACGTAGCGGATCAGACACATGCAAGCAAAAAGCCAAATGCAAAGTTATGCATGTGGGAACCAGATAGGAGACTAGGAGATGTGTAATCAGAAACTCTGCCCTGGAAAACAGCTCTCTGAAAAGGATCAGGGTTGTCAGAGTACGGAGCAGTTTCACTCCAGTGAGATACAGTGGTAGCAAGGCTGAAATCAATCCTTGAATGCATAAACAAGGGAACAGTAAGTAGAAGTAGCAGGTTGCTTGTCTTCCCTTTGTGGTACTCATGAGACTAATCATATGCAGGATATTTATTTTCAAAGTTGTTGAAAAGCTGGGGAAGGTGCAAAAGAAGCTTAGTAATTATTCAAGATCTAAAGAAAATGCCTTACTGTAGAAGACTTACAGTGCTCAACCTGTCTGACTTACTGAAAAGGCAATAACTTGATTTATGCCTTGATTAATGAATTGGTACTGTTGGAGGCATAAAACACTAGCAGGAAAGGGCTCTGAGCAGACTAAGTCATACTAAGGACTGAGTGCAGGAATTATAAAGCCAGACAAATTCAAGTGAAGAATGAGACACAGAAAATGATTAACCACTAGAACAAGTTGATAAGGTGAATTCTTCATCTCCTTCTGTCTTCGTATCAAGACTAGACATTCTTCTTATCGGCCTACAGCCAACTACAAATTGTCAAGCATGAGTTATAGCATTTAATACTGGAATATATCTATGAAAATTAATGGTCTATGATGCCTAAGAGGTCATTCTAGGCAATAGTGATCTCTGAGATCCATTATGCTGTAGGAGAGAGATATATTTATTAATTATTATGATTATGTCAATAAGCGGTATCTAAACATGCAACTTTCCCTCTGTTCTGCCCTTTAAGTGCTGCCATTTAATGATAACAAGATGAATTAAGGTTGTCAAGATAACTAATGAAAGAAACTGGAGGACTGTAAAAGTCCATGAATGATTTTCTCTCTTTAGGTATTCCAGTAGATGGTCACTTTGCCAGCTGGACCGGCATAACACATGGGAAATATAAGTTGCTGGGTGACTTCTTTTCCCCTTCTTTGTTCCTCTGTCCAGAAACGTCTGTCTTTGGCTGTGACATGCACCTATGGTCAGTAAGTAACCCAGCCTCTTGCGCACATCGTATTAACAAAACCAGCCAAAAGATTTTTGGAAGACGTGAATGGAAGCGGAGATGACAAAAATAGGTTCTTACCCAGAAAAGTAAAAAAAAAACACCACAACATTATTTTGGTGCTTAAATATGGGAACCTCCTTTGCCAAAGTGATATTTGATGTTTGGATCACCAAAAGGAATAGGCGTGAATTGTTGCTAATTGGATCTTGAGAATCCCTGCTTATCTGGGTGCCTAAAAGCTTTTAAGAACTGGCCCCGTGAGAACTTTCATCCTATGCAATCCCAAAGCACTTTGGAGGCCTCCATGGGTCTAGGGCAAAGCATGGGTGCTACTGATAGTGCACAGCCTTTCAAAACAACAGTTTAAGAAAGAAACTGAAGAATCTCATCACTAATGCAAATTCAGGTGAAATTCAGGGAATGGAGAATGAAGAACGGCAGAGAAGAGAACTTGTATTTATAGTAGACAGCTTATCAGTGGCTAAATCTGCCACTTCTCTTGCTGCTTCAGCACTGTTTCTGAACAGCTTTTGTTCACCTCAGATGTTTTTGTTATTCAAAAAGTTCTTGCCCTGTGGAATGTTCTCGAGCAGCTCACTGTGAATATTTGATACACGGAAGCAGAGAGTCAAACTGTGATCTTTAGCTCTGAATTGCTTTTATGTATTGCTTTGACTCATCCACTTTCCACATCATTTCAAATCTCAGAGGAACACTTTTTCAATTTCATTCATACTATTTAATTGCTCCCAACCTTCTTTATTTATCTCTTTTTATACTGTAACTCTTGTCTTTTCCATAATTTTCCCTCAACCATTCCCCTCCTCTCCCTGGTTTATTATTACTACTTGACTAATGTTTGCGAATTGTATTGTAAGTGACTTGGAGCAGGCACCTGTCATTTTACTGTTCTGCAGAGCACTTTGCATACATGTTGTGTTGTATAAATAAAAGCTACAGCTCCAGAAATATTTAGTCTCTCAATTATATTTTGCAGTGTAATATGTACCAGAGACACTATATGAAATAGAATTATTTATTATAATTATCCCATCTCTGGTACTGACATTCAAAAGCATTTTGGGTGAATCATGTGCCTTTTCTCCTCGCTGTCTCAGTTTCTTAGCTAGCTCAGAGTTACAAGACACATCAGGGAAGTGCTAGCATTGGGTTGCTTGGCATTCTAGAAACCCTGTAAATGTAACACCTCTTTGCTTATCCTGCTTTCTACTGGCGTGTCTCAAGGCCTTCCAGCAAAGGAATTGTGTTGCCTCTTTTACAGCTGGGGAAACAGAAGAACAAGAGAGGTGAATTTGAGGGCACTGAGAAGGCCTGAACCATGTCTATGAACACAACCCAAGTCTCCAGGGCTCCAGCCTCCTAGCTTTTCTAATGGGAAACACTTCTCCACAAAATAGATTATTGGATCGAGTTGGACTGCACACGTCCAGATTTGTATAGTGGCTTGCCCCTCCCCAAAACAATGTTTGCATTTTGTCGAATCTGGCAAAATAATGGAAAATAGAGTTGCCTCCAAACACTTCAGGATCTGTAATTTCCACATACATTGTATTTGTTTTTCTTCAGCCCCTGAATCCAGAATAGAAGCCATGAGGGATTATTTTATTTATTTTTACGTCAGTCATGCCTCTGGTAGATCTTGCCTGCTGCTTGCTCTAGAAGAAGTCTCAGGCTGCTCTCTTTTGAAAGACCCATTTGGCATCTAATCCACGTGAAGGCAAAGGTGGCAGGAGGTAGTGGAGGATACCAGTGCTCTGCTGAGCAATTCATGTGTCAGTCCAAAGAGATGATCCCTGAACAACATCTGAGAGGAAACTCAAAAGCTTTGACAGTCTCTGAGAAAATGTCTTGCTAACATTCCTTCCCATGGATACCTCGAATGGGAACACCGCTGGACAGGGCTTTCCTACACAGGCTACCCTGACAGTAAGTGATGCTTTGCTGCATGGTGCTTCGGAAGCATCTCTTAGGACTAAAACTTTCCTATCTGCCATGTTTGGTTTCAGAGCCAAGCTCTCACCAGGCCAGAAGGTATGGCAGGTATCTGTTACAGAAAAATGTCTTGAAGGAAAGCAGTTAGTGCAAAGCTAAGTACTCACGCAAACTTCACTATTATATCTAGAGGAAAGAATTTGCTCTGAGTAAGGGAAGGATTTCAGCTACCCCAGAGACAAAGGTCAGAGTTTTCAAAAATAGTTCTGGGTACCTCGGGGATTGCTGCTCAGCCATTAACGTTTTGAGGCTGATCGCAAGGACAGCATGTTACTGGCAGAGGTGGGCACATCTACAGCTGAACGAACAAAAGTTGAGGGCTTCAATTTTGGGCAGAGATATCTCAAGAATCTGCGTGGATCTAACTTCTGCCTCAGTCCCTTTGTGAATCAAGCACTTTGTCAGGAGTGATGAATATGGTGTCAGTATCTGAAGCCAAAAAAAGAACCCAAATATATTTTGAGAGACCCTGCAGGGGGAAAAAAGAGTCCCTGCTACAAGCAAAAGAAAGAAGAGAGGGACCCATCATACCAGGGAGTCTCCTCCAGCTTGAAGGAATCATGTTTGAAAATTTCCTTCACGTTTTCTTCAACAAACTCACTGAATGAGTGAAGGCACTGAAAATCCATGGCTTGTATTTTTCCTGCCCTCACCAAAAACAGACAAAGGAAGTAATTTCCATGTTATTGCACAAAGATCTATGCAAGCTGATCTGAGACAGCATGTGATTTGTGGTATTCTTCAAAATGCAATTCCTACTTCAAGGATTTGAAGAACATTTGTCACCACAGTGACTGGGGGGCCCCTCAGAAATTAAAAAAAATAAAAAAAATTAGTTCCTTCTTTAATTTCTTTTGCAAGCTTCAAAATTGCTCTTTGTTCCTGTTTCCTGACAAAGAAGCCCATGTTTCGGATGTATGTCTGTGAGGGGTTTATTAAATAAACACAGAGCACCTCCTCTCTATTCTATACACGCCGGGAGACAAAATTCCCAGTTCCCAATTCCAGGACCTCCTCAGGCAAATAGAGACAAAAAAGCCAAATCTCCCCACGGAGGGGAAAACCCTGATTTCAGCTTGAGAGGTTTTAAACAATTGTGATGAAATTTTCCATTATAGGTGTCTCCTTCAATGCACTGGCCAGCTGGAGTCAGACTGAACCAGGGCTGGGTAGAAAACAGGGAGTGTTACAAGGTGAGATTCCCATTTCATTTATTGTGGAACCCATTAGCATGTAGTGAGTGAGGCGGGATATTAGGGTAAGTGTGATTTGATGAGCCAGGATCCCATTCCCCACTAGTCCCTAAGCAATGTCAGACAAGTCACCTGGACTGAACTGGTAAGACTAATGGAGGTTCCTGATTTTCCAGGTGCTCCTTTTACTAGACTGGGGCTGGATGTATAGAAGGGATGAGCATCCACAACTGGAATGTAAACATAAAGAGCCATATAAAACTAAATTCTCGGGGGGAAAAGAGATGCTATGAATCTCAAATTTATGATTCCTTTTAACTGTAGCACGTCTGAGCTTCAAACTCTAGTCTGCAGAGTGAGATCTTACCTCACTGGGAATTACAACACTGGCAGCTATATTTGTGATGCACTCAGATACCAGTGTAATGACCACATTAAAGAGCTCCTGAAGAAAGAAGTCCTTCTTTTTTTAGTATAACAATTGTGCCATAAATAAAATACAAATTACGGTGAGGGAATAAACTTTGCCAGACACAAAAGGGATGAGCGAGGAACCAGCTTGGGTATTGCTCTACTACACTCCTCAGTGTGCCCAGATATAAAGAGTATAGTGGCAAGCAAATATGATTATGCTACTTTCCAAGATGTTTCCATGCAGTCAGGTGTGACGCTGCACCCAAATGCATAAATCCTTCCAGAACTAGACAGGACGGTGCAGAGACATCGGCGCTGGCTTTCGGCACACATACAGAGGAACTAGATCAGGTGTTATACACGATTATTCCAGATAAAGGCAACACACGCATGACAGGATTATGAGATCATTAATAAGATCAGCTGCATCTCCTGCGCCTGTTTACAAGTGGCTACAGAGGGGCTAGAGCATACTTAGGTCACTGCAAACTCTTTTCATCTTGGAGCCAGCTTCCTGCGTACAAGCCTGGATGCTCTGCAGAGAACGGTGCTGGCTCCCGGCAGCAGGCCTTGGAGAGCTCAAGCCCCCTGGGGAATGCCTGATGAAAGGGCAGTTCTAGAAATCCTCTCTCCTTTGCCCCCGAGGTTCATCCTGCTCCCGCTTTCACCGTATTATAATCTCAACTCCACTGTTTCTTTTCTCTTCCATTACTAGCTCAGGCTGAAAAAAACAAGGCTGGGCAGAAAAATAACCGCTTTTCCGGGCCAGCTAATGCAGCTGGGGAGAGCTGGACAAGCTCTCAGGTGTACAGCACCACCACGAGGTGCTCACTCTGACATTTCTCCCTCCCGCCTGTCCTCTCAGCACAAGCACAGTGTTTGTCTTCATTTCACTCATCCCTGCCTCGCTGCCTCCTCCTTCCTCCCTTCTCGTTCTGGGAGCCCTCTCCTTTCTCCTCACCTCCTCCTTCCTCTCTCTGCTTGCTGTGACTAGACAGGAGAATACAGATTCATGTATTCCCTACACGTGCTTCTCATTTTTTCCGGTCCATCTCTGGCTGTTGATTTCTCCTTCTCGTAGGTGAGTATCTCTTAGCTCTCTTCTTCCTTTCTCTTTGACCTTTCCTCAGCTCCTTGTCAGGCATCATCTCCTCCCATGCTGTGAAATGTTCATGCTGTCTCATACTGTGAAATGATCTCTCTCACGCTCTCTCTCAAGTTATGTCTCTAGCGCGGTCCTCAGTACTTTCTAAAGGACGCTATTTCACAATAAATACAAAAGCACTGCATCAGGTTGCTGTCCTCTGTAGCTGCATAATCGGATACGGTATTTTAAAGCTGCTTCTTAGAACATCAAAGATGCCTTAGCTATCTCAGCATTTTCCTTCTCAGCTCTGTTGAAATATATGTAAAACAACTGGGGTTTTTTTCCTCCAGCTTGAGGTCACCAGCACATGCAGCGCTGTCCTAGCTTGCACAGCTCCGTTGCTGAGGTAGGGCTAGCTGTGCATTATTCTCCATTTCCCCTTTAAAATGCTCCATCTTTCCGACACTCCAGCTCTCGCAGTGAGATTGTGCAATCAGGTGACTCGGTGACAGGCTGGTTTGCTGCATTGTGGCATCCTCGGAGCAGCCACAGTGGTTTACACACAGAGCTCCCCGGGTGAACGCTGACGGGAGCGCCAGCCAGTAACCCGGGCACTCCTGGGCTGCGCAGAGCTGTGCAAAGCTGCCGTGTTTTTCGAGTGTGCAGCATCTGCTGGCCCTGCAGTTTTGGGGCTGAAGGAGCAGCCTCTCAAGAGAATACCTGCCTTTGAGAGAGTCCCTGCAGCCAGACGTCTTGAGAATCCTGCGTTATAATAATTGCCTCATGGCCTGCACAGATCTGATGTTGCCTTATCATTGGGACCATTTATTATTGATATCAGAGATGCTGAGTCATTAAACAGAGGTCATAAAAACATCCTTATTCTGCTAAAAACATTAGCTCATCATTTCTGGTACTACAGAAGGCAGGAGAGACCAGGAAACCTGGTCCCTGTGAGAAGGAAGATGTGGACTGCGTCAGGGGCCCGGAAAGACCCGAGAAGAGCCCAGAGTCCGTAGCTAGTTAGGAAAGGCGGGGGCTGCTTAAAGACCGGTCTCTGGGCTCGGGATCAACTGCCATTTCTGAGTCTGTGTCACCTGAGGTTACCATTTTACCCCACAGCACTTCGATTTCTCTCTCTGTGAAGGAACCAAACGAAAAACCTCCCTCACTTCTGCCTGAAGACTTGAGAGGCATTAGCTAGCTAATCCTCACTGCGGAGAGCTGCCGTTACCTCCATTTTCCAGAGGGAAGCCAGAGGTACAGAGAGGTCATTGGTTTGCTCGTGAACTGTGCTCCGGGATTGCAATCTCCCGATCTCTAATCCTAGAGAAAGGCGTTTTCTTCCTGTGTTCCCATGCTGCTGAAGAGTTAATGTGGGCGAGAAAGGGTTTTCATTTGTTTTACTACCTACGCTGTAAATTTATTTTCTCACTCCTTCTTCTGAATCCGAAGAGATCCTTCTGGGTGGAAGAAGACTTCCTGTGGAGGTTATGTCCCACTGTTCTGCCGGTGAAGCTGCAGACAAGCCTTCCCCCTGGCAGCGGGGTGTGTGAGTCCCTGCGCTGCGGGGACGCCCCGTCAGCGGCCGCGTCCACCCGCAGGCGCCGGGTTCTGCCCCCTCGCCGCTCGGGGGTCTTGGTTTTGCCACGGATTTCCTCAGAAGAGATGAAGGACCCGCACCGCGGGCTCGCCGGCCACCGCCGGCACATCTCGGACCCAGCCAGGGCAAACACGCCAGGCTCTTTCGGAGCGTTTCGCGCGGGGTGCCGCTGCCACACACCTGGCCGGGCCCGGCGGGCCTCGGGGGGCACGTCCCCGCCCCGGGGGCTCCCCTCTCCCCCCCGCCCAGCCCGGCGGG
>Ga0065711_1049731_pt1 | contig 11158 bp, 4 predicted proteins | sample Hoacrofraction12_FD_59098 | JGI IMG/M metagenome (GOLD analysis project Ga0065711, IMG submission 59098) | Hoatzin crop microbial communities from Cojedes, Venezuela - Epithelial fraction 12 v2 (version 2) | ecosystem: Host-associated > Birds > Digestive system > Esophagus > Crop | place... | reverse complement strand
CTCTTTTTTCCTTTTTTTTTTTTTTTTTTTTTTTGCTGTGCTTCTCTACATCTAAATCTATAGCAATGAGAGATCTCAAAGTTTTTGAAAGGGGATATTGAAAAAGCCTGAAAGCTAATTGCTTCCAGCATGACTACCCACCAGCAATGGGTGTAAATACAGCTGTCTCAAAGAATGCCAGGACGCGACAAAATCTAAGGATTTCAGCTAGACAATTTTCCAGGACTGAGCATGTTCTTGTATGGGGAGGGAGGGAGTTGAGAGGGAGGCAGGAGGAGGGAAGGGGCGAAATCCTGAAAAGATTCAGAGAAGAGAGGAATAGAAGGAGGATGATTTTGTAAATTCTGCTTTACATTAACCCTTAATTTTAGGGTTATTTTATGTAGCTTAGCATGATTTCCAGTGTTTGCAGGAGCTTGCCTTCGCCTTCGAGAAATCCTTTTATCTGGCTCTTTGTTCTTCATGACAGCTGGTATTTTTGCTTAGGTAACATTTTTAATTGTAGCAGGGAAATTGAAAAAGCAAAACAATCCCCAAGCTGTGTGACCATGACAGTGGGTGATAGGGGAGTCCATGTAACATCATATCCACCGCACCAGTGTTTTTGTTACTGCTCTGTTTGGGTCACGTATTGCTCAGATGCCCGGAGAAAATGCGGGAAGCCCTCCGTGCGATGGCCTTAGCAGTGGTTCTTCCAGCGGCGCAGGCGTCTGGCGTGCCTCGCACAGGTGAGCAGCTCAGCCCCACTCCGGCCACAGGTTGTTAAATCCTCCATTCCTCAGGAAATTCAGGGAAATGAAGTCCCGAGGGGACGTTTTATCATAGAAACAGGCAAGTGGGGAAGGAACACCACTTCTCCCCTTTCCATTTCTAATTATTCCCTTTCAGAGTCTAAATGAATTAACCTCACTTATTACTCACTTGTGCCTGAACTCATTTATTCATGGTATGACCTTAGCTCTGAGCAATATCCCAGCAGCCCCCCATTAGCTGTCACTGCATTTGAATTCATCACGTGTTGGGAAATCATTGTCTTGCAAGTGTGACACGGTAGTGATTACCCTTTGAGAAGGTGACCTAGAGACATTGCGTGGAGACCGTTGGGTTGACCTTACTTTCATGCCATTAGAAAGTAATTGTGGAATAATTTTTAAAACTAGAAATATTCAATCCACCCCTCTGCTTTTTGTTATTTCAAGTTATATTTGCACTTCTAGGGAAATTTGGATTCATTTTCAGGACGAAAATAGGCTTTTAATGGAGTGACTTACATTATAACTGCTTGTTTCTCTCTTTCTTTTAGTTTTGTTGCAAAGATCAGGACTTCAGGCTGATTTCAACTAGCAAAGGGTGGAGGTACACAGAATTACTGCAGATGACTCTTTCTGTTCATACAGTGAATACAGACCCTGACCCACCCTGTGTTTGCTCAGCTGGATGAATTAATCTTATTAATTAAAATATAGGAAACTGATGTTTATACACCAGTTTCACTTCCACGTTTTTATTGTCTGTTCAGTGGGTATCAACAGTGAGAGGAAGAGCTTAACTCTTTTTTAAAACATAATTATCAGTCTATAAAATAAAACAATTTTATGCACTCCCTGTGTGTCTCGGGGAACTGGAGGGAGAGGAGGTCCCGTTTGTGTTCATGTTAATGGGCTATGCTGCCTTAACTTCTTTGAGGATGTTGTTCTGGCCATTTATTTCTTAGCAGATGTGTGAATTAGCCACAGGACATCCTGCACATTGTCTCTCCATCTAAGAGTATGTGAGATTCAAAGAAAGTCAGGTATAATTCATCAGATGCTTAATCTTGTTTTAATCTGAAGAGAATGTAGGAGGAATAAAATAGTTCTTGCCCATGTTCCTATTTTGATTTGTTCTGTAATTATTTCATGCAGGTGGTATTACCGCACCTTCTACAGCAGACTCATGAGTTCTGTGCACTCTTAGAAAGCTTTAGAAAGGAAAGAAACAACTGTTTTTTAATTTCCCATTGTCCTTGCTAGCTGCTTGGCGTTCTGTTATTTACTCATTTACACTGTCTGCCCATTAAGCAAAGGATTAAGTTCAAAAGGTGTTGGATTGGGCTTTTTAAATCCTCAAGGGGAGAGCACCATTTGTCACAGTTTTCATGTATCCTCCAGCACATTCGGTATATTCGTGTCACAGTCTGCAGCTTGTCTCCCCTTTCCCTTTCATTCCTAAATTCAGCGCATGGGGATTCTGAGTCTTTAGATCCCCTCTGGCTGATTTTTCTCCCCAAGGAGATCCAGCTGTCAGCCTCCATTGTAATTCCAAAATCAAAACAGCAACTGGATTGCTAGTAACTTTCTCCTAGGACTAGTCGTGTTTTTCTTTTCTGATGCACTTGAGTCTGATGCACTATGCAAGAGTCTGATCACTTAATGGTACTGTCAGGCATATGAAAACCATAAGGTGTTTAAAATGCCAAGGAAACATGTTGTTGGAAATGTGCTTTGAGCCGTTGGGGTGCATCCAGGTCACTTTCCCAAGCTCTTATCTCTATCTAGGAGGATCAGGAAGCTGCGTACGTATTTGCAAATATAAAATTCAAGAGCCTTACATCACTGCATGAGTTCAGGAGCTGTCACGTAGAGTCACTCTTTCTGAGACTCACAGTAAATTTGGAAGAGTGCACAGGTAAAGCGAACTGTTGCACGTCTTCCGTTGAATAGTTGGCTGGGGAAGAGCAAAACTGTGAATACAGAATCTTCAGCTGTGCTGAGCTGGTAGCCAATAACCTAGTATAGGGATGGTGGAGGGGCTGAATTGAAGACTGGCCTTTTGCTTAATTATCTGCAGGAAACTCATTTATTTGGCTGTGGTGTGGTGGCATCATAGACAGACCTGGAGTCTGTCCCATGGCGTTGCAGTGTGTCACCAAGGATGTCCAGCAGGTACATTTTAGGTTAGATTCCTGTCTCCACCATCGAGTCTCTGGATGCTCCTGAGCATCCACTCTGTTTTCTTTGAGGTTAAGTGAAATGTTTGCTGCATTGACTTTGCGAGCAGCTTGGCTGAAGATACTCTTGCCTTGGGTTATTCAGCTGCAGCACCGGCTGTGGTAAAAAAGCGCCTCCCGGAGTTGTATTCTTGCTCTTTTAAAAGTCCTTTGAGAGCCCGTGGAGGCAGAGTCTTTGTATGCAAGCTCCTGCATTGCAAATAAGTTCTTATATCACTGAATTTATTTTCTTGAATTCTGAGTCACTGGTTCTTTAAAAATCCATCTTGGCTTTATAATTTATTTCAGCTGCTTGCACAGCAATGTTGAAAATACACCATGTGATTATGGTAAGTAAATATGTAAGAACTTCTGAATAGTTAAAGAAAAATTATAAGCACCATTTGGGCTGTTGATATTTATTAACTGGTTAGGATTCAGCATGAATCTTTCATCATAAAATGATTCTTATTTTTTAAACAACAATATTTGCATCTCTGTATTTGCATCCAACATCAGCTAAACCTTGGCCCCAATTCTTCACTGGATGTGTTTGTTATATTCCCCAGCAAGATGCTTTCTCCTGGCAGAGAAGCTTTATTTTAAGAAATACACAGCACAGCAATAAACAGGTTCTAAACAGTAGTCAGAAAAGTATTCCAGTGCAATCAAAATACTTTTTTAAACCCCCAAAAGATTACACGCTGTTTCAAAAGGGGAAAGTCATGACAAAGGAACAAATGGAGTCCCAGTGCCCAGCAATATGTGTTACCAATTACACCCCTACTGAATTTGGTCCTACAAGTCCTGTTTTGTTAAAGAATAACTAAAATAGTTTCTAAGGACTCTTTTACCAGAAGAATTTCTGTACACTGTCACAAGGGTGGAAGCAAATAAAAATAATTGAAGCAATTGTCTCAGTTGTCTCCAGGGTTGTCATGATGATGTTGGTAAAATCAAATAAAGTGGAAGTTATTGCAAGTTGTTAGTGAGCTGCACAGTTGTGAATTGGCAGTGGAAGAAGCTGAAGAGCTTAAAAGGTTTGCTCATTATCTAGATTTATTGTTTTCAGTTGTGGGAAAATGTTGGCTAAGCAAAATAATGTGAATAATATCTGGTCTTGGTGGTGTGTTTTGAACAAAAATATTTTCTTCTTGGTTTTATGGCTTTTACTGGATTATTAAAAAGTGCTGTGTCAATCCATGCATTCTTAACAGATTTAGCAGCTTGGTTTTATCCTCTGTAGCCATTTACGTTGCCCATGCATCTGTGAAGAGCATGAATTTTTATGGCAGTGAAAGAAAAACAAGATCAGGCACCAAGAAATGTTTTGAAAAAGCCCGTCCCTGGTAGAAAGTAAATAGGACAACAGAGCAAGCTCTCTGTAGACAACAGAGCAAATTGTCAACTGCGATTTTGAAATGCATCGCGAGAGGAAACCAAGCAGACTTTTTCCACCTCTGCAGGTTTACTTGCAACCTGCCATGCATGCTGGCTTTGTTCAATGTCAGGGACTTCAGCCTTGCGCTGCTATGCCATGGCATGGAAGAAGAGTGAGCAGGGCTTTTTTCAAGTGTTTGTTTCTGCCTTGCACCTCCAACTGTCCGGTTTCCCTCTGCAGAACAAGAACCTCTGGGGACTACGCAGTAGAAGGCCATGGCACTGTGTCATCTGAGTGTTTTCACGTTGATGCAAAAGCTTGCAGAAATACTCAGGACGCGCAGGTCGTTTGCCCTGGCTTCCAGGGACGTTCATCCACACTGCAAAGCTCGAGAGAGATCCCTGCGCGTATCTCTGCAGAGCCTCAGCCGGTCCCATCTCCCGTGCTCCTCAGCGTGAGGCTCCTTCGCAGCAAACCACCCTGGGAGAACGGTGTGGGTACACTGCTTCCGAGCTTGTATACAGCTTTGTGTCCTTACAGACTAATGAAAATAGTGTTTGCTGGGAGAAAAGGGTTTAGCTTTTAACATCCATTATTAAGTCAAACTTCATCTGTAACACAAGGTGTAGCTATTTCACCCCAGAAGGTTTTTCTGAAGGAGGATCTGCGCTTAAGGATGTTGTAGCTGTTCGAAAATATCCTGGCTTTAAAGGCATTAGCTGCTGCCAGTTCCTGTTACCCAGTGCCCACGTTCAGGGAAGCAGCGCTCAGCAAAGTTTAAGGGCTGACAGTATGCATATCTTCATAATTCAGCAACTGGATGCTGCTCCATTAGTAGGTATTTGCTCTGATTTCCTTCATCTTGGGCTGCTGGGATCTTAATTTCCTTAGGGGGAGAAGGTCAGGACCTTTAATCTGTATTTTTTCCCCAAGAGGTTCTAGCTGTCTACTGCTTCATTTGACTTCAGCAGGAAATTAGGGTCTTGAGCATTTCCAATCAGTCATTGAAAAGCCTCCTCTTCTAAGTGTTTGCTCTTCAGTAAACCATACTTATGAAATTAATCCTCTTGAGATCAAAGGAGTGAGACCTGTATTACTGAGATATTTTATAAACTAATGTACCATCCTCTTCTCATTGCATTTGGTGACAATTTGTCAGAGAGAGTAAGAATTGACTGTTATTAACCTTGAAAAGATTCTCAAGCAACATGATACCAAACATTTTATTATTTTCAATTACCTAGTGTCTGCTCAATTTTTTTAGAGTTTTGTTTACACGGCTGTGGCCCCCATAAACAGATTGCCATTTACTGAAAACATGATTTTATGAATGAATGAAACTCATGATTTCCTGTAATAGCCAACTGCACTAATAGAAGGGTCTGACTTTTATCAACAAAATTGTTGATGAACTGGCAGTGCAAGCCAGCAAACCCTCCGTGTGGCACTGGCACACCCAGCTGCACACGCTGCAAAGTGCCCGGTGCTGTCCTCCTTCCCGGTGGCATTCTGCATGTTTCACTCTCTCTAAAAATGCATAGGGTAGGCAATTCAGTTTGGTTAGCAATATAAAGCTTTTTTAATAGTTAATAATAGGCCTTTGTCTATTTAAGGTAACAACTAACTATTTAGACTGTCACTGCCACCATAACATCAATCACTGTGTATCATTCTAGTACTTAATTCAATAATTTCATGTTTTGCTTAGACAAAAAATTAGGAATAAATTAAATTCAGTAATATTTCAATGAAAGGTGATTTGTAGTATTTATTAAAACCTCTAACATGAGAGCTATTCTGGACCTTCACAATAATCTATTATTTTGTGAAAAAAAAAGCCTATGCTGTTCCATATAAATACTTAATAAGGTAATAAATGTAGAGAAACAAAATCTGGTATGGGGATTTTTTTTTTAGGTTCTGATTTAAAATATATATTTTTTCCCTGCTGTGTTTGCATAGACCAGCAGATTCAGGAGGAAGATCAGTCAGAATATATGTGACAAGGTGGCTTGATCGATAGCCCTCCAGAACCGGTATGAGTCTGTACAAAGTATCTGAGCGCAGTAATGCAAGAGTTCTCCAAAGTGCTTAGGAGCACTTGAAACCCAGGCCTTATTTTTCTAGTGGTTTGTGCGGCCAGTGATTTGTTCCCCTGGGAGAGTGTTCTTTAACTGAGCAGAGTCTCTGCCTCTGGGTGGAGTGCTCACTCCTTGATGGTTTAATGTCCATCCAGTGGAAACGCTGCACGTTGGATTTGCCCAGCCGAGCAAAGTGGTTGATCTCAGCACACCTGCAGCCGCCCGCCTGGATGTGTCCCTGGCAGGACAGTTCTGGGGCTTGGCAATGTTCTCCTGTCCTGATTAACTCTTCTTCTTCTGGAGCTGACTTCGTTTGGCATGGATCTACCATTCTGTGCTACAACTCTGTGCTCTCTGTTCCGGGTTGGGATCAGCCTACTAGCTGCCATGTATAGAATGAAGACTGTAGATGTTATGAAGCTTGACTGGGCTGTTTGGGACTTGGTTTGAATGGATGAGACATCTATGAGGCTAGACGACAGGAAATTGTGCAGAAATCTCAAGGTTTTGGGGGTTCTTCTAGCACCTAGCAGAGGCAGTACTGTGAAAGTACGCAAACAGGATTATAAATTGCCATTTGAAGAAGAGGGCCTGCTTCCTGGAGTTTGCGAGAGCAAGTAAATCCAAGCCCATGGTTTCTTTTTCTCCTCTCACCAGAAAGAAAAATGTGTAATGAATGTCTCATGTCTGAAACACTGGGCTGGATTCATCAAAGGGAGTCAGTAATTACCAAATTGAGAGAATCATGAAGCGCTTTTCTAAATTTGAAAGGCTCATCAAGAATAGATCAGGAGCAGGCAAAATTAATAGTTATGAACTCATTTCCATAGAAATGGACTTATTAGCTAGCATGCCAGCTGCCTAAAATTATAAGGTCTTTTCCTTGTGCTTGCAGGAAATAATCTTTTTTTATAAAAGTAATTTTGACTTTTTATTTTTTATTGCCCCTCTAAACTAGGGTTTGGCAAAATCCTTCTAAACCAGGAAAAGACTTCACTGGACAATAGAAATATTTAACTAAAAAGAGGAGAAAGATGTGGAAAGGGGAAGTGATTTATAGTCCTCAGATTCCATCAGATTCTTCCCAATATTGCAAACTTATTTAAGAGAAAAATGGAATAAGCCTCAAGAAAAATCTGAAAAATCTTTATAGGATGAAGTTTGGTTTAGCGGGATTTAATGGCTGATAACAACATGAGTTACAGTCATCGTCTTCTCTTGCTAGATTTTCCCACTGGTAGCATTTTGTCTTCACCAGGCAGCAGCAGATGGACAGTGACTACAAAGACCAACATACTGGTCACCAGCTACAAATCAGACTAAAAGCTGAAGCTTTGCCGTGGCAGGGTGGAATGACTCCTTTTTAAAAGGGTTATAGTGTAATGCTGCATAGCTGGGAGAGAAATTTAGATACAGGTTTTGCGATGTGGATTTATCAGCTAATGGAGCTGACATGAGTAAATGCTAGTCTTTAAGGACTTGATTATGGTTTAAATTATCTCTGGTTTTACTTTAGCAACCTCCATCAGTTTCAGTGGAAGAAGGCAGTGGTCTCCCACACTGTATTATAGAGGATGGTTAATAAATTGCAAGAATTTTGAATATAGCACTGATCTTCCTGCTAGGAATGAAGCTTCTGTAGAATAAGAGGTGCAGCAGCCAGTAGGAAGGCACTAGTCTGAGCAAGAAAGAAATTCACTTTTCGGGTTTTATCATGGATTTGTTATAGTTGTAACCTGGGAAGAGACTTAGAACAAAGAGGGTAGGTTAGTCCATGAGGTACTCTGTGTCCCAGATACTGTAACACTTGGCATTGCTTGAAGGCTGAGTCTTTGTCCTAGAGAGGAAAAAAGGGAGACCATAATTTCAGAGAAAATTCATTGACCTGCTGTTCCAAAAGTAACTGGAAACCTGCTGGTGAATAAAGGAGTGCAGAAAGTTGACTACTGGTTTGCTAAAGCTATACACTCAGTGAAAAAACTCAGGAAATGAAATATGGTTAGATGCAGTAAGTCCATCTCTTTCAGCAAAAGTCCAGATTAAAAGAAGTGGGTCCTTCTTTAATCAATGTTCATATGTCATGCTACATGATTTGCTTCTGAGAGAAAGCAGAAAATGTTTGACAAGCCATATTGTTTTTCCAGGTGTTGATAAGGGTTCTCTTTGGAACCAGGACCTAGGAAGTCCTGGGTCTTGGGAGACCTGGGGAGTCAGCTTTGCTTTAGTTCATATGTTGATATGGGTCAGATCCGAGGAAGGTTTACGTATGTGAGTTGCTGCTCTTTTCTAGATGCACAGAGACTCATTTTTAATCCAGCAGTGTATAACCATGTCTGCCTTTAAATGAAACTTAGGTCTTTTATAGCTATACAGCCGTGCTAAGGATGCAGTGAAGGTCTTGCATATTTACAGGCACAAGAGTCATTTTGCTCTCTGGCAATTACTTCAGTTTGCTGTATACGCAAGGCACACACATGCCTTTCTTTGGAAGATCTGAGTTCCAATCTGTCTTAAAAATATAAAACCACTATTATGGTTACTTTTTGGATGTGTGAAAAGAAAAGTAGGAAAGGAATAATTGAAGACTTGATGGAGCGAGCTCAAAAAAGTGCCAGTCAGTGTAGCCTGTGGAATGGATTTATCAGTGCAGACTAACCTGACATATTATTTCAGTGGTGAATCTAAAGCGAACCCCTCCATCAGTGGTTTTGTTCTGAATTTGAAACCACTCGTGGGTGTTTTTGTGGGTGGCAACTATTGACTTGAACAGATTGAACCTAAACTGCAGATCTAAACGTACCTTGACAGGCCCAATACCTAGATCCATAGTTAGTGTAAAGCTCATCTTTAAATTTTATTTCTGTGTTGTGAGCGAATTAATTTTATGTAATTTAGATAAAACAAACTGCCAGAAGTGATACACATAGAACTATGAAGTTGACTGGTGCCCACAGTGGTTATGTTTTTAACAGAGATGCTTTAATTACATCCCTAGTATTGTGTAACAATCTTTGTCTGAAAAGGTTTTTGCTGCTTGTCTAGCTGGCCACCCAAAAGATGCCTTAATAGCTTCTAGTTTTGCCTGGAGGTGGGTATTATCTTCTGTCAGCATGGAAAGTATTTATCCTCCAGGCATTGAAGCATATGTTTGTGGTGTTTGCTGTCAGAAAGGAAACATGAAAATCAATAATTCCTGTTCAGATTTTTTTCCTTTAAAATGCACCTTCAGAAACACATGGCAAAAGCAGATTCTGCCTCTGTGCAGTTGGGAAGAGGAACAGGATGTTTTAAGGCTCTGTTCGCTGCGGCGGCAGGCTAAAGCTCTGCTTTAGGGTAAGAGCACACAAGTAACATACCGTGGGACAGGATAGCGGGTGACATTACAGAGGGCGGGTGACTACTGAGGGGTGCCTGCGTGCACAGGACACATCCCTACTAGCTCATACTCGCAGTAAGAGCATGTTCAAGTCATTACAGAAGGCCTAATGTGCTGCAAATTCAGATTTTAACCTATTTGATGAGCACATACCCTGAAACTTAGCACTAATATTGGTAACATCAGTAATATTGGTAGCATCAGTTGTCTCTTCAATGGAGTGTGGTTAAGCAATTGGGTCCGCAGTCAGGTGAGCTGCCTTCCCGTGCCGCCTCTGGGTTTCGTAAGCTGCGTCGGGTCTCCCCACTGCAGGAGTCTGTCTGGGAAATTGGGGTGGGAACTTGCATGCTGCTTGCTAAGGTACCTTAATTTTTGTGGAGGTGAAGTGCTGGGTGAACAAAGGTCTGTTTTCTAAATAGGACTCTGCTGCGGATATGCTGAATGCTGTTGGTTAGGCCTTGGTGTCTGTTTTCTGCTCTATAACATGAAGAGAATATCTGTCTTTCTAACCTGAGGATTAATTATTAATATTTACATCGTGTTGGACCAGAGGAGAGTGCTACGTGTTGTTGTTAACAAAAGGAGCAGAAGTAATTTTTAAATACAGTCCTGAATGCTATGCATTTGCATCCATTTCCTTACCTTTAAACTTTTATTTCCAGAAGAGAAATATATAATGATCACTGTATAATTGCAAGTCTGCACCACTGACGACGAGAACGTTTTCATGAATTGAAAATAAGGATAATTTACCCCCCACTTTTTGTCATGTAGAATTTCTGCAAATCCATTTCTTCACTGAGATAAAGACAAGTTTGGGTTTGAAAGACTTTTTTTCCCTCCAAAAGAGCTTATTTCTGAGACAGGATAAGGAATGGCCAAGTATTCTGTTGTTTTGGAGCATCAGTATTTGCAGCAACAAAATTATAATAATGCTATGTTAAATAATTTAGCAACATCTGTGCAACGCAGTTCCCAGGGTTTGGGGCTTATTCTGTAAGTTCATTGTGATTATGGAAAATGAATGCCTGAGTTGAATGGGAGAAATGCCCGCATTTCAGGAAACTATAAGATCTAGTGTCACCTTATCTGTAAAGTACAGCTGTTTCCCAGTGTGTAGTTTGATTTAGGTTTCTGTTGGTGTCTTCAAGTTTGCATATTGAGCTTAATGGTAAATCTTCTGGTGAATGGAAAAGGTGGTGAAGAGAAATCAAAATATATTTTCTTATTAACATCCTACTGATGTTGTGGGCAATTTTGTGGTTTGTTTTTTTTTTTTTTCAGAGCAAACATGTCCTCCTACGAGATCTTGCAGATGGACTTTGAGATTGACAACACCAGCAGCCTGGCAG
>Ga0065711_1049730_pt1 | contig 11158 bp, 6 predicted proteins | sample Hoacrofraction12_FD_59098 | JGI IMG/M metagenome (GOLD analysis project Ga0065711, IMG submission 59098) | Hoatzin crop microbial communities from Cojedes, Venezuela - Epithelial fraction 12 v2 (version 2) | ecosystem: Host-associated > Birds > Digestive system > Esophagus > Crop | place... | reverse complement strand
ACAGGAAGTTCCGTCTGAACATGAGGAAGAATTTCTTCCCTCTGAGGGTGACGGAGCACTGGAACAGGCTGCCCAGGGAGGTTGTGGAGTCTCCTTCTCTGGAGATACTCAAGACCCACCTGGACGCAGTCCTCTACAGCCTACTGTAGGTGACCCTGCTTCGGCAGGGGAGTTGGACTAGATGACCCACAGAGGTCCCTTCCAACCCCTAACATTCTGTGATTCTGTGATTCTGTGATCCTGGTCAAAGAGAGAGTAACAAAGTCCTGGTACCATTGATCTGTTTTAAATCACAAATCTCATGTCCTGCCATATTCCCAAAGTATTTCTGGCTAAGTTATCGAAGACGCTGAAGAGAAATTCAGATTTGCTTTGGACAAATACATGTAGCGGGCGGTGTCTGTCCTTGCCAGTAGAATTTTTGCATGTTTCTGTCTCAGTTGTTTTAATATTGTGTGTCACTCCCTTCCCCCGTGAAAATCGACACTTGATATTATCTCAGTATCCAAGCCATTAAGATGAGTAAATATATCATTGGAAGCGAGGTATGGGCAGATGCGGAGGAAGTGGAAGATGCTGTGATCTCATGAGCACACCACAGTCAGAATTTATTCTAAAACAGTCTATCAGATTATTTGATAAACACGGTTACAACTGAGCTATACAACCTGAGGAGTTTATGCATCTAAACCACGTTATTTTTCTTAGTATTTGCTTTTATAACTGGCTATTCTTGCTGCCTGTGTAACCATCTACTATATTTTTTAAGCTTGCCAAGCCTTTGCCTTCAGTACTGCTTCAGTTGTTATTTAGAAACATTAACAAACGTGGGCTGCAGAAAGGAGAAAATAAACTGATGTATGTGCCTAAGTCTCATGTGCCAGAGGGCACGAAAGGAAGTAGTCAACTAATAAATTTCCATAAATGATTGTGTGTGTTATCATGCTCTTGTCTTGCATCTAAGATATCAAGCCTTTAAAAATGCTATGTCTGAGAAGTTCCAATTACAGAGATAACCCAAAGAAAACCTTACATTTAATTTTCAGCGCTCTTAACAGCCTTCTAGAAACTCTGATTAGCAGAGGACAGAAGCACTGACCCAGGGAAATTATTTCTCCTGTGGGTCTCATTTACCCAAAAGGCAATAGAAAGAAAGAAGAGCGGATTTTTGGTCAGTCAGATGTTCATGATTTTTTCTACTGTACACGGAGATCGCAGCTGAAATGAAGAGAATCGGAGGAATACTCAGAAATGAACCACAACAGAAACTGCCTGAGAAGTTGGTAAATAATACCTATGCTAATACCTCCTGTCTTCTCCTCAACTGCTGCGAGCTCGATGCCGTAAACATCCAGTGAGCCTCTCATTAACGCTCACTACTGGCTAGGATTTCTCATGACCTCAACTGAAATACAGCTCACAAAGACAGCGGCCAGCCTTCAGCTCTCACTGCGGTCTGTAATCAAGTGACTCCTTTAGTTCCTGACTTCAAAAGACTAGCCGTAAATTTTGGTAGTAGCAACCTGCTGTTAAACAAAAATTAGACAAGTCGCTTTTCCTTTCAGCCAGATCATTTGGATTCTTTGACTCCTACTTCTCGTCCTCATGTATACACATACGCACACGCACCCGTACACATGCATGTAGGCATGCACCCAACTCTGCCGATGCTTGAAATTTGTTAGATTCTTTTCCCTTTATAGTTAGATGTTAAAAATTGTATCGGGGGAACTTCTCACAGAAGATACTCAGCCCTTCAGAAGGCATGACTGTATGTATATGACAATAATGGTAAGCCCAGCTTTATTTAACTGGTAGCTATTTTAAAAGTAAAATTTTATATGTTGGTTTCTGCTGCTTTTTTTAATCCCTTGCTTTTCCCTCACTTTAGATCATTAAAATTAAGTAAATTATTTTAACTCTGTACAGTCATTTTAACTTTTCTGCTGGCAGCTCCATAATATTTGGTTGCAACTATTGCAGAAAAGTTATTTTTCTTCATAGCCGCATGATTTTGTAGGAATAACCTTTTGTTTCTGTATGTAAGTATATGTGTGCATATAAGATATATGCACATTCACAAAACATATATACACACGTGCTTCTTTATGTCTATATAAATATAAAATATTTAAACTTACATACGTGTGACTGCGTATATTTCTGTATGTGTATCTGTTTTCATGTATAAAATCTCAGTGTTGAGACTGTTTTCAATGGATAGCGTCCACTGGTCAAAGGAATGAGCTATTTTTCCAATGGATTAGCAAGCTTAAGAGAGCCCTCCGGCTGTAAGCGGTAGATGCATTTCAAGCTTTGGAGTATTCCACTGTGTCTATAACATTAGTTATAGTGAGAGACAGACTGGGATGAGAAAGTGAGGTAATTCACGTGCCATTTTGCAACATCATATGGTATTTTCCTTTTTTGGCTTGTTTTTAAGGACAGGCAGGCATTCCCTGTCAATCTCATGCAAATAACTCCAATGCATACATACATGAGCAATAATCTTGCTATTTTTGTCACTTGAGTAATGCCGCCAATGTAACTGAGAACTGAAGTGGAGATGACACATTGCTAGAAACAAATCCCTATGGCCAAAGGCTCCAGTGGGAGTTCTGTGTTTGGTGTCCTCAATAACAAAAATATTAAGCAACTCCATTCATTTAACATGGAACGACAAAAACAACCCCCTATGCTAAGATCAGAGTGGATCTATAGATGGCTTAAATAAACCGTGGTGGAGCTGTCACACAGTTTCCTTAAATAATGTTGGGAACATGTTTAGAAACTGCTATGCTGCATGGAGATAAATCTTCCCTGTACAGTCACCAGGTCAAGATCGCTGCCTACAGATTCCAGACAAAAAAGGTTTTGCAAATATTCTCTGCTTATTATGCAAGCATCTGTAGGACTGCCATCATAGTATTAGCCGAACACATCTAGCATAAAAAAATGGTGCTAATCTTCCAAACGTTGGAGTAAAAGCAACATCTATTTTTGTCCTTCTGATTTTTTTTTTATATACTTTTCCCAGCAGCAGACTCCCTCTTTTGGCAGGTCCATGATTCAGACCTCCCTCCTCAAACCGCAGAACAGAGAGCATTTCACTCAGTGCAGGGCTTGACGCAGACAAGAACTTGATTTCAAGTGCTCAAGTATTATCAAGCATGTACCTAGAAAGACATTTAGTCGATCACTTCAGTGCCTGAGGTGCCAGCCAGACCCAAATACAAGAAAATGTGGTGGTGGAACCACGAACTCAAGTGCTCAAGAGAGGACCCTTGAATACTGATGGCAGGGTGGTCTGCACAGAAGCGCTCGTACAGTCTGGGGAGGATGGAAGGGAAGCACGGGGTGGTGGCAGCACTGCAAAAGCCTCCATGGCCCTCCTCCATGGATTTTCTCTGAGTTTTATCCGGTGACCATCAACGATGAAACACGTGAGCACGCCAGGGAAGGAGAAATCCTGCGTTCTGATTTAGGTAGCGCAGCATCCGATGCCATGGCTCCTGCAAATCACAGCTCTGAAGCCTCTCTCTCCCACTCAGTCTGTCTGGAAATTCGCAGTTCAGCAGTGTGAAAGCCCTTCCCAGGCTGGGGCCGTAGCTCGGTCAGCACAGCAGAGCCGGATGGCACAAGCCCCGTGTCCCTTTGGTGAGTGCCTACCGCTTTCCTGAGGAAGGATGTAAGCACGTAGTCAAGTACTTTCCAGAAATATGTGTATGATTAGATTTCAGATACTGAATAATTTATTCCTCGTCTTTGCATGTAAACATTCTTAAAAGCTTTTTGATTAGTTATTTGGGATATATTTAATAAATGGCCCTGACAAATCTGAAAAATAACGGAAGAACAGATAGATATGGATCTTAACGAAGTAAGCTGTGGTTTGAACAAGCACAGACTGTGCTCCCATGATCTTATGAGAGCAGCAGAAAGCCTCCATTGTGAAGAAGCATTTCCTTGGGGAACAGGCACTGTTTCTTCTTCCAGGCTTTGGCCTTTTTCTAATTATCACTACTTGTGCTAGTCATCTGATTCAGCGCCTTCTCTGCTGACAGCTGGACTTCATTCTTCCTTCCAAAGTCTAAAGTTTCATAGATGAAATCACAATATTGCTAAGCTGGCTAATTGCCACACGTTCCCGTGTAACAAAAATGGTTTGAAATCTACCATAGATCCTGGGGAGGGCTGGATTCTGCAGCTCCTACAAAAGTGCAGACTATGCCACTTGGTACAGGCTTAAGGAATGAATTCTGTGAGTCCAGAACTGCACATCACTTCTGTAGAGGTATGGCAGACTGTCTGGCACTCGTCGTTTCGCTTTCCTTCACCTAGGCCTTTGACGCTTCTGCTTCCAGGGTTAGTGTAGAATGACGCAACATAAGGCATCAGCCAAGAATAGCTTCAGAAAAACACCCATCTTTGGAAGCTATTTTAAGATTGCTTTGCAAACCCAAACACTTCAAAGGCAGCGTAAACTGTGGTTGTCCTGTAGATCACTGGGAAATAAAAAACATACACTGATGGCTCCCTAAATAGAAATATTTTTATGATGCTCCAATATTTTAGTTCCTACCTGCATCATTTTGGTTTCTACTTATTTTGTAGACTATTTTGTCAATCCTTTAAAAAATATCTTAAAGCAAAATTTTTCTTTAGAGAAGAAAAACAAGACAGAAAACAATCTATTTGGATACTATGATCATACCTCAAGCCTTTTCTTTAGCTTTAGAACGTGACCCCTGGTGAACCCCTGTGTGACTGAGCTCTTGGGTTACCTCTTCCAGCCAAAAGAAATGCCTTGTGGTTTTGAGTTGACGAATTTCCAGCAAGTCAGGTTCACCTATTACTTTTGAGGAAAGGCCAGGGCAGAGAAATAAATCTTTGAACCCACTGAAAGAAAATAAATCCTGGTCTCTCCAATAAATAGTTCTCTGTTTTGGCCAATGAAGTATAACGAGTGTTGCCAGTCACTCAGGAACCTTGTACTGGTACCAGGTTCTTCTGTGATGCTGCAGTTCACTTATCCAAGCTTGTTTCTTTCCACTAATGTGGTACATCTTCTTTCTTGTTTGTGGGAAATTTTCTCCTTCATGGACAGAGAAAAATTATGCTTCCAGCAGCTCCTGATACCAGAGAGTATGAATGTCCTCTGCCCTCACAGGAATGTGTAAAAGGAAAATCCTATTTCCTTCTCCCATGAAATGATACTAGGTTTTGATGATCTTTTCTTTCGATGTGGCAAAATCCATGGTGACCATCTCTATATCTGCTAGGAGCTGATCTGGCATATGTTCACTTGCTGTTGTCACTTCCCTCTCCAACATACCATCCATTTGGTTACCAGGTAACACGCATTGCTAGGCATTTGCATTAAGCATTGATGCTTGTCATGTTTTTAAAACTAGGTTTTCAAAAATAACCAAGGTTAAAATAGGATTGTGTTATGGCTGGGAATCTTCAGATACATTCTAGTGACTTGTCAGGATATCAGCAGTATAAAATCCATCTGTTGACAAAAATATTACTGTTTAATAAGCATTGGGCCAAATCCCTGTGTATGCAGCTGATTTTGGTGTTGATAGCTAGAAACAATTTGCCATAGTGCCATATGGCAACATAAGGCATTATTCTCCTCTTCACTTGAAAAGAATAATGGGCCAAATTCAAGTCTGGTTTCAGCAAGTGAAAATCTGAAGTTATTGGAATGAATTTTGTGTATTTTACAGATGCATTACATCCATTAGCAAAAAATATTAATCGCTTCCCACAGAGCAATTAGCACGCATCAAGTTATCATTCAAAACATGACCCATGATGACATGAACGCTAGAGTCAACTGGAAATTTTCACTGACAATCTTATGGAAAATCTTCTTTTCTGAACATCATTTTTCACAATATTGTGTGGAAAATTATGTCTTTTGGACAAAACCAGAATATCAAAAAAGCAATGAAAAACCATACTTACGAGATCTCATATGCATGTTTTGTTGGAAAGTGGGGCAACCCAGCTCTCACGATGCACTGTGAAAGCTAATTCACTTGTGTAGTTCAGCAAGATGGGAGGTTGGGGACATTTAATGAGAACTGGAGTCCATTTAGCAAGACCTTTTGCTAGGACTGAGTGTATAGGTATGAATGGCATATTCGAACAAAAATTTCCGTATGGCTTTGTAGTAACATTTTCAAAAACAGGCTTTTCATGTCCATATCAGAAGACTTTGAAATGCCAAAAAATTATTTTATATTGCCTCCAAAAAAATGTTCTCAGACATATTTGAGTTCATTATTTTTTTAAGGTTATCATGCAGAAAATTTACCATGTCTTCTAATTTATGTATCATTTTTGGTACAAAAATCTTACTGATTTTGAAGGGAAATCACAACAAATGGAATTTTTGACTGAGCTTTAGGAGGGTCACAGATAAGTTGATACCTGGTAATGCCAGAGAATGTTGCTAAGCTCTGCTCACTAATCAAGAGACTGGGAATTAAAATTATTATATGAATTGTCAGTCAATGCAAAATCACACCTCCTAAAACCTCTACTGTTTTAGCCTTAACTTTTGAAACCTGAAATTAAATAAAACACACTCAGAAGCATAATGCTTCATAAAGCACTTCTGCATCTTACATTTGTGTCATAGATTTTATCTTCAGTTTTCTGTTCAAGCATGTTAGTTCTCAATCTCTTTTCATTTGTGTTCAGGGATTTTATTGTATATCATAAAGAATTAACTATCTTCCAGATATGTTAATTGCTAGCACTTCTATCGTTTCTTCTTCCAATGCCAATTGGAGGCTATTTTATATACCCAAGGTGTGAGTTTTTTTCTTCCAGAGTAATATTTGCATCTCCCTGATGACAATTAGGAGTGTCAGTTTACTCACTCAGTGTTAATAGATATATTTGCAATGCCTTCACCACAAACCAAATAAAGCCCAGAAATATACGAACTGCAATGAGCGGTTGATCATGTTTTTCTACCGCGATAGTATCTGGTGGTGACGAAATTACATGTTGAGAGCTCATTTTCATATTTGGTGCCTGGATGTGCCTTCAAAATGCTTCAGTACATGAAAGCATGTGTGTGTTAAAATAAGAAAACTATTTGTGGAAACGACAACCATGAAAAGAAGAAGCAGGTGTAAATGAATTATTCTTTAAACTCGTGGCCTGTTTGAGTAACAATAGGATGGAGCTATTTGTTACTAATCACAATGTGCGTGTGTGTGTGTGTGTGCGCGCGCGTGTGTACATGGCGGGGAGATGGGGAGGCACAGGCAGGTATTCATCTCGAGACAAATTCCTCCAAAGCCAGAAATGCCCTTCCATTGCTTGTGCGTAACCTGCAGGGTCCGGCACTGAGAATTTATTCTGAATGGGTGGTGTGATGACATTTTCATTCTGTGGTTTCATTGATAGCTGCATGTGGCAAACAGAGGGGTTATTCCAGCGCACGAACCGCTCAAGGGAATGTCAGAATTCTCTGGGTTTTAATTACAGTGCTGCTTCCCTACAGATTGCTCTTGTAATCGGTTCATTCAGATTGTGGTATCTCCCATGGCACTTCTTGTACTTCGCTATTACCAAGCACCAGAGATGATGTATCAAAGGTAGGTGCTAGGAAACTGCATTTGTCTCCAGACAAATATTTCTGTGCAAACATTTGCATTTCCAGTTTGCAAGAGGAAATCAAGTATTTTGAAGACCTCTAAGATCTGTCTTAGTTAACTGCTCTTCAGATGATACTAATAAAGAGCAAACTTACTGTTGGTGAGCTATTCAAATGAGATGAAGACAAAGAGTGACAAGACTGTAAACAAAAGTATGACATTACTTGACCACTGTCATAGATATGGAGTATCCCTACAAATTGCCAATATTGTGAAAATGTTATTTACGATACCATCAGACAAGTTTGGTGCTTGGCACTTCTATGCATGTGTAAGGGTCAGTTCCGTTTTCTAAACAGCTTCACACATATATAAACAAGGGAATCTTGTGTATAGCTTATTTCTCCCACTGAATTTAAGGCTTATTTTATCTATCATGGATTTTGATTAGTAGAACATTTGGGCCCTGCACGAAACATTGGCAGGCAAAAAAGAAAGTTCCTACTTAGAACAACTTTGAATTCAGTGACTGTAAGGAAATAATTTTGTGTCTTTCATGTACAAAGAAGAGTTATTATTTCCTTTGGTTTGTGATATGTTTTTCCCCAGAGGATTCCAAATTCCATAAAGAAGCAGAGTTGCATTTAACAGTAGTGCTCTCCCCTGAGGGAAGTAAATTGCTCCTGAAGGCTACGAGTAAAGCCTCAAAACGGTATTTATTTATGAAATGAATGAACAGTTATCTAAAGGTATGTACGTACTGGTCTATTTATGTGTACCAAATTTTCACACCTTACTTGCAAAACCAGACATATAAAAAGCTTTGTGACTGAATTTGGTATTCAGGTGTTACCGTGTGGCAATTCTACAATCTCTGCTTTCAGCCAGAAGTGTTTATTAGAAACACATTAAATAACACAGAAAGGTCCAATATGATTACCACAGGAGTCATGGCAAAGTTACATTCGTACCAGCTGTAAAACTTGAGGTGGGGAGAAATCCCTTCTGGCTGGTTTGGAAGGTTGTGAGAATGCTATCAGTGGGCTGTTATGGATGGCCTATCTGTTGTGGGTTTCCAGTTCACCAAAATGTTCCCAAGGCATAAGTGCATCCGGTAGATGGATGGTGATGGCCAGATGGGCAGAAAGGCAGGGTGTCTATGCACAATCCTCAAATCCTAAGCTGAATTTAATCTGACTTTTCTTGACAAGAACAGGGGAGGAAATGTTGTGCTAGTACAGGCCATCAGCCATCAGATACATTCCAAGGAACATACAGGGCAGCTGGTACTTTGCTGGAATCTCCGTCAAGGGAATGGGACCCTGAATATCTGGCTTCTTATTGACTCATTCAAGAAGTTTTACTACAAGAAGAAACTTTGCATAAAGGAGTATTTAAATAAGGCTTGCAAGATCAGGGCCCTTGTCACAGTCTGAATTTCTGGGTGCATTTTTATAAACGTAGGTTTAGAAAACTCTTACAGTTTGAGAGGTACGGAATAGTAGTGTATTTATTTGTTTTTCGTGATATAATTGTTAATTGACAAAACACTCTGATGGCTCTTGTGTTTAGAGCCATCAGTGGTTAGGTTTCTGCGAAGCTTTAAAACACAATAAAAAACCCCACAGATCAGAATTTCTCTAGATATTTTGAAGTAAACATCCATCCAATTTCAAATCTGGTGTACTTTCTTCAATAAAAAATGGATATGGATCACCAAGAAAATTGTCCCTTTGTGTCTATGACTTCCCAGAAGGCTTTGATAACTGCGTGATATCATGAACCATTAATGTCACTATGGCATGAGCTAAGGACAATTTTTATCTTGAGCTTAGTTGTTATTACCAGCGAGTTTCACAATTTCAACAGTGATTCCTAGCACAATGTCACAAGGGTATGTTTGATGTCTTGACTTAATGGGTAGCTTCAATCGATGTTGTGCCATGTTTCACTAAACAATAAGTCATTCACTTGATGTACTGAATTTTATTACAGGGACAACAGTCCAATAATCTGTCTCTTAGAATCTGAAAAGAGTTTCCCTGGGCATGATCTCTCTCCTTTGGAAAGGAGCAAATATTCACTGCAACTAGGAAAAAGTGTAATTTATGAAACATTTGAAGTTCATCTTTCTGTTTTCAAAGGCAAAGGGGGAAACATCCGTGGCAAAATATCTTTTTATTTTGCAGCCTCCCTCCTAGGAATTACATGATACCATGCTGGGGTTTTTTTTTGATCTGCAGAACCTGATTTGGAGACATGCACCAATAATTCCAACCAATTAATGACGTGATGGGAGTAACACAATGTGCACATCTTGCGTTTTGACCTCCTTATGGCTTAAGAGACAGCATTGTGAGTGCTACAAAGTGAATCCAAAAGGGACTTCTCCCACACTTACGAGAAAATGAGCCATGAGCACAGCTGCACACCACAGCAGCCTCTGCAAATTCAGCTGACTGCCTGCAATCTGACTTCAGGGCTTTAAACTGAGAGAGCGCGAAAAAGTGTGTAACTGTTCCCATGAAGCTGCAGGAAAATGGTTAAAACCACACAGCAAAGTCTAAACTTCAGGCCTGCAACAAGGGCCAAGGCATTAAGACAAGACACAAATGTAACAAGAACAGCACCAAGAAGGGCACAGGTGCAACAGGTTCTGCCATAGGTAAAGCAGCGATACATCTTCACATGCCAAATCAAGCCAAAAAAGCAACAAAAGACACTCCACATCAATACATAAATGCCTGACCCCTGTTAATATGTGTGAATGGGATGAGGAGAAACTTCTGCTGAGCATCAGTGGAAAAAAGGGAATTTTGGTGATGTTTGGAGGATTATTTTTGTGACCTCTGTTTTTGTTTCAAAGATAGGCTGATTTCCTACTAAACTCCAAGAAGTAGATGTGAAGGATGGTGGTGGAAATGATTCATTACTAACCTTGAACTCTTACATTGTTTGACTAATGAAGCTGACATCTTTATCAGTACCTGCCATTTCACAGACTGCACCTATATTTCCATGTAGATCACGCATGTAAGAGTACAGCACTGATAGAGGAATTAATCAAATTATTCTGCTTTTAGTTCAGAAAGATTCGTTCCACAAATTAAACTCTCTGTAATTAAGCCTTTTTTCTGTGTCATGACATTGTCCATCCATTCTTCACCTAATTGAGTGCAACAGTAAGGACCAAGATGCAGATCTTAAAAGAGGTCCAAAAGTTGTAAGTGGTGCTAACATATCTCTTTCGTGATCACAAAACAAATTTTCAAGCACCTATAATTGTTTAGGGGACACTTACTAAACACTTGGAAGAATCACACACCTGATTCAGTTCCTCCCTGTGATACCCAAACATTTCGTGTATCATAAACCATATGTTTTGGTTTCGGCTGCTGCCGGCAACAAAAGCGCCACGCAGCCGCCCCTCCCCCCGCCGGCGTGCGGAGGAGAATGAAAAGAAAAAGGCAGAAACCGGTGGGTCGGGATAAGGGCAGTTTAACAGAACAGCAAACAGAGGGAAACAGGAACAA
>Ga0065711_1049725_pt1 | contig 11158 bp, 5 predicted proteins | sample Hoacrofraction12_FD_59098 | JGI IMG/M metagenome (GOLD analysis project Ga0065711, IMG submission 59098) | Hoatzin crop microbial communities from Cojedes, Venezuela - Epithelial fraction 12 v2 (version 2) | ecosystem: Host-associated > Birds > Digestive system > Esophagus > Crop | place... | reverse complement strand
CTGTAATAGTTTTGCTATATAAACCTTGTTTTTGCTGACTAATAAAGGTGAACGATCATACTCATATTGGGGTCACATCGTTACAACGGATCCGTAACCCACGCCAACATCTATCCTCTTCAGGAAGAATTGCTGTAAAAATTGTTTTCAAAGGCAAAACTGATATCTAAACCAAATAATGTGGTCCAGTGGGAGGAGAAGAAGATACATAAATCAAAATAATTTGTATTGAGAATGAAATGATCTTTATATAACTTTCAGGGAAGAAGGAATAACTTGACTCTGTATGTTAGGGACTGCTTGGACTGTATAGAGCTCGATGATTGTGATGACAAGGTTGAATGCTTATGGGTAAAGATGAGGGGGAAAGCCAACAAGGCAGACATCCTTCTGGGGGTCAGTTACAGACCCCCCTACCAGGATGAAGAGATAGATGAACTTTTCTGCAACAGGCTGGCAGAAGTCTCACAATCGCTAGCCCTTGTTCTCATGGGGGATTTTAACTTGCTGGACATCTGCTGGAAATACAACACAAACAGTTGAGTCTCTCAAGAGAGAGGAAACAGTCTAGTCTGGAGACTGTGGAAGATAACTTCCAGACACAGTTGGTAAGTGAGCCTACCAGGGGAGGTAACTCGCTAGACCTGCTGTTTACTAACAGAGCAGGACTGGTGGGAGATGTGGTGGTCGGAGGCCACCTTGGGCTTAGCAGCCATGAAATGATGGAGTTCTCAGTTCGAGGTGAACTTAAGAGGCGGCCAGCAAAACCATCACCGTGGACTTTTGGATGGTAGATTTTGGCCTGTTCAGGACACTGGTTGAGAGGGTCCCCTGAGGGAGAGTCCTGAAGGGCAAAGGGATCCAGGCAGGCTGGACATTCTTCAAGGAGGTAGTCTTAAAGGCACAGAAGCAGACTGTCCCCATGTGCTACAAGAAGAACCACTGGGGAAGATGACCAGCCTGGCTGAACAGGGAGTTCTTGCTGGGTCTCAGGAAAAAATGGAGGGTTTACCACTTATGGAAGAAAGGGCAGGCAACTCAAGAGGAGTACAGGGGTCTCATTAGGTGGTGCAGAGAGGAAATTAGAAAGGAAAAAGTCCAGCTAGAACTCAGGCTGGCCACTGTTGTAAAGGACAGCAAAAACTGTTTTTACAAATATACCAACAACAAAAACAAGGCCAAGGAGAATCTCCATCCCTTATTGGATGCGGGGGGGGGAATATTGCCAACAAAGACGAGGAAAAGGCTGAGGTACTTAATGCCTTCTTTGCGTCAGTCTTTAATAGTCAGACTGGTTATTCCCAGGGTAGTAGGCCCCCATGCTGGAAGATAGGGAAGGAGAGCAGAATAAACCTCCCCTAATCCAGAAGGAATCAGTTAATGACCTGCTGTGCCACCTGGACACTCACAAGTCTATGGGGCTGGATGGGATCCACCCAAGAGTGCTGAGGGAACTGGCAGAGGAGCTGGCCAAGACACTCTCCATTATCTATCAGCAGTCCTGGCTAACAGGGGAGGTCCCAGATGACTGGAGGATAGCCAATGTAACACCCATCTACAAGAACAGCTGGAAGGAGGACGCCCGGAACTACAGGCCTGTCAGCCTGACCTCAGTGCCAGGTAAGATTATGAAGCGGTTCATCTTGAGTGTGCTCAGTGGGCATGTGCAGGACAACCAGGGGATCAGGCCCAGCCAGCATGGCTTCATGAAAGGCAGTTCCTGCTTGACCATCTTGATCTTCCTCTATAACCAGGTGACCACCAACATCCCAAAGTCCTTTTTCGCTGGGCAGCTTTCCAGCTACTCTTCCCCAAGCCTGTAGTGTTGCATGGGGTTGTTGTGACCCAAGCGCAGGACATTTTTTAAAAGGCAGTTGTAAAGCTCCAGCAAGTGTCTAAAACTCGGTAGTGATGTATGCATGTGTGAGTGTGGGTTTACCTTCAGTTATACATCTGATGTAAATGCAAACCTGAATAAACACAAAATGTCTACAGGCTATATGTTCAGTCACTTGTCATACAGATTTTAACAAAATCCACGATAAGACCCATCCATTTTATGTTCTTCTTCACTAGTATTTTTGTACGTGTTCACAACCTGTTCTGAAGTATTGACTAACAGAATTTTTAGTAAGACAGTCCAATCAGATATTTGCATAAATTCAAATTTTGATAGACTTTTGATTTAGAAGTTATTTTTTTTTCCTTTGGATTCATGAAGTAGCCTAAAACTCTAAAGCATGCTTCCATTAAATACCCTTCTTATTTCCATTACCCTGCTAAAGCTGCTTCTAGATTGTGTCTTTACACGGTAGAGAGAAGAGTTATGACAGTTAAACTCATAATCTAGGTAGACTAGATAGCTATAGATATCTAATCTATGTGATAGAATCTTTACTAAAGAATTTTACTCAGTTTTATTCATTTACTCTTCATCATGCATCTGCATAAAACTATTTAAATCAATAGTCATCCTGCATCTGATTAGATAAACGACTACCTCTACTGCATTCTACAAATGAAAGAGGACTTGGTACAGAGAGCTACAGGTTGATAGAAATGACACATTGAATGAGGTGTGAAGCTGATTAAATAAATCCTTCTTCAAATAGAACCAGTTATACAAAAAAGTGACATGTATGTTTTCTGTTGGGATTTATACAACCATCTGGCCTTGTAATTTCCAGATGGAAATTTCACATTAAGTTCTCACACAGAGATTCTAAGGTATCTGAAAGATCTGTGTTTTCCTTTATTCAAGCATCTATCTACAGGATAGATGAAGTGCTGTCAGCACTTACAGTGGTTGCTGACTAAGGAAAATTGAATTTTTGCATAGCATGACATCTCTTACATTGCCAAATATTCCCTTAATAAATTCATTCTATTAAAACCTGCTGCATGATTAATGAACATAGTATCTTCAAAGACATTTACAGAAAGTCAGAATTCCACAGCTTATAGCAAACTTTAGTGAGACAATTAAGCCATAAAATTGTTTTCACTCTTGCATTTGAGTTTAGTTGATATGTTTAAATTTACGCCAGAAGGCAGTGTCTCAAACTTGTCTTTTTACTGTTTCAGAACAACTTGTTAGAAAGTAATATTGTAAACAGGGCAAGGACAAATACACTAGGACTAAGGACATTGAAAATTCAAGTTAGGAATGACACAAACACAAATGGAGACAGATAACAAAAAGCTAAACAGGCAAAATAATATGTAGATAGATTAATAAAGGAAAGGTTGAAAACTCCAGGAAGCATATGCAGTCTAAATTCCAATACTTCACTAAAGTGATTATAGCTGAAAACCTTATGAATGTGTGCAAGTAGTAGGTGACTTCACGGAAATCTCTGAGAAATTCACAGACAAATGTTTACCCGTATAAAAGCCCTACAGCATGACACCAGGGATGGACAGAGTGTTTATAAAAAGTTTTCTATGATTTCCGCTCAAGGAAGTTTGCATACACACTTTAATTTCAGATGAGGTCTTAGATTCTGAAGTTTCACAGTTATTAACTTCCAGATTTAGGGATCAGATTGCTGAGGTATGAGCAAAAAGAGAAACAATATTTTATTTCACACAGAGAGAACAGAAATACATACATGACTTTTCTTTTTTCCTCCTACTTTTATATAATCCCAGATGGTCCTTTTGAATCTAGTTTAATATAAATACAAACATCTCCTTCCACCAGTAGACTAGCACAGAAGCTGTCTCTTTGACTCAAAAATCAGTCCAGTTTTCCCTTTTATGCTTTTACCACCCTCCAAACTCTCTCTGGAAGGCTTTGTTTATGTGCCTTGCTTCAGACAGCTCCATCTTCTCTCACTGGTTGATATGAATTTCCTGCTGGGACCCCCTGAAGATACCTTTCAAATTTATGCTCAATATCAAGGCTACAGTTTTTCACATTCTAAACCATCTCAAAAAAAAATCTAGTAGATTTTTGTAACCTCCTTGCTATGGTCAGAAAAGATATCTTGCTCTTTTTTTAACACTGGATGGTTATAATTTTGATAGGCAGCACAAATGTGTGTGACCAGTGAATTCAGGCACACAGCAGCTTGGATGCAGCTAGGATAGAGAGGAATGATTTAAAAATGCGGCTGAAGTAACTAAGGCTCCCAAACCATGTGCAAGTGAACTGAGTATTTCTTTTCAGTATAATCTGGGCCAGCCCACAGTCCACATCTCCCTCAGAGAAGCTCTCCTGATTCAGGATTTATGCATCTTCTTTCAAAAAGCTATAACTCCTAGGAAGAGCTTTACCAGCATGGGATCACAGAAATCAGGAGCAGAATTACCCATTAGAGTTTTCTTCCTCCTCAGCCTGGCACCAGTTGTCCGACTGTCTGTTCAAACCAGTGACTCTCTTGTAAAGGAAAGGGGAATGTACAGATGTATGGACAATATCACAACTCTTCTGGCTGCAGAACAGGATTGCGGGTGGTGACAACCACCTTGGTACTTAACACAGTGTTCACTTCATGAATTCCATCCTGACTTGATGAGCCATGTAAGGCTCACAACTTCCTTCAGTTACTACGGTTTGGAGAAGAACATGTGCTTCGCATCAAAACCTTGTCTCTTTGAATGGCAAAAGTTAACATACAACATACTTGAGACATCCCCTGGTCTGTCAACTCATACTTGAGCTTCACAACTGTTTCCCCTCTTTTTGTCCCTTCTGTAGAGCATCGTTTGGGCCACAGTTCCCTGTGAACCCCTGCAGTCTGTATAGAGTAAATATTTACTATGCCAATCAGTATGCTTACAGAGTAGCTTCATATTGAGGGTAATGACCTATAACTCAAAAACAGCTTGACTAATTTTCTTCTTACTTAGCATAAAAACACAATTGGGAGTTATCCCACAAAAAAATAATTTCTAGCTAACTACACACTATTAAAACATTGAAAATCCAACTTTGGTCACATAGTTTTAAAATCTGTGGCCCTGAGGTAGGATAAAACTCATTTGTAGTCCTAACGTATCTGCAGACATACCCTCTCTAATCTGCCACCAAAGGACAAATTATTCATTCAATATTATACACACTATAATCATCACAACTGCAAACAACAATAATTATTAATTCTGGTAAGTGATGAGCAGCCTCTTCATCTGTAGTTAATGCTTAGAAAAAATCAGCTAGGTGGATAGTTTGAAGCTGCTAATAGGAAATAAACACTGAAAGTATTTACTTCAGTGGAGAAACTTAAGCCACTTTGTCTTTCAGCAAAATATCTTTTTCAGAGGCTTTTTGATTTCCACAATGTTGTTGAAAGTAACAGAAATGTTCAACACAAGCCTTTTTAACAGGGCACTTGACCAAGAAACTGCAGTGTTTTGAAACTAAAACTGCTAACTCAAAACTTAGTTCACCCTCTTTACTACATATCCTGTCAAAATATGTAATATTAACATGAGAAGATATGTGAAATAGCAATTCCAGAATTTTAAAAAATACATAATCTGGAAATGGATGTTCCAGATGCTACTTCTGTTACAAAATATTGCAGATCTTTGCAGCAGTCTTGCCATTTTTTTAGATCTGTCTTTGGAAGGCTGATGTAGTCGACATACTCCTGAGGACAGTTTGCTTTTAAGAGGACATCAGGCTGGACTTGCTAGATGTTGTCATCATTATCACAGGGCACGTGAGCCAAAGACAGTAAATTGTGAGGTAATGAGTACTCCAGGATTTTCACGCAGAAATCCAATTAATAGGCAATATATAAATAAACAAATAGAACACAAGAATTATAGATTCTGCCAGAGTACTAAACATCATATTGAACACTTCCATTGAGGCAAAAGATAAAAATAGAGAAGGTAAATATGGAAAAGGGCATTATTTGCTTTCATGTCAAAATTACTTGCACTTAAATGTAATTTTCAGATTATCTGGCCTTACAAAGTTGTTTTGGATATGATATGGCCTTACTTTATGTTGAAATATATTTTCAAACTCCTATTATCACATCTTATGTATCTTTATATTCATTTCAAATAATTCATTACTTTCATAGTTTTGATTTTTACTAATTAGAACTACCAGCATGCAAAAATCAAGGCCCATAACAAGTAACTGGAAATTTCCTAAAAGCATATCTACCTTCATTTTCCACATTACAGTATACCATGCCTTCGGTCTATCAGCATTATCCTTGATATTTTCAGAACTAAGACTGCACTTGAGGAAAGAAGATATCAAAAGTTTTCAATTATTATTTGTTATCTATAAAAGGCACTTAAATTTAATTTCTTCACAAATTCTTGGTCATAGAAGTGTGATAGAAGCACATAGTATCTTTCGAGACTACTTAGATTACAAAACTTTCATGATAGTGACTGTATATTCTCATTAAAAATCAACATGTTCAGTTTTAATAAGGTTAGCTCAAATTAAATAAATCATAGTTAAGCAGGAGAGGTTACGTGCCTTCTCTCTCCTGTCTCAGGGTCCACTATATTATCCTTAATTTTAGGTTAAAATTATTATTTTCTTCTCTTCCATGTCATATTTTATGGCATAATAAGTAATAAGAAGGCATGGGAAGATGAAAGGATACACTAATCATTTAAAGTGGAGTTTACTACTGAATGTTAGTATTTTTACATAAGGTATTATTATCGTACTCTGTTCAACCCTGTTTCAGAAATTATTAAGAATGAGTCCGATTAGATCAACAGGAAAATGGCTGGTCCTTGGGCCATGAAGTGAGAGATGAAAATAATCACTTACATTCAGCTATATTACTTCTTCCCTTCAGCCAGAACACTTGCCCTCACCTCTAGGATTCTTCACAGTCCAGCTTAATCAGCAGTTCAAGAAGAAGGAATGCTTCCTTCATCTATTCATAGCAAATCTGCCAGGATACTTGGAAAGAAAGAGGATGATATTTTCTTATCAACATTTTTCACATACAGCTTTTACCTTGAAGGATTTCTGGGTCTGAAGGAGCATAACCATAAATTTAACATTAGAAAGCAGTATGGAAACCTGCAGAGGGTCATAACTGCTTCTGATGGTCACTATGGATGTGACATAACAGATGCAGAAGACTGTTATTTATGCTTTAAAGAAAGAAAATCAGAAAACCCTGAATATTGTTAATGTTCATAGCATGAACTGACTAAGGAAATCTGAAAAATTCTCCACATGTAGAAAAGAAGACACAGAATTTCAAATATGATTCAAAACCTGGAGATTAAACTAAGGACAAGTAAGCTGGGTTTTTTACTGATTTGTGGCAAGTGGCCATTTAATCATTCAGTGCAGAGCTGCTACATGCTTTCACTTTGAAGTCAGGAGATGAAAAAGATTGATAAATGCCATCAGTTAAAGTCAAATTTTAGTCTTGTGTTAAGACTGCCTCTCAGTGCTACACTGTTCTGTCCTACTCTCCCTCTATGCTTTGGTTGATACACCAGTAAAGCATAAACCCCAACAATATTTTAATCCACATTTAGCTAACTCTGACAATTCAGACAGAGACAATTGACTGTAAGCAGTATTGTGGGAGTTTAAATTGTTTAAAATAATTCTCCCCAAATTATGTCTCAATCTATTGGTAAAATTCCTTAACTACAGTCATAACAGAATCATGAAAGTTATTAGACACTATACTAAATCTGAAATACAAACTATAAGTAGTATAAAATTTGTGTTCCTTAGACAAAACTACAGTGTCATAAAGTTGGTTACTGGTCTGCATCCTTGAGATGCTAAAACTTAATTACGGAAAGACACATTAGAACTGGTCCCACTCTTGTATCAGCAGTTATATCCTCCACCACAAGTACAAGCCACAAGCTGATGCTCAGAGATGTGCCACATAGTCTATAAAAATACATATAATGTATGGTAGGAACTCCAAACTTGATTGATATTTTTCAAAGTTATTTTCTAATTTTCTTGAATTGAAAACATTTTGATGGTCGCAATTTCATAGATAATAACCTCTTTCAATATAAAACTACAGCTCTGCTTCATGAATACATGTTTCATGTCTTATGATCTTCTCATAGTAGTATTACAAATCTAATATTCTCAGAAAGCAACTACTAAAATATAGGAGATCTACATAGGAAAAATATGAGGGATTGAATACATATGTTTCACGTCCAGCACTAAGTTCCTCTTTAAACAACTAAATAATTAGGATAATATATGCTTTAAAACCACAGAGTCTTAGTGAGGAAAATTTTCATTTCATAACATAAAAATACATTGCTTGATCAAGAGCAATCAGTTGTCACCAAACACAAGCAGTATTTCCTTTCTTTTAAAAAAAAATAAAGGTGAGGTGGGAGAAAAAAGCTAAAAACAAAAAAATCCAAACCCAAATTTTCATGTACTCTTTAAAAGCTTACTAAATCATTGTTTGTAACTTATCTGTTATTGACTCCTGTGCCCTTCAAACTCTTCAAGTGAACTGGAAAAACACATTATGATGAAAAATTTTTTTAACAAACAAAAATACTAAGATGCAATTAGATTAGCTTACATTCAGCAACTATGATTCACTTCATATAGCCCTGAAAACATTTCAGCTTGACTGTGTCATTCCAAAGGTGCTGTTCTGTAAGCTCCCTGAAGTCCTTCAGCTCAATGAAAACCTCTCAAAATTTCAATTTTATTGTCATTATGAAACCAATATTTCACAGGCATTGTAACCTTCTAAGCATGAAATAGTCCAGCCTAAAGCTCTCTTGTTGAGAGCATAACACTGTTATGAGCAATGTTTTCTGCTGTTTCAAGGTCTTCCACAGCTACAAACAGAAACCAAAACCAGTGTTAGACAGCCTGGCTCCTGAACAAAGGAACCTATATTATTTGTGCGGATGGAAAAAGCTAGGATATCACACTTTGAAGTTAAAGTTTTACCTTATAAATGATTATACATCAAAGAAACCAGTGAAGCATTTTGTTATGATATAACTTGTCTCAAGATTAAGATCTACTCACTTATAAAAAGTTACATGAGCTAAAGAAAGTAAGAAGCAAGAGCAAAATGAAGGTCAGACTTTGAAAGTCTCCAATACACAGGTAAATTTCATTTTATCTACTCATTTTCGTGCTTTTCTGTTTCTGCTCAAAAACCTGGGAAATTTACAAACAGCTTTTTTTTTTTTTCCCCTGTCAACACATTTTATTTGTAAATGCAGATGAAAAGATGTTTTCGTAATTTCCACTGCACTTAAAGTGTCCCAGATACGTTATGTTATATGTTGTTGCAGTTTTGCATGGAGGAGAGCTGTGTATTAAGGCCTCTCAGGCTGATCTGCTATTTCTATGATGACAAGGTTGTATTTAGGATTTCAGCTTTGATGCAAGCGTTTTCCTCCCTTTTAGTGGAATGGTTTAACTTCTAAAACCAATTTCAATTTCAGGTCTTCCAAGGTGTCTAGAGATGGATGATAGGTTTGCTTGTTTGTTTCAACAGGAACAGTAAGTTCATCTTGATTTGTGTACTTATGAAAATGTCAACTTTCCACAAATCTTCTTAGCAGTTTCTACAATACATGCTAAGGTGAATGAGCAGCTTAACAGACTGATCTATGCCACACAAAGATTCACGGAAAGGTTGCAGGCAACTTTATTTTTCTGGATGTGATCCAAGCTTTAGTAAATTTGCTAATCCACAGCAATATCTCTTCTACAAATATTCCACTGCTCACAAAGGTACCACTAGCAACAACTTACAGCAGCCTTGTTAATCAACCTTTTCAGAATTACATGGAACTTCACAAAATTATATTCTGCTTTTCTTCTCTTTGAAAAATTTTCAAAACTAAAGAAATAATCTTGATTTTTGCAGCAAGCTGGGTTCTAAACTTGATTTTATCTCACTTTCCTGCTACAGCAAGCTATTTTCAGTTGCTTTTATTCTGAGGTAGATGTCTTCATTTTCTAATGCAGTAAACCTCAACTATAAATTTGGATTGCATTTCAATAATTATTTTTATTATACAGTCAAAACACTCTTCTTTCATGATCAAAAAAAGACTTTTCAAAACTAATACTAAAACTGACGTTAAGGGAGGCTGGAGAAAGAAAGTGGATAGTGCAGAGGAGACTGGAGAATCAAATGCAATATCAATACATAAAATAATGCATATTAATGTGTAGCTGGTTGAAAATTGTGCTATTGTCTCTTAATAAAATAAATTAATAACATTGCTACTTTATTTAATCTATTTGTTTTAAAAAATTTTGTAAGACTGAAGATGGTCATGTGTGTATTTTGAGTTAAATAATCCAAAAGAGAAGAGAAAATTAAATAAAAAACCTGGAGGGTCACAGAAAGGAATAAAAGGGATGATTCAGAGCAAGAACAGATATGTAAGCGGAACACTTAAAGAATGAAAGCACATAAAATGTATGAACATCAGACAGAAGAATAGAAAGAGTTTAGGAAGCTGAGGAGAGGGAAGAAAGAATTCACCTACAATTAAGTAAATATTCTTGACCAAAAACATTCCTAAGAAAACTCATGGAAAGAAAAAAGGATTTTGTGTGACTCATATTTTAGGGGAAGGTTTCATCAGTATAGTTGTAAAACCAAAGTCTTATTCAACCTTTTGAGAATAGGATTGATCATCATTTGCCCAATCTTAAAAGCAAGTGATGCACATGTATGAATAATTCCCATCATGTAGGCTGGAGTTGTAACCTTTGCAATTTCCCATCAGCTCATGCCACGCTCACCGAAGAACTTTGGTAGCCAGAGAACAAAGGTGATAACTTGCATCCCAGCACAAACCTCTTTCTGACTTCCTTATCGACAATGTCTCTGTCCCAGCAGGAGTTCGTTTTCAGCAGTTCTTTTGTTATGTGGGTTAAGTTTGGGAAACCACAGCCTGTGCAAAATAGTTAGTCCAAACTACTCACTGCCTCTGCAGTCTGCTGTAAGAAAGCAAGGTAATGCAACACTGCTTTCATTTTCCTTTCCCACTTTTTGAGTTGATGGACCCTTGGCAAATTGCAGTAAGCATTTTCAGAATTAAAGATTGTGCTGGGTTTGGCCAGAACAGGGTTAATTTTCACCGGAATCCAGGAAGGGGCACAGCCGGGGGGTGGGGGCTGACCCCACCTGGCCAAACAGAGCCCGGTATTCCATACCATGTGCCGTCACGCTGG
>Ga0065711_1009393_pt1 | contig 11158 bp, 11 predicted proteins | sample Hoacrofraction12_FD_59098 | JGI IMG/M metagenome (GOLD analysis project Ga0065711, IMG submission 59098) | Hoatzin crop microbial communities from Cojedes, Venezuela - Epithelial fraction 12 v2 (version 2) | ecosystem: Host-associated > Birds > Digestive system > Esophagus > Crop | place... | reverse complement strand
CTTGTCCTGTCACTGGGCACCACTGAAAAGAGTTTGGCCCCATCCTCCTGACACCCACCCTTCAGATATTTATAGGCATTTATAAGGTCCCCTCTCAGCCTTCTCTTCTTCAGGATAAACAAGCCCAGCTCCCTCAGCCTCTCCTCATAGGAGAGATGATCCAGTCCCCTCTTCATCCTCGTAGCCCTCCGCTGGACTCTCTCCAGTAGCTCCTCATCTTTCTTGAACTGGGGAGCCCAGAACTGGATGCAGTACTCCAGATAGGGCCTCACTAGGGCAGTGTAGAGGGGAAGGAGAACCTCCCTCGACCTGCTGGCCATACTCTTCTTAATGCACTACAGGATTCCATTGGCCTTCTTGGCAGCCAGGGCACACTGCTGGCTCATGGTCAACATATCGATGCTGCGGGAGCCACAACTAGAGCAAGGAGACAAGCAGGTACTTGGTTGAACATTGAGGCCTTTTTTATTTGGACCAGAAAGTGTTGCAACAATGTGAAAATTGCACCAGAGTTGTTGAAAAGAAGCCTGTAGAAACTTACTGAATATGACAGGTCTGCCCCAAAGGCTTGTGAGCTTCAGCAAACCCTGGTTTGAAACAAGAATTTGTGACAGAATTCAAAGTCAACAGATATACTTTAAATATTTTACACTGAGGTCGATCTGATTTTCTTCCCTCTTTTCTAGTAACCTTGCCTCATGTTCTCTCCTTTCCCAAAACTCTGTTCCTTGTACCGCTTTGTTATCCTACAACCTTCCGCTCAAAGATGTCGAACCACCAAAAAAAACCAAGGAATATTGCATCCAGCAGAAACAGGAGCGGAGGAGACAGGTGATCCCATGTTGTCATGAAGCTGATATTATGATTTCTCCTTAAGGACAGGGCAGGCCTGCTGAACTCAAAAGGAAAACTGCTGGCTTTTAGCTCACAGAGCTCTTGACACTGCTGAGCATAAATCCCTCACCTACTTGCTGAAGTCAATCCTGCGTCACCCCAGCTACAGAAGTCACACAAGTGGCCCATTACTGAGTGAAAGCTCTTCTCCAACTGCCTACTTGGTCTCCGTATCAGGAGGCTGTAGGCGAAAATGGAATGCAGCCTTGCCTACAGCGTTTGCTCTAAAAATGGGATTACTCAGTAAGTGGAAATCCAGCACAGAGATTGGGAATTTAAGAACCCCTCTTTAGCTCCCCATCAAGTGTGGGATCAGCAGGAGAGACCCACAAGGACATCACTGTCCTTACCGAGCTTACAATCACCCTCAGGCGTGCCTCTGAGCTCCCAGCTACCCGCACTTCTATCTTCTTCCCAGCAGACTCTGCCTAAGGCAATGAGGGGGCACCAAAGTTTGCCCTCTGGAAGAACATCAAACCATTCCCATGCCCCAAACATTTCCTTTCCCACTCGCTTTTAGACACTGGTCTAGCCCGTAACCTTTCACTCTGCAACCTATTTTTGTCTTCCCTCCAGACGAAGCAGCATTTACACCAGTCCAAACCCTCCAGCCTGCTCATGTGCAGGCTGCTGGCCTTTATTTACACGTCACCTTCAAAGCTTTCATTTGGCAGGCAGTCTGGAAAATGGCAGTGCGCTACGCTAACCTGCATTTCTCTCTTCATTCACCATTCTTAATCAGTCTTTGGGAGTGTATTAACGTGGGGCTAAGCCACAAAGTTTGCATCTGGGCTTTTCTCATGTTGTGATGAGCCAGAGCCTAGTGAAGAGTCACCCCTTTCTCACGTAGCACCTGAAAGCCAGTGTATAGCAGCGACTCCACATCACTGGATACTCTCTTCTTCTTGAATATACAGTCATTGTGATTTTTTTCCCCTGCCTTCCCAAGTCTAAGCCACCCAACAGCTGTTTGGTCCAGATACTGAAGCTGTTCAGAAACTACCAGCCTTTCTGCCTTAACTAAAGTCTTTGCCTTCAGACAATGACGTAACAAAAAAGGACCAATGATATTAAATGAATAAAGCAACATTAAATCTCTCTGAAGACACTTTTGGAATGAATACATGAGCTAGTTATTACTGAATTCCATAGGTATATGTGACAGATAAAGTCTAAGTTTTCATGAAGGTAGTTACTCTGATACCACAGGCTCTGAAATAGCTGCAGGGTCGAGGAGAGGTGGCAAAGGAGACAAGATCATCTTGATGTCCTCTGCTCTTCTTGAGGTGGCCCATCTGACCAGCAAGATGTTAGGAGGCAAGCTGAGGTCTGAAATTCCAGCGCGTCTGCTTCCATGGTGCAGTCTCTCCTACACACTGCTACGCTTGGGAGGCAGACATGTTCGTTAACATCCATGGTTAAGAAGGTGAAAAGGGGTCCCGAGGTTCCTGAGGCAGTTGGAAGGGACATTGAGAAATCCATCCTCACCTCTGCCCTTTCCCACGGTCTTCGTGTGGCCACCGAAACACCCACCCCACCCCAATGGCACAGAGAAACCCGCAAGCAACAGCCAATATTGCTAAGTGAACATCCCTGCTAAGGCCAGCTACCAGAGGCGCACTGTGCTAGGGACAGGAGTTACTCAGACAAATTACCAACACACATCTGTAGATGACGACGCCTCTGCTTCCCCCAGATCTTTCTCTTCGGTTTTTGGCAATACCAAGCCCTTTGGCAGTAGGGGTAGGTCTACACTGCGGCTTTTGCGCAAAGCAGTAATGCAGTGATGCACTGACATATCTGGAGGCACCTCAGAGCTGCCCAGCTTATGGTACAGGCCCTCCTCCATCGACTGCTGATCTCAGAAGAGGCTGTAAAACCTGTACAGGCAAAGAGAGGTAAATGAGTTTTGTCTAAGCTCTGAGCTGCCGTGGGACTCTAGGTATTGAGGTCTGCTGGTTTAAAGCTGTTCAGCATCTGTCTTGACCATAATACTGCAAGCATGTAACACACCTATACTCCTGTATCATTTTAGTTGAGTGACCTGCAAACGGGTTTTGCAATTTTCCAGAAAAGCTAAGGGTAGTCAGGAATCCTCCTCACACAAAGTAACTCAGGAGATTTCCCATTTTTGGACTCCTGGAGAATACCGTCTATTTAGTGCGTAGCAAACAGCAGCTTCTGGGACTCCGAAGATGTGAAACACCTCTTCCATTGGCAGCAGTGCAGGAGAGAACGACCCAGCGTGTAAATTTGAGGATGACCTTGCACCTTCCAATTAGAAATATCGTGACTGAATTTCACAGCACACACATGCACAGCCTTTGGCTTCATAGACGTAGTATCATTAAGTATCACTCTCCGTGATAAAATCTGGAACTTCACAGACTGCTTTGCTCTATTCCTGCATGCAGTGTTGGACCACGTACTTTGGTCCTCTGAGCCTCTCTTTCCGCTCCCTATTGCACATCTCACAAGCTCTTTTTTCCAGAAAAGGCAGGCAGTACAGACAGTAAAACATGCTTGGCCCTCCACGAAGGGGTCTGAGTGTGGTTAAGTGCCTTTGCAATACAAATGATAACAGTAACAATAATGGTTGTAGCTAATTCACGACCTCTTCTTTCCTTTCTAAGGCTGGGTGTAAATAATGTTCTTATCTTCTAAGAAATACCTCTGGCATCTCTGACTAGGCGATAAGTAGAAAGAAGAGAGACACACTTAACTGCTGATCAAGAGGGAGAGAGTGATTAGCATCCTCTGGGGAACACCTTGTTGATGATGGCTGCTTTGCATTGTTGAGGGTGTAAGAAGCACCTAAATTCCTCCTCCACAGAGCTCTCAGCTGCTGATGAAGTCACTTCTGCATTAATCCCTCAGCACACTTCTTGTCAGGCCAATTTCTGATCAAAGCTTTTCTTGCCACTGCAGTCATAACTGCAACCCTCTGTAACTCTCCCCAGTTTGAGAAAGGGACACAGTCTGAATGTTAGGAGGAGGAGGGACTGGACTTAGGCAACACCAACAATCTTCTGAAGTATGAAAATAAAACGAAAACACCCTGCAAAGGGACCAATTAGTAGCAAGGCTGAATTAGCTTTTGGAGTTTTCACTTTGGGGGTTATGGCCTTAGCTCCCTGGTAGCAGGGTTTGATGCTCTGGGTCTCAGCAGTCCCCTGGAATTGCCCATCAGTGCACAGTGCACAGCCACTGATGGAAATTTAGCCCAGTTTCTGCCATGCACATACTCAATGAAGGCAAGGAGAAACAGGCATGTTGAAGCAGCATTGCTCCTAACAAGTCAAAAGCTGANCTAGCACTCAAGCTTTCTTGAAGCTCAGACTTCATCTTGAGGAGTGGATCAATGCAGATGTGTGGGTACAGCCCACTGCATTGATTTGCATTGGTGAGTACCAACAGATCCAACCTCTCTCTGTCGACACCACCCTCAGCAGTGGAAGTAAATGGCTCTGCACCCATGCTGGGAATCCCGTATTGACGGTCTGGCTCCACAGCCAGACCCAAGATGGTTTGTCTGCGTAGCGCTGCAATGCACCCTGACATCATCTTGCTGAGGTCTCCCCAGCCTGGGCAACAAAACACAGATGTAAGCACATGCCCATTTAGGCTCTTTCCTCACTGCAGGATAAAACCATACTTTAAACATCTCAGAAAACAGCTGTGACAGAATGTACCTCCCTCCCAGACATGCTTGCTCTCCTGGCAAAGGTGGGCCCCCATGTTGTGTAGGTCTGGCTGCACAACATGAAAAAAATGCCAACCAGATCAGAAATACATCTGTACCTAGCAACAACCTACATTTGGACAGCAGAGGAAGAGAATACAACTTCACACTTTCGATTACAGCCCACCTTTTAAATCCAGGCAATCCTAGCCAGTAGCGATGATGTCCTCCCTCCTCTCTTTTTACACTTTTTACCTCCTCATATTATTGCTCACACAAAATATCCATTTTCAAGCATGGTATTTCCCTTTCTAATAAAATGCAGCAGGAGGTTCCACAGGTTAATTATGAATTGGTTTAAAAGGCATTTACCAAGAAGTGTTTTAAACCCTTTTCCCTTAATTTCATTTGATGCAGCATATGTCTTGCAGCGCAAAGGGGAGATGCGGCTTTATTGCCACTATCTGCCAGATGAACATGTTCATCATCAACAGTGCAGGGAGTGATAAGTCCCTTATCTGATACAGGGAGACAAAACACTCCCTCTTTCTTATCAACAAATTGAGTTATCAGCCAAGTGAAGCAGTTTTTCGGTAGCCTTTCTGACTGCTTTTTGCTTTTAAATCCATACTGGCAGCAAATGTTCGTGGATGTATTTCCCTCTCTTATGCTCATTTCAAAATGCAGCAGCAGCCACAGATAAGAATGCTTCATCTCCCCAAGACATCTGGTCTAAGTGCTGTTAAACAGTTCTGAATTTGCTCTGATTGCTGGTAAACAAAACTACACTGAACGTAACAAAAATGATGCTAAAACAGTCACACAAAATGCTTAGGGGAACACAGAGCCTCTAACGCTGCATGATCGAAGCCTGCTGACATGACCGTCACTGATGGCTTAGGCCACCCTTCCCAGTGCTGTCCCTTACTTCTGGGTGCCTGACCTGAGACAGTTAGGACCCAAAGAACTTTGGAAAGTGCAAGTCCTTTTCTGGCCAAGGTAACGCTTTTGCTATACCTGGCTACGTGTGCCCAAATCCATTAACTGCACAGCGTAATAAAACTAGAGAGAAGTTCGGGTTCTCAGCCACGTGACACTACTAGGAGACTGTGACAGCTGAATGCACAAAAAGGTTTTTAGGTGTGAAGAGTTAGAAACCATCTGATGCCTTTTAGGAATCCCTTTGACGGTATGTTCCCCACTGGCATGCTCTGTGCTGTGAGCAGCTACTCTGACAGGCCTTGCACAGAGTACAACCATGAGCAAGGTGTTAGCATCACACTAACTTGAGCAGAGGACGAATGTGCTCGGTTGTTGGTACGGATTTCTCAGTGCTGAAGTCAGTATCATTTTGGTTGACCGTCACTGGAAAGTTAACTTCAAAGGGATAGCTGTGAAAAGGGTTTGTCCCTGACTGCAAAGCCCAACAGTGCTCATTCCCACCTCATCAACATAATTTTTAAATGTGATGGTTCTCTTCCATAAACCACCCCGAGAAGATGTGATTTGATAGAAGAAACTCATGGAGTCCAGACACCTTAAGTTAGATACATTTCTTGTTAGTACCTATAAACTCCCTGCTACAAGCTCATCTTCCTGATCATGATCAGGAAGCTCATCATGATCAAACAGGAGCTCCAGGATTAATACAGGGGTTGACAACAACAACGTCATTATTTCACCTGCTGAGCAAGACAAGCAAAACCCGTGAGTGCTCTTGAGCTTGCTCAGCATGGAGGCGGACAAGGGAGCTCAGACCCTCTTCACCAGCCGCTTGAACCAGATCCCTGGACTTTGCGTTTGCTGGATGAGTGGCTTGCATACGTCCTCCCACCTCCCCTAAAAATCAAATACCCAAGAGCTGCAACAAGGCCAGTAACACCTCCATTCTCCAGTGTTTTCCAAAGCTCATACCTATAGACTTCTTTAGAGATTCTCCCTCTACGGGGCTACTTTCTTTCCCAGGATTTTTTTCTGTGGCTGAACCTGTTCATTTGGTAGCGAGCGGATGCCTCATCGTGAAAGCAGCTGTTTTGCAACCAGCTGCGTTATTCCTGGAAGGGTTGTATACTCTCACCTGTTTGTAGACAGGACAGGATTGTTGGATATTAATTCTCGAAGAGACAAGAGATAATTATAATAATGGCCCAGCTGACAATAGTTTCCAGCCTCGCTGTCAGCTGACACATTCCTTCCTCCAGATAATATCTGATACACTCAGATATCTCTGAAGCTGTGCCTCCACAGGACGTGCCATAAGAACTACAGCGAGCTCCACGCTCATCTGCTTTCATACCAAACCTGCAAGGAAGTTACTACGGGAGGGGCTGTTTATTTTTCTTCAACATTAATAAGAAACCTGCCTGATATCTTCCAATCCTTCCCTCCTTCCCAGCTGCAGTGGTGCTCTGGAGCTCCTTCCCACCAGGCACACAGGCTCTGCAGACCTCCTCGGCATCACACCAAGCGGAGGGGGACTCCCTGCACCTGCAGATGACATATGGAAGGGACTCCACCCACGTGGGCAGGCAGAAAGACTCATCCCTGCTGCCTCACGAGTGATATTCGGTCCTGTGCAGGGCGCGGAATGGGGAGCATCATTCAGAAACTCTCCCACCAAGATCGAAGGGCTGGAGCAAGGCAGTGGGAGAGGCTCTGATCCCATCTTAGCTTTAAAGATCAAGGCTTTTAAAATTAAAGAAAGTCTTGACAGTGTTGGTACCTGAAAGGATCATTAAGTAGTTGCAAATAGCCTTAATACTTTAAAGAGGACTTAATCAAGCAGAGCTGGGACGTCTTAACAATCTGATAATTGCAGCATAAAATTCAGAGAATGCGGAGGCCATGGGGATGCATGACCAGCCTTTTGGGGCTGATTGTTCTGAAACAGCTCTTCTTTTTCTTTTCGAAGAGAAATTTAAATTACTCAGACTTTCAAATATAACTGTTTATCTTTCACAAGAGCCTTGAAGATCTTCTCATTCATCATGTACTTAAATCAGTGCAGATTTCCTGTAATTCACCCTTAATCCACAGCTGGACAAAACTCTCTTCTATCAAGGAATGCCAAAACTACTGTCCTTAGCTCGGTCCCTCCCAGTTATCCATGTCAAAAGCTGCTAATTTGTGTAGGAAGGGCTGATTCAAACTCTACTGGTATTTTTGGGGGTTGCTTCAACTGGACCTAGATAAGTTTACAGGTAGTGTATTTAAACAACAAAAATAGCTAGCATTGCCTAGCTGCTACCGAGATTTTAAAATAGCTGTACACACATCTCAATATTTTTATTTCTTATAGTTATGAATAAACTAATGAAGGGCTGCCCGGTTTGAAAGCAAACTAAAATTTGATACCCAAGTAACTGTGATGGTTTGGAAGAACTGCAAAGTGAAACTGTCTGTAAACAAAGTTAAATCAACAGCTGTGGTAATTTTACCCTGAAGAAAAAAAAGGTAAAGGCTGCAGACCAAAGCTGCTGAAAAGGATTTCATTCTCTGTATTCAGAAAAGTTAGTTCCATTGAAGATATTTTCCTGTGTTTCACTCCTGATGCTATCTTCTATTTTACAGTCGCATAGAATAGGATAAAGCAGGACAAATATATATTGATGTATACCTGTATGATGCCAGATCACCTTTAAAAACAGCTAATGTTTTAGTTTCACTATAAACTTGATTTCATATGCCCTGTCAGGTTAAAAAATCAACTATGAAGCAGACTCAACATCTGAAATGTTTGGTTTTAACAATCAAAAAATAATAAAAAAGAGGAAGTCCTAACTCTAGCTCCTGGGCAGGATCATTTCAAATCTCCTTTGGCTTGCGTTGAAGACTGGTGTTTGCAGTCCAAGCCAGAGGAGCAGTTCAGGCTCTGTCCTAATTCTCTTCATGACAAAACTCCCTTTTCTGGGATTTCTGTGGGTTTCTGCGAGGGACATGGTACTCTCTGCAGTGCTGGGGGAAGTAATTCAATATCAGCACGACTTTCTTTCCCCTACCCTCCCCCCATTTAGTTTTCTTCTATTTCCTTCTGTGCGTTTCCCTTTTCCTGTCACTGCTAAATGCTCTGAATTTTTCCATAGTGAGTATCAGGCTGGCAGATTACAAGAAGCGTGGTGCAAGGGAAGAAGCTGCCATGTTTGCTGCAAGTACTTTTGAGGCACACAGCTGAAAGCATGTGGGAAAGTAAAACAACCGTTACACCAAATGCCACTTTCACTGACTCCATGACATCCCTGTCTGGAGGTGGACATCCACAAGACGAGGATGAAAATAGCCTTGGCTTCCAACAGTGGATGAGAGTTTAGTATTTGATATGTGTTACCTCTGGTTTAAAAGTAGCACCTTTATTTTATTTTATTTTATTTTATTTTATTTTATTTTATTTTATTTTATTTTATTTTATGATACTGTTGTGACCCCCCAATTCATATTTACTGGTGACACATCATCCACAAAACCCACTACCTTTTTCTGCAGACTGTGCTGTCATTCTAAGGACTTGTAGCCCACAACCGGGGCTGCTACACTGGACGAACGATGATGGAGACAGCAGTGGTGCCTGACCCTCTGTGGCTTGGACAGGAGGTGTATTTCAGTCTCTGTTTTTCACCATGGGGATACCCGTGTCTTCAACTCCGGCTTTTCAGGGCATCAACGGCGCACAGACGAGAGCAGCGGCCCTCCCAGGCGTCCGCATTTCGCCTTGGCAGTGGGGAAGTCTGTTCAGAAGGCATTAGCTAGCTCTGGAGAGGGGGTTAGGAAGGTGTTATTAATTTAGTCAACGCTGTGCAACTTGCGGAAACACTGTCAGCTTCTGCCTACACGTATCTCACCTCTTATTGTTAAAGAAACTAGAGCTGCTGAAAGAGACGAAAAAGTAACACATCTCTTTTCTGGTTTTTACAGTAATAAGGCAAATTTGGTTCTTCTTACCCCTGTAGCGTGGGCCTGCTTTTTGGACTGGGGTCCTTTGGGAGAGTGGGGCAGCTGCGGAGACATGATTCCCTGCACGGGTGCTATCAGGTGCACATAGGTGCACTACACCTATTTTAACAGCTCAGAATGCAAGGACCACATTTGTCTGGGTAAACCTCTCATACGAGGCGTTAGGACTTTCCAGGACTAATTAATATCTAGTCAGTACTTTCCTGTTTCGCACCAGTGGAAGACCAGCAACCCGCAAAGCTGAGAGGTCAAGTGAAAATTTCCGCAGAAACTTCTGAAGATAGCGACGAGTTCACGGTGACCCTGCAATTATTAGATGGCTTATTGTCCACTGGAAAAGAAACTGCAGATGTCTCCCGAAAATAAAACACGCAGTAGGTGGCATAGGCACCCATAACGTTACAAGTTGTCCCAGGGGTTTCCAGCTGCCGAGAGGTGTGAGAACTTTTTCCACCATCTCCACTTCTGTCTCGGGTTTTGCTTTCGTTTCTGCTTCTCACAGGTTCCCCCTCTGCCATCACAAATAAATTCCACCCAGGCTCCCGGCTCAGCCCCCTCCCATTTGCTGTTTATCACTGCTCCCCCCCTCCTCCAGTGTCAAAACAACCACGGTGACTCTGCTGTCTCCTTAATGTCATACCTGTGTATTTATTCTCTCTGTGTAACAGCTCTTCTGTCAAAATGGCCTTTTCGCCGGAGATTTATACCTACTGATTTCATACCTTGCCCGTGTTCTTTTACAGCTGGGGCTGGACGTAAGAAATCAGAGGAAAATATCTCTCCTCATCCACGCTAATGCTGCCACGTAAGAGCTGCGCTGGTACACCTCGGAGTTGGCTCCCCAAGGGAAAGCGAACTCGCAGTCGGCGTGGGACCTGAAGAAATCCTATAGAATCTTTTACAGACTGTTTCCTCTGACGGCTGTATTGTTTCAGTAGCATACTTCTTCCAGTCCTCCTTTCCTGTTTTTCCATTCATGTGAACACAGGGTATTTTAAGAGTCCATCTGCTCGCGTTACTTACTCCTCACTCTTCAAGTCATAGTCCTCTGTGATACTACAGTTAATTGCTCTGCCTATGATTCTATTGCAATCACGAACGGGATTATGATTTTCAACCCTAGATGTAGTGGAGTAATTTCCAAATACTCTGTACTGTTACCAGCTCCAGCTGAACGTCAATGGCTATGACAATTTTGAGGACATTCATTGTGCATTTGGCTATCCCGATGCTGTTCTTCAATAGATAAAAGCACCCGCACCGTGTTTTATGCCAGTTGTAACTGGACTGATTTGGATCTCGCACCTTTCTGGCTGCGTCCAGGCCTGCCTTTAGTCCCGTTATTTCCACTCACAGCAGCACGGCCTGCCCCGGGCCGGGGGTGACGTTGTTTAACGACGGAGCGGCTCTTTGCAGCCGTCTCTGCGCCAGGGTGAGCCCCACTCCGACACCGTCGGCGGGCGAAGCATTCGCCTCGGCACCGGACAGCGGCTCCCGGGCGCCGCATCACCCTCCCCGCCTAAAACCGCGCCTGGGCCACCGGCGGGACGCGGGGCGGGAGAGCGCGGGGCGGGAGAGCGCGGGGCGAGCTCGGCGGGCACCCCCCGCCCCGCGTTCTACGGGCACCCCCCGCCC
>Ga0065711_1049729_pt1 | contig 11159 bp, 8 predicted proteins | sample Hoacrofraction12_FD_59098 | JGI IMG/M metagenome (GOLD analysis project Ga0065711, IMG submission 59098) | Hoatzin crop microbial communities from Cojedes, Venezuela - Epithelial fraction 12 v2 (version 2) | ecosystem: Host-associated > Birds > Digestive system > Esophagus > Crop | place... | reverse complement strand
AAAAAAAAAAAAAAAAAAAGAAAAAAGAAAAGTCCATCTCCCAGAGAATGTGTGTGTGGGGGGATGTTCAAGTTTTTATTGGTTTGGGTTTTTTAGGGGGTTTTGGGTGGGACGTTTTTTTGCCACTGGCAAGTGTTTAATACTTTAGCCCAATCATAAGAGTAGAAAAATATTTGTTAGCTGCCAGAAGCATTTCCTCAATAAAAAGGGATGGCCCGTAGAGGTGCTTGCCTGCGTTACGCCCAGGGGTGCTGGGAGGATGGATCCCTCCGCATCCAGACTGATTCCTCTGCGGCAGAGAGGAGCAGGGACCAACCCACCTCCCTCCGCGCTTCAGTACCAAATGTGCGTGCAGGTTGCTGTCAAGAGACGCTTCTACAATCTCATATTTTCCCAGATTCAGGTGCTTTCCCCCTCCAGTGCCACCTCTCCCTCCTGCCACATTTCCCATGCAAAATATGTCCAAACTCAAACCCTTAACCCTGAGAGAACATAAAAATACTTAAGCTGCCGGAAGCAATAGATCTTCCTTTCACGTGATGGCTTCAGCTTTTTTTCCACTCAACAATCTGGATGCCGTGTTTATAAAACCGAAAGACTGTTTACACACTGTCCAAAAGTTGTTTAGCAAGAGGTTAAAGCTGCCAAATATTTTTCTGGAGTCATCCTGAAAACTACCCTCTGCTTTCCCTCCAGCAGGATAAGAGAGGCTTGGACAGTTTTCTACACTTTGGTCTGTAAAGAAAAATTATTGCCTTGAGATGCTTTAGCAGTAAATATAAAAAAAGATCAATGAGCATTTTTATGGAGAATTATGCTTTTCTGCTGTTACAGAAACAGCCAATTCAAATGTGGGATTGGGAGTCAAATCTCTGGGAGTGCATTCTTGAAACTTTCCTGATGACAGCTTTGTGCCCCAAAGTCACATCACTCCTGGGCTCCGGTACCCGACCCGTAGCAGGATGCGAACACCCACCGGTGCTAAAGGGCTCGACCCATCTCCAGCCGAGCGCAGCGCCGAGGCCCAGGTCGGTGCGTTAGCAGCGATGGAGGGGGCGAAGGGCCGTCAAACGCAGCCTAAAGCAAAGGGCTGGTTGCTGCCTTGTGGGACAGGTGAATCGCTGGGAAGGGGGAACCCCCCCTGGGACCAGCCCCGTGCTCGGGGAGTGCTTTGCCAGGATGGCACCACGCCATTTCTGCAGCGAGGGGGAAGCGAGCACAGCGCCCGGTCGGAGCCAAGAGCCACGAGTCCGTTTGACTCATGCTCCTGATGCTTTCCAAATGTTTCCCAGCATCCAGCCGTGATGTGAAGATGAATGTTTTGGAAGGGCCGACCCCATCTGTCCCTGCCACAGCCCAACTCTGACCACGCTGGCCTTGGGAAGAGGGGTCATCAGTCATCGCGGGAGTCTATTAAATCCGTTTTGCTCGTGCTGGTGTCTCTGGATTAAGCGCTCCGGTTATTTGCTCTCTAATTTCTGTTTGGGATTAATGTCCATTTGGTGGAGCTGGCCTGGGGCGATGGATGTGCTGCTGTGAGCACCAGGCTGAGGTGGCTTCCAGGGACAATGCAGGGCCATGAGGACACAAACCAAACACTCTGGCCCATCTCACACCACGGACACCGACTTTCCAGCCATTACTGCCCACGCCCGATTCAAACTGGTGGCTTCAGAAGGTGAAAGGTTTCACACACCGCAAGCACCAACACCCCCAGCTGAGCTGCCCATGGGCTCCTCCATCCTGACCCTTCTGCTCCCTCCTTGCATCAGCAGCTGCTCCAGACACGGAGTTCCACGCCCAAGAACCAAGTTGCTGCTATTCGGCAGGCTCAGCCCTGCCAAATCTCAGCGCCAGATGCAGGGGAAGAGCGATGCCAGCCCGGTTACCTTTACAAATGCGTACAATAAACTGCCAGCCCAGCTCACAGTGCTTTTTGTTTAGAGCAGTAACAAAATAACCTCTGTCTACCCGAGCTACTCAGGCAGCAGTAGGAGGAGCTGAACTCGGGGGTTGTTTGTCAGAAACAAACTGGTGCAAATCCTATTAGTGCAAAGCTGCTTAAACCCTCTTGTTCGGAGTCCTTTCGGTTTGCCCGGTGCAGGGGTTGGCCACGTTTGCTCATCAGGGTCAAGGAAAAGCAAGTTTACAGCCTGGGCTTGGATCAGCCTCGATGCTTGAAGGCTGCATTACAAGCAGGCTAGAAATTTGCAGCTCTGCAGGATTAAAATGATAAATAAATGAAAAAAAAAATCTAGGCTCAGTTACCTGCTGCTCAACAGAGCCGGAAAGGAAAATAAATGCAGATGGGAGGGGGAGGGCAACAAATAAATCCTCAGAATTTCATCTCCGTTTTGGATTGCGTACGTTCATTGACTGGACGTGTCCTCGGTGAGCTGTGCTGTCATCGTGGGCTTTATCTGCGATGAAGGAACTGTTTTGGGGGCATTCTAAAGAGCAGAAAAATTAGGCTTAAACTCTTAGTTCTGAGAAGCAAACTTCACCCTGCACAGCACAACAGCCTAGTCTTAGTTTAATTGCAAAATTAAGTTTTACCCTCCTAATTTGAACTTTGTTAAGGCTAAAAAGGATTATATTATATTCTATTTAGAGGAAAGAGTGGCATGGTATGTTTTTCCAAGCAGGCGTAAGGCCCCCAAGCACAAGACTGCACCAAGACCTGGACCTTCCCAAAGTCCAAAGTGATGCTATGATCCAGCTTGGGTACCTTCTCTATTCATAAAACTGAAAAGACCCTTCTTTTGAGAAGGAATAAGTAAAGCCTTTTGCATTTGCAGTTCAAACCTGTCAAGCGTGGGGTAAAACTGACCTAAATCCAAGACCTTCGGGCCACTGAGAGGCTTAAACCACGGGTTTCTCTCCAACTTGGAGCAAAAAGTTGGTGTTTCAAAAATAATAATTATAAATCAAAGTTTTCATTCACTTGTGCAAGGAAAACTTTCTGATTTTGGAAACGCTAATTTTCTTATTGGTTTACTGTGATGAAGGGACTGGAAGCAAGGCAGCTGGTATTGACCTTACACCATGTTTCTCTTTACCAACGCATCTCCTCCTGCCTTCGTCCTCCCTCTCGGCCCGGCTGGGCTCCAGGGATGAACCCGGGATGATGCCTCTTTCCAGGCTGACGTAGCAAGGTACCTTCCTGGCTGTGCAGGGGTAGACCTTGCTGCGAAGCCTCATCCATGGGATAAAATAGGCAATAAAAAAATAACTTGCATCATGCAATGCACCAGCACCAAGATTCAATTTTGTTTCACTGAAATAATCAAACATTTTGGGGTCATTCCAGCAAAACACAGTAACGTGAGTCAGGCTGACCTGATCCAGCATGATGCACTCGCTTGGCGCTCCCCTGGCAGAAGACACGGCCGTGTTTGATGGGAAATTTGTCGAGCAATCCCGAGTGCCTGCGGGGTCACGGCCTCCCATCCCCTCCCACCGCAGCGGGGGAGCAGAGCAGCCGAGGGCTTTGCGAAACCAAGCCTGATTTTAGATTATATCAAAAGGATTTATTCAGGTATTAAACTCCTGACGCTCCCTCGATCTGGTCCCTGAGCACATCCCCAGGTAAGCAGCTCGAATTCCCAGCCAAGTGCCCCAGGACCCCCCCATCACTGCAGCAGTGGGTACGGCTCAGATTTTAACCTTGCTGATGAACACTCCCCTTCTTCCTCATGTCACCCCCAAAGGCTTAGAAGAGTTGATGGAATCGAGGATTTTCCCTTTGCCAAGCCAGCAGTGAAGCCCAGACCCGGGTGCTCCAGCTCCTGGGCTTGTCCCTATCCAACAGCCCCACTCACCTGCGAGGCAATTAGTTAACCAGCACTATACGAGGAGCTGGTGAAGTCTTTTGCATAAAATATTTGTTTCCCGGGAAGAGGGGGAGGGGAGATGCAGCTTAAAACATTCCTTGGGATGCCTAAATAATCCAGTCCAGATGGAAAATGTGTTCATAAAAGGAAGATGTTAAATGCAAAACAACTGGGGGGAAAATGCAGCAGGGCCGGAATGGAAGGGAAACAGCCGGGGCAGAACAATTCACAGCCCTCACGCTGCAGGCGATAACCAGTCCTGGGAAATCCAAAGTCTGCTCCTCTCCACTTGATTTATTTAATTTTTTTCAACAGCACAAACAGGATTATTTTTCCCATCACGACGAGCGGAGGTAGGACAAGAAAGTAACAGCACAAACCGTCTGATGACAGTAAATAGAAGGAAAGCAACTGCAGCTTTCTTAAGGGAAAAGAAAAATGGGGCTATAGGAAGAGGAGGCTGGTGGACAGCCCCCTCCCCTTCACAGATGGGAGCATCAAAAGTTTAGGGCATTTTAGAAAGAAAAGACGAGCTGTGGAGATGAGCTGCATCCCAAAATTTTGACCTGAAATCTGGGGAAAATTTAGAAACAGCGCTGAGAAGTTTTGAGAAGCAGACCTTTCCCTTTAGTGTAGGGCTCCTTTCGTGGCACTGCTCAGCATCTCAGCGATACCGAGTGCAAGAGGGAAGCAGACATGAAAGTCTGTTAGGAAACAGCATTTTAAAATGCAGTTCCTGGACTTCATCTCAGAGCAATTAAAAACAATAGCCACCATCACTTGGCAAAATTAACATTAAAAACTATCACAGCAATCAACTGCCAATGGATCAGACTTTCATCACACCTCTGCAGAAACTCAGCGCAGAGGCCACCCTCCAAACTCCATCAAGGGCAGGAGCTCCTCAGCTCCTCTGCAGAGCCAACACGCTGCCGTGCCCAGAGCGGCATTTTTAGGGCTTTCTATCACCACCACAACGATAACAGCGATCACTTCACAGCTCTTCAATGACCCAGCGCCCCTGCTATTACCAGCTGCCATCAGAGGGGCAAGAGCAGCTGGGATGCTGAGAACCTCTTGCCCTGGGACAACCAGTGATTTTTTTTTTCCCCCAGCATAACAAGCACAAATTAACCCAAAGCCACAAAAAAAATTCAGCAAAGAATAGACAAAGCTCATCCCAGTGCCAGATGGTAGCAGTCCGGACTAAATTCAAAGGCCTCTTCCCCGCTTAGTCTTCTCAGCCCTAATCTAGATAAAAGCCCTCGCTCCTTGAGCAAAGAGCTTATTTTCCACAGTAAGAAGATGAGAGTGTTAAATCTTGAAGAGCCAGGGGAGTATTGCTGTTCAGAGGAGGCAATCAGACATCCCAAGACCCAACTGTCTCAGATCTTGCACTAAATGTTCCCAGTCTCGCCCTTCCTTGTAAGCAGTGGCAAATCAGTAGATGACCTGGGACAGCCTACACCCCCATCAGACAAAAAGAGCCAAAGCTCTTCAAAGAAATTTCAGCTAATCATGACCACAGCTCAGATCCTTGAAATAACTCTTTTGCCAATGTCCATTGACATTTTCAGATGCTTTAGACCCAGATTAGTAAGAATATACAGGCTCCCAAAACACTAGAGTAAGCCCACCTGTAAGCAAACCCCTGGGCGAAAGCCAAACATGGGTCTCTTTGGATCACACTGAAGGCTCTTTGCAGGGGATGGAGTCTGGATTTCCATACGACACCTTCAGAAGGAAACCTGTGCTTGGACATGTTACCCCAGCAGCACATCTGGCATTGGAAGGTCAGCCCATGGATGGGCAGATGACACATCAGGTTTCCACATAGAACAGCATGGGAATGCCCTGGCCACAAATAGGAGTAAAAACTCATGAAAGCATGGGGAGACCTCCACTCTTGGGCACCTTCTAGCCCTCACTCTTGCTATCAAGACAGCTGTCGACATAACCAGCTGCATTTCTGCTGCCAAAGACAGGAGCGAAGCCGGCTGTCTGGCAGCTGCAGATAAGGGATGAGCAGATGGATGTGGTGAGGTGGATCCCGGGGGGTAGGAGGGAAAGTTACGGGTCAGAAAGCCTTAAAAGGCACAAGAAGAAAGAGAAATCAAATCAAAGTTATATGCTGCAGCTCTCCCTCTCGCTACAACCTTCAGCATTGAAATAATCCAGGAGTACTTTGAATTCCTGCAAAGAGGGCTCTGAACATCTGATTCGGGATTCAAGCAGCAGTGCAGAGTGGCAAGCACCAGCAGCATTAACCCCAAGCGCGGTGGGAAGCACCGAGCCCTGCCTTTCTTCCTGGCCATCCCAAGGAGGCTTGCAGACCTTGCCACTCCCGCGACATCCTTCCAAAACCACCTCTCGTTTATCAAACATCGATACAGAGATGCGAGACTGCCACCTACGACTACAGCAGCCTCACGCCGACACTCACCCCTGCTCGTGTACGGATCCTCTCCCAACCCAGGGCTCTTTCTATCTTCTCAACCATTGGGACAGAGAGGTTTTATCCCCGTTTTGCAGATGAGGATCGTGAAGCAAGAGGCAGACTGGAGCAGGAGCATGAGGTGGTCTCCAGAAGCCAAGGTCAGGGTCACCCTCAGATTCAGCCAAGCTGGTATCTTTGCCACAACAGGAGAGTTGATTCTTTGTTTATTTAAAACCTGAAACTGCAGAGGTACAGCTATGCTTCTTATTCAAGCCTGCTTTCTCTTAAAGCACCCCTAGCTCTGTAAAACATTTCCCAACCAGAAACAGCAGTCGTCAATTCTTCATGAACAGCGGTTTGTCTCGCCACAGCTTTTATTGTGCACCATGAATTTTAATAGATACACACACAAACGCAACCCCTCAGCACCAAGGCGTCGGAACAGGCGAGGTTTGTACAAGGTGAGCGACACTACTGGTTTTTAACACAGTCGCAGAGAATGGTTGCGGTGGGTGAGGGAGAGCCCAGCGGAGCCACTTCTACCCATTGAGAGCACGGAGCTGCCTGCAGCATACAAATCATCTTGGTCAGGCTCCACATCACAGCAGGGTGTCCTGACTTGGGTGCTCCATATCAGCATTTGCCAAAGCTACGACAGCCCCAAAAAACACCCCAAAAAGAAACCAATGAACCTGTCCACTCCCATCTGACTCGCAGCACTTCCCACCCCATCTCTCCACCCGTCCACGCGCAGGAGAGGACACAACGCACCAGCAGCTCTGGAGAAGCAAGGCAAGAAGCCCCAAACACAGACCCCAAACCAACCCAGAGAGATCAATGGGATTTCTGGCTTAAACAATCTTTCTGGTGCTGCCAAGGGGGTGGTTCTCTGTTGTGGCTTTGGTAACAAATAAATCAATCGCTTTGCTTTCTCTTTACGTCAGTCTTTAAAATGCACACACACACACATTACAGATGTCTGTGCTGGCATGGCACAAATCCCTGCCTTCCCACACGGAAGAGATTGGCGATTCACCCTCTGGTTTCAGCACCTCTGGAAGCCCACCAAATTAAATTAAACTTCTTTAAGACATCCTTGGCATCTTCTCCTTGAAGGTTAAAACAAACAACCCCAAACACTCCAGTTGCCAGAAGGAAAAGCAACCCCTACCAACGCTCGGCATGGAGAAGCCTGGGTGGTGAGATGGATGGAGAGCCAGTTCCGTGGAGGATTTCCCATTTCCAGGAACGGGCTCGCTCACAGGCATACCAAAGCTTGCGGTCTTACTGGCAGCTTTCTGCAACAGCAGAAACCCCAGAGGCTTCTGGCTGGAAGCGACCTGGTTTGGGGAAATGAGCAGACCGATGCCCAGAGCACCCTCTCCCTGCAGGGAGGGCAGCAGGGAGGGATGTTTCCCTAAATCTCTTGGTAGCAAGGTACCATGTGGTTTTGCAATCTGTGGCACGCTTATGGGCCAAGCTGTGTATCACATGAAATCAGGCTGGGAGGAGGCGGCAGCAGCATTACCAGCATTACTGAGAAGCCCCAGAAGCAACAGACCCCACCAGAGAGACCTCTCCAGCAGGCAGCTGATGGCTCTCCTGGGCTGTCCCATGCAGATACGGCAGCTCCTGAAGACATCGTGCTTCCAGCGACATGAACATCTGCAAGCTGCTCTCAGGAAATCTGGCCAAAAATAGCAGACACAGTGTGCTGTCCTCAAGAGTCACAAGGTTTTGGCCTTCCTGAGGTCACACCATGGGACTCACACGGAGAGCACCCGCAGCAGCTCCTAACTCACTCCATTTACCGGCCTCCTCCTTCGCACCACAGCAGAGCTGTCTTGGTGCTAAAAGCTCCTACAGGCCACGTCTGCACACAAGGAGAGATGCTATTTGCTTTTGAAGATCCTCTTAGAGATGCTATGGTGGCAAACGTGCTATCATCTTGCCCTAAGCATGGCAGCAAACAAAAACCTGGAGGCACGAGCATGTCCGAGTCTCACCACCACGGGGAAGCAGCGGCTCGCAAGTCGCTGAGGTTTCTCACCTGCAGGTCAATGCGCATCGCTTAGGTAATGCTCAAAGCAGGTTATGAGCCCCAAACAGAAGGATTCAACACTCCCAGAAATGTTGGCTTCAGCAAGCTTCTGTTGCCGGTGCTCTTCAATGCCAGCCCTGTTTGTATACAGCAGCTCAGCCCTGTAAGCAAACCTTCTCCAGACCTGTTCCACCACCGTCAGCCCCCAAGGGCAAACGCTCCCCACGCCTGGGTGAAGACCACTCAGCTCTAAGCTGATGGTTACGGTATTCACATGGCAGCCCCAGATCAGTGCAGTGCCAGACGGCCTCAAGCAACCCAGGCCATGGGAGGGTTTAGCGGCCATGCCAGCAGCAGACGGCCGGTAACCGGAGAAGCCCCTCGCCCTCGGCAGCAGGGCTGCCAGCACCCTCCCTGCACGGCGTGCTCCTTCTCCCAGGGAGCATCACCACCTCCTCTCCACCCCATCCCATCTGGGAAGGACAGCTTGGGCTTCATTACTGGGCAGCTATCGACTTCAGCTCATATTTAGCTCTATCGGCTGCTGCGGTGCTGTGAACGACTCCAGGGGAGATCTTGCTGCTGCAATAGCAGGCACATCGACCCAAGGCTGTATTATTCAGTGTGTGCTCGTACTCAGCCCTCCATTTTGCAGTGGATCTGCTCAGATCGCAGTTCCCAAGGACAGGGAAGTGCCTCTCTAAGTATTTTGACTTTGTCAGGGTGACCGTTCCAGGGGGCCATTATGTGCTGCGGCGTATTCAGCTACCCCAGCCGAGTAAAAGCAGGCAAGTCCCGGCAGTGCTGGGCTCCAACAAGCCAGTCAGCTCAAACACAGCATCTTTCAAGCTGCTTTAATTGACCAGGGTCCACGCCAGCCTCCAGCAGTGCCCAGGCTTTGAGAAGATGACGGCCGCCTTGTGTGCCAGGGTACGGGCTTCCCCCCGCGCTACAGTCACTTGTTGGTTTCACGCATGTACGGTCATGCCCGGGCAACAGCTTGTTGGAGGGAGCTTTTCTGCTGAAAAACCACCTTGTACTGGTCTTCTGCACACCAGATGCTGGGGAGACATTAACCCCTGCAGAAGGGCTGCCTTGACACCAGGCAGACCGCGGTGCTCCGGCGATGGCAGAGCATCCTTGTGCGAGCACCGTGCCCGGGACAGGCGCCGCTGGGAGATCTCCTGCAATGAAGGTTTCCTATGTTCCTACAAACCATTTTATTCATGCACAATGGATTCTCATAAATAATTACAAGCAGGCTGTGCTCCCGGAGCGCCGATTGCACCACGGTTTGCCAGGAGTTTGTCTCGCATGCTAAGAGCCAGCAGGAGCTGTGCACACAGCATCTTCATTCAAGCAAGATCCAAAGTGGTGGGAGAAAGGAGAAGAGTTCCCTCATCCACCACGGCCAGGCAACATGGGGACTGTGGTTTTATCTAAAATAGGAAGTGGGGGAAAGCTCAAATCCTCCAAAGAACAATCAGGTCCCTAATTCCCATTCCCTTCAGAGCAAAGTGAGGCACAGGAGCTGGGTCCTGGTCAAGAGATACCAATGTCTTTCTGCCAGCAGGTTTTGAGCCATCTTCCTGGAAACATCACCTCTTTCCTCCTGATATCGTTGTTGATATCAATTCTGAATTGACAGACCCTGTGCTTGCTAACCAGCACCAGCATCAGACCTGGGGGGCTGAGGTTTATGACTGCCGCCACAGACAAAGGCAAATCTGCCGCAAGACCTCCTTTAATCAATAGCAGGAACAGGCTTGTCTAATTGCTTTGACCTTTGCTCGGTAAGCCTTCCGCTCTCCAGGCTGGGCTTCAGCGGGGGAGATCCACAAGCCCAATTTATTCCTTACAAATTTCCTGCTGTTCCCTTTCACTGCCTGGGAGCAAGACCCGGGAAAAGTAAACCAATTCCCCAGACTTTCCCCAAGCAACTGCAGATGTGGAAGGGCCTGCAGGAGCAGAACCGAGCTGAGGTATCAGGCTGTCTCTGCCGCACAGAACGTATCACGGAGCTACTCCTCCCCGGCACTCCCCTGGAGCGAGCACCAGTTTGTAGGACCAGCTTTGAGCCAGCCTGAAAGCCCCACACAGCAGCCCTGGGAACGCTGCAGGGCCTCTGCTGCATGAAGGATTTGTTTCTCATTAAAACAGTGCATCCACGGCCTCGGACACTGCTTGGGGAACACCACGTGCCTACTGCTAAGCGAGTGCTAAGGCTGGGCGCGCTGTTTGTTGCAAATACAGATGGAGACAAAGAGACGAGGCGGTTCGTCAGGGAGGAGGCGTTTCGGCGCAGCGCGGTCTCCTGCCGTGCTTGGGACACGGTGGCGAGCGGGACTGCGGAGGGGAGCAGCACGGGCGCGCTCTGGGCTGGCACCCCGAGCCCCCCCGACCCCAGCAGGTCCCTGCGCGCTGGCTGGGATCCCCTCTCCCACGGGAGACCTCGCAGCTCTCCCTTCCCCCAGCAGCACCTTGGCTGGGTCTGGTGCAGGAGAAGATGCCAAGGGGCACGGCCTCGACTGGAGAAGCCACGGATACAGTCAACCTCGCTGAAAAATCCCCATCTTCACTCCCGCACCCGAGCTCGCTGCACAACCCCTGGGCTCCCACCCAGCCCGAAGGAGCACGCGAACTGAGCGAGCGTTTGGGGCTGGGCTGGAGAACCGCTGCTGTTCAAACGATTTTCCATCCCTTCCCAAAGGAAACCCCCCCCCTATTTCAGGATGTCCACGACGCCTGACAAGGAACGATTCACCGGGGCAGGAGGGCAGCCCCGGAGCGGGCCTCGGGCCGCCTCACACCCTCGCTCCGCTGCCCAGTCCCTGTGTGGCTTCCCCAG
>Ga0065711_1049728_pt1 | contig 11159 bp, 13 predicted proteins | sample Hoacrofraction12_FD_59098 | JGI IMG/M metagenome (GOLD analysis project Ga0065711, IMG submission 59098) | Hoatzin crop microbial communities from Cojedes, Venezuela - Epithelial fraction 12 v2 (version 2) | ecosystem: Host-associated > Birds > Digestive system > Esophagus > Crop | place... | reverse complement strand
CTTGTCCAGGAGGGTCTTGAATATCTCCAGAGAAGGAGACTCCACAACCTCCCTGGGCAGCCTGTTCCAGTGCTCCGTCACCCTCAGAGTGAAGAAGTTCTTCCTCATGTTCAGACGGAACTTCCTGTGCTTCAGACAGGTGGTCTCTGAGATGAAAGCCCCAGAAAAACCAATGAAGGGAGTTGGGCAAATTCTAAAATAGTATGTTGCCATCAAAAAGTAAAATAGATCACAGGGTAGTCTTGAAAGATGAGATGGTGTTCACACTCTGGAACAGGCTGCCTAGCGAGGTGCTCGATGCCCCAAGCCTGTCAATGTTTAAGAGGAATTTGAACAATGCCCTTAAAAACATGCTTTAACTTTCATTCAGCCCAGAACTGCTCAGACAGTTGGACTAGATGATCATTGTGTGTCCCTTCCAACTGAAATTTGTGTTCTGTTCTATTCTATTCTATTCTATTCTATTCTATTCTATTCTATTCTATTCTATTCTATTCTATTCTATTCTATTCTAGGTCACTGTATTGACAAATAGCACTGCACCTGCACAAGTTTGGAACTTTGCTGGAATCCTCTGCGGAGTATTTATGAACACAAGTAGCATGGAGGAGTGAATTGTACTCTGGTACCCAATGACTCAACAGCCAGGCTTTTCCAACTGATCTCAGTGATTTATGGCAGGAGATAGTGATAAGCCATCTGATAAATGACTTCCTCATTATCATAAACAAATGCATTCCAGCATTCATTATAATTATGTCTGAGGGGAAAAAAACGAAACACAAAGGTTACGGAGCTGAGTCTGTGTGCATGCTTTATTTAGTCTTAAGGTATTTTTTTTCTTCCCTTATTTAAGATTAATCACACCTTTTCTTAAAGGACCTCCAAGGTAAGTTCAATAAACTATACACTATGGGATTAACCTTGTATTGCAGCATATAGAATATGTGTTTAGGTCCAATGAGCTATACTGTTACAGGATTAGCCCTTGATTTCAGCACATAGGAAATGTTCTGGGGTCAAATACACCTGTGGGAAACCCAAAGGTTTTCATTCACGTGATCATCAAAGGAACTGGTCCTAAAAGATGCTGAGCAGTCTCCAACTCCATTAGTTTCCACGGTAGCCTGGAAGCACTTGGCCTTGCAAGAACTAGATTTGGGAGATGATTTGGATTGCTTGAATCTGCAAAATGAGGCTGGAAACATACCACTGTGTGAACCTTCAGAGATTTTTTTTATTTCTCTTTTCTGACATCAGTGAAAAGCTGACTCGGATCCTCGGATATACACTAAGATGTAGTCGCTGGGTGCTGGGAACATGGTGGCAAGAAGAAGACCTACAGGTTTGGTTGTTTGCTAGCTGGGATTATTTCGAAATGACTGGTGGAAAAGTCACCTTCTAGTGGGCTTCTTGACATGGGGATTTTTAAATGTGGAAGGATGGAGTGTTCCAGCAGGAGACTTTTTTTCTCCATTTCAAAGTTTTTTTTATTTAACTTTAGGTGTAAGAGTCATTGATTCTTCTGCAAGGCTGGAGAATATGTGAGTTTGCCCCAACTCTGTCAGATTGGCAGTTCTGATGCAAAATCAGTACTCGTGTAGTCAGGAAGCTTAGGAGTTTCCTTACACTCAGATTCAATTAATAAAGTCCCTTCACAAGTGCAGCTTTGATACACCAAATACCCATCAGGAGGAGGAAGAAATCTGCAACAAGTTGCATATTTCTTCAGTATGATTCTTAGCTCTCTTTTTAGGCTAGAAGTGTCTGTTCATTGAAATTAGACTTCAGATTGTGGAAGTGTTTTACTAGAGAAAGCAGAAAAGAAGCATTGGTATTTTCGTGAAAAAAAAACAAACACTACTACTTTAAAATTATTTTGAATTTTAAAACCTAACCTAGGGATACTAAAGCAATAACAAAGCCGAAATATAAGTTGAAATCAAAATATTTTGACTGGCCTTAATTTAATTCACATGCCATACTTAACGGCTGATTTTGCAGGTGATCCTGGGATTTTGAGTAGATTTCAGGTTTTTGTGACAGCCATTTGAGATATCTTAGACTTTTTTCCAGTACAGAAACTTGTTTTCTTGTTCAAGTCTCTAGGTATCATCCCTGTGATAGGAGATAGACAATCCAACACAGAGGTATTTTACATTTCAAGCTCTGTTTGCCAGTACTCAGGCAAGAGTGTGTACTTGCTTGCTGTGTACTTCCACTTTCTGCATTGATTTAGGAGTTCTTATTCTGAGCGCATTGTAACTACAAGGAAATGAAATTCTCTTGCTTTCTGCTAAAATAAGGAGATTTACTTGGGGAAACAACTCCGTAAATACTACGTACTGCCATCTATAGCTCTGCTTAGGAAACACATTCGCAAGGCGAGCTCTGCAAACGCATCTACTTTTACACCATCACAGAAACCTTTTATGCTAACTAAGGATTTTAAAAAGTGGCTAGCAGTTTCCAACAGCTATTGTGGAAAAAGACACTGTATTCATTATTACTATTGCTATTTTTAGAAGGTGTTCAGCACTTTCCCTCATGTGAATACAGTTTCCAAACAAAGATAAGGAATAGCCGAGAATTTGTTAGACAGATTCCCTTTACACGACCATTCGCGATGCTCCGGTTTTGACTTCATTGGCAATAGCGTCACTCTGTGCCGCACCGTAATGCAGGCAGATACAGCACAGCTCCCTCTATGACAAGCAGCTTCAATGTTTCAATAGCTCCCTACTCATTAGAATAATCTCCTCCCCCCCCAAAAAAAAACCAACCTGCCCTTCACTTTTAACCTCAGACTACTGGTTTTCAGCCTCTGGTTCCTGGGTCTCCAACAGCTTTTGGCCTTGGCATAGGAGCCTTCAAAAGCTAACTCTGTGATGTCTTGCCAAGCTCTTTATGGACACGCAGGAACGCAAACACAAAAAGTCTGGAAAGCAAGCCCCAAGACTGGAACAGTGATGGGAAAGGTATGCCAATTCATAGACCTGAGGGACAGATGAGGAAAAGGAAGATTTATGTTTCTCACTGAAGGGTCCTGGGGCATTCAGGGTGTCTCATTCATCCCTGTGGGTCTGGCTGGAGAAGAGATTTTGTAGAATTAGAGTCAAGTTGGAGGGAAAACACTTTCATACATAAAGACTTGGCCCTTTCCTCTCCCCCAGTCCTTTCAAAGGGAAGGTCTCTCCGAAGCTCACCACTTTGCAGATTGGGTTGATGTGTCCCTCCATCTCTTACCCTCCACACTCAATACCCCGGAGCCAAAGAGGGATGCACTGAGCCCAGCATCTCTGTTGGGTGATGGGGGGCCAGGGCTTGGGACCAGGGCAGGAGTCAATGCCTGCAAGATGAAAAGGAATATCTGGGGGGGTCGTGTCCCTCCATACCCTGGCCAAGAGTGAGGTATAAAGCTCCTGTGATCCCCATACGAGTGTGTTTGTTAGGGGACTGGACACATGAGGGAGATAAGGGGAAGGGGGGAAGGGAAGCTGGAGCCACAGTGAATCTCAGTGGCTGGTGTGGAGTGCAAAGGCAGCAGGAGGACTTCACCATCATCTCCTTCCCACCCCCTCGGGAGTCAGGGGAGAAGAAATATCAGAATCAGTGCAAAGCTCTGGGGAAGAAGAGAGGAGCTGTGAACATCTATAGTAGAATCCTAGAATCATAGGTTGGAAAAGTCCTCCAAGATCATCAAGTCCAACTATCAAACCAACACCACCATGCCTACTAAACCATCTCCCAAAGTGCCACATCTACACGTTTTTTGAACACCTTCAAGGATGGTAACTCAAGCACCTCCCTGGGCAGCCTATTCCAGTGCCTGACCGCTCTTTCAGAAAAGAAATTTTTCCTAATATCCAGACTAAATCTCCCCTGACACAACTTGAGGCCATTGCCTCTCTCTAGTTACTTGGAAGAAGAGACCAACACCTGACTCACTACAACCTCCTTTCAGGTAGTTGTAGAGAGCAATAAGGTCCCCCCCCTCAGCCTCCTCTTCTCCAGACTAAACAAGCCCAGTTCCCTCAGCTGGTCCTTGTAAGACTTGTTCTCTAGACCCTTCACCAGCCTCGTTGCTCTTCTCTGGACACGCTCCAGCACCTCAATATCTTTCTTGCAGTGAGGGGCCCAGTGCTCCAGGTGCGGCCTCACCAGTGCCGAGTACAGGGGCATGATCACCTCCCTACGCCTGCTAGCCACACTATTCCTGATACAAGCCTTGATGCTGTTGGTCTTCTTGGGCAGCTGGGCACACTGCTGGCTCATGTTCAGCCAGTTGTCAACCAACATGCCAAGGTCTTTTTCCGCTGGGCAGCTTTCCAGCCACTCTTCGCCAAGCCTGTAGCTTTGCATGGGGTTGTTGTGACCAAAGTGCAGGACCCAGAGTTTGGCCTTGTTGAAACTCATGCAGCTGGCCTCAGCCCATCAATCCAGTCTGTCCAAATCCCTCTGCAGAGCCTTCCTACTCTCTAGCAGATCAATACTCCCACCCAACTTGGTGTCACCTGCAGACTTAGTGGTGGAGCACTCAACCCCCTCATCCAGTTTATTGATAAAGATGTTAAACAAGATGGGACCCAAAACTGAGCCCTGGGGAACACCACTCGTGACCGGCCACCAGCTGGATTGAACTCCATTCATTACCACTCTCTGCACTCGGCCATCCAGCCAGTTCCTTATCCAGCAAAGAGTATACCCATCCAAACCATGGGAAGATAGTTTCTCCAGGAGGATGCTGTGGGGAACAGTGTTAAAGGCTTTACTAAAGTCCAGGTAGACAAAATCCACAGCCTTTCCTTCATCCACTAGGCATGTCACATGGTCATAGAAGGAGATCAGGTTGGTCAAGCAGGACCCATCTTTCATGAACCCATGCTGGCTGGGCCTGATCCCCTGGTTGTCCTCCACATGCCCAGTGAGCACACTCCGGATGAACTGCTCCATAATCTTCCCTAGCACCAAGCTCAGGCTGACAGGCCTGTAGTTCCCAGTATCCTCTTTCCAGCCCTTCTTGTAGACGGGTGTTGTGCTGGCAATCCTCCAGTCATCTGGGACCTCCCCTGTTGGCCAGGACTGCTGAGAGATGACGGAGTGTGCCTTGGCCAGCTCCTCCGTCAGTTCCCTCAGCACTCTCATGTGGATCCCATCCATCCCCATAGACTTGTAAGTGTCTGGGTGGCATAGCAGGTCATTAACTGCTTCCTCATGGATTATGGGAGGTTTATTCTGCTCTCCTTCCATATCTTCCAGCACTGGGGGCTGACTACCCTGGGAATAACCGGTCTGACTACTAAAGACTGAGGCGAAGAAGGCATTAAGTAGCTCAGTATTTTCCTCATTCTTCTTAACAATATTCCCCTCACATCCAATAAGGGATGGAGATTCTCTTTGGCTCTCTTTCTGTTGTTGATGTAGTTGTAAAAACATTTTTTGTTGTCCCTTACAACAGTGGCCAGTCTGAGTTCTAGCTGGGCTTTTGCAATTCTAATTTCCTCTCTGCACGACCTAACGAGACCCCTGTATTTCTATTGAGTCACCTTTGCTTTCTTCCATAAGTGTTAGACCATCCTTTTTTCTCTGAGTCCCAGCAAGAGCTCTCTGGTCAACCAGGCCGGTCATCTTCCTCGCCGGTTTGTCTTGCGGCACATGGGGACAGCCTGCTCCTGTGCCTTGAAGACTCCTCCTTGAAGAAAGTCCAGCCTTCCTGAACAACTTTGTCCTTCAGGACTCTCTCCCAGGGGACCCTCTTAACCAACGTCCTGAACAGGCCAAAGTCTGCCCTCTCCAAGTCCATGGTGGTGTTTTTTCTGGACCCCTCTTTACTTCACCATGAACCGAGAACTCTATCATGTCATGGTCGCTAAGCCCAAGACGGCCTCTGATCACCACATCTCCCAAGAGTCCTTCTCTTTTAATAAACAGTAGGTCTAGTGAGGCACCTCCCCTGATAGGCTCACTTATCAGCTGTGTCAGGAAGTTATCTTCCACACACTCCAGGAACCTCCTAGACTGTTTCCTCTCTGCTGTGTTGTATTTCCAGCAGCTGTCCGGTAAGTTGAAGTCCCCCATGAGAACAAAGGTTAGTGATTATGAGACTTCTGCCAGCCTCTTGTAGAAAAATTCATCTGCCTCTTCATCCTGGTTGGATGGCCTATAACAGACCCCTAGCAGGATGTCCGCCTTGTTGGCTTTCCCTCTCATCTTTACCCAGAAGCATTCAACCTTGTCATCACAATCATCGAGCTCTATACAATCGAAGCAGTCCCTAACATACAGAGCCACCTCACCACCTCTCTTTCCTCATCTGTCCCTTCTGAAGAGTTTCTAGCCATCCATCGCAGCACTCCAGTCATGAGAGTCATCCCACCATATTTCTGTGATGGCAACCAAGTCATAGCTGCCCTGCTGTACAATGGCTTCCAGTTCCTCCTGTTTATTGCCCATCCTGTATGCATTGGTATAGATGCACTTGAGCTGGGCTGTCAATCTCACCCCCAACACTGGCATGCCACGCCTGGGCTCATCGCTAGTGAGCCCGGTGATATCCCCTTCTCCCTTCAAAACTAATTTAAAGCCCTCTTGATGAACCCTGCCAGCTTGTGGGCAAGAATCCTTTTTCCCCTTTGAGCCAGCCAGACTCCATCTGTCGCCAGCAGGCCCGGTGCCATGTAAACCTCCATATGATCAAAGAAACCAAAATTCCACTGACGGCACCAGCCTCTGAGCCACCTGATAATCAGGTGAGTTTTCCTGTCCCTTTCAGTGTTCTTCCCTGCCACTGATGGGATTGAGGAACACAACACCTGTGCCCTGATCCTTCAACCAATTGCCCCAGTGCCCTGAAGTCCCTTTTGATGGCCTCCACCATCTCATCACCACCAACCTGGATTACCCACAGTGGGTAATATCAGTCTAGGATTGGTGCTCCATCACTTTTTCCTGCTTACAGACTCACCATCACAAATGCATTCAGAGGGGGGTTCTATCCTCTGCCCTGATGATCCCAGAGCTTTGGGACCTCGCTCATGGTTTGGCTTCCTCACCAACAGTGCAGTCACTAATATGAGCTCCGGCCACCATCACTGGCCACGGCCATGTACATGCTAGTGCTTGTTACCCTCACTGGGACCCCTCTTTTGGGCTCCAGGAAGCTCTCCCCTGCCCCTGCTGTGAAAATCAGGGTAGGTGGGAGAGCTGGAGTTAGGATTCCCTCATGCTGTCCCGTGGGAAGCAGGGACTGCTGCCTTGCCTCACTTTATAACTCTATAAAATGGATTTAATGGTAATATCCTGATTTAGGAGAAATCTCTCAGTGTGTTGTCTAAGAATGGAGGTCTTTGAGCAAAGGCACTCCTTGAACACAAACAATTTTTTCACATAATAAATACAGTCCGTGTGAGGAGGAATAGGATTTTTTCTCCCTTGCACTGCAGAGAGGCTGCAATTACTGGGTTTGACGTGTGATGATGTGAGCCCTAACACTCCTGAGTAGCCTCTGCCAGCAGAAACCACAGCTGGTAACAGCAATGAAAAGTCATTGAAAAAAAAAATACAAATCGACAACAAAAACAAAAATAAGGTAGAAACCACAAGCCAGCAGTCATGTGAGAGAAAGGCATGGGAAAATCCTTTTCAAGCCTTGTGTTCAGATGAGCTCTTCCATGTCACCCTTTGGCAGAAGGATGTGGCTGGCTGCAAATTGGAAGTTTTCAAGCAGATCTTTAGCCAGACACAATGCAAGGTGTTATAGATACAAACACAGTGGTATCTGTTGCTGGAGGGGAAGTAAACTGATTACTTACAAGCTGACCTGCTTTGCAGTTGTCCTCTTCAAACAGGTCCCCTGGGAAGCCCAGACATTCCCTTTTTTTTTTCCTTGCCATCCTCATTTACACCTCCGGTGGCTGGGGCTGCCACCGACAGGAAGGGTTTCTTCCAGCTCAGATTCTCTGTGTTGCAATTATGCTTCCAGGAGTTTTTAGGGGGAGGTATATTAACCCAATGGGACCAGAAGCCTACCTTCATCACGTGGGAGGTGGGAGGACAGAGTTAACAAACCTCAACCAGCTCTGAACAACTACCTGCCCAAACAGCCTATTTCCATCAGTACTAGGTGCTTCAAAAGAAGGTGCAAAAATTGGGCAGGCAGGAGATGTTTTCCTCTCTATTTCATGTCTTCCTCATGTACTTTGTAGTCTGAGACCGGCTTAGGCCCCTGAAGCAAGCAGCTTATTCCTTCTCCTGAAACCTCTTTGCAGATTCCCAGAGATGCTGCATTTAATAACAGACATGTCCCACCCCTTTTTGATCTTCATTAGTTTCGCCTCTGACAAGAGGGCATTATCTATGCCATAAGCAGGATCTAAATTCAAAGTGTGTGTGAGGGTACAGGGATTTCTTATCTGTATTGAGCTTGGTGTTTTCCTTTCTCAGAGAGGAGCAGAGAGTTACAGCTGGATCCAACTCCTGCCTTGCCATCTGCAAAGCCCAGACAGAAAACAGACCATGGGCAAAGGCAACAAGAGTCTAACGGAGAGAACATTTGTTGTCTCTCGGTTGTGTTTTTGCACAGCAAAGCCAGTGTTTGTAACAAAACCCACCCAGCATGTCCCTGAGAAATGTTATGAGTGGGTTGGCCTTATTAGCACCACCATGGTGGTCTAGGGATGGTGTGTCCCAGAAGCTGTTGTGCCTTGCAACCTCTGTTTTTGCTGATCTTGTCTGTTTCTCTTTCCTCTGACAATGATACTGGAAGGTTCTGATGCTACCCATGTCTGCCCTGTGTAACTGCAGAAGTCTTCATACCACATCCTGGAGCAACAACTGTTGCTAATTTGGGTTGAGCTCAGGCCTTTTGGTTATTTCTGTGCAGTTTCAAGCAAAATGGTCCTGGGATCCCTGTTGTAGGGCTTTCTGTGTTGTAAATAAATTGTACGGCCCCAGAGCTGAGCACTGTGGTCCCAGCAAGGTACATACATGGGAAGCAGAGTGGACAACCACCAGCACAAATTCATATCTCAGTGTGTCCCAATGTTGTGGGTTCAATGACTCTCTTCAGAGGCACTTTTGAGAACTATGGAGACCAGTGAAGGGGAAAAAAACCGTTAATGCAAATTCTCCATGCTTTTCCATGGCATGGCTGCTCATCCAGGCCCACTTTCCAGTGTGATAGTCCCCTGTTGCTTGAGGATCCAAGGGCTTCCCTTCTTCACCATGGGAGTGGGCCAGGATGGAAAATGACCTGAAGACTGGACAAACCAGTTGACTTAGATGTAGACTGGTATAAAGTAGGCCATTCTCCCCAGGGATTACATGTTTCGGTTTTATTGGCAGGATGGAGGGAAGGGTGTACGTCTCCCCAAACTCTGACTTTAAGAGACCTGGTGTGTTGGAGGCATCTCTTGCTTGGCAAGCACACTTCTTTGTCCTTGGGGGTATCCTGAAGCAGTGAGTTTCACAGATCCCTGTGCATTATGGTAAAGATATTTCCTCTTAACCACTTCACAGATGTGCAAAACCAAAGAGACCAGGTGAGTTATTGCACTTGGTTACCTCAGCCAATTGCACATCCCATATCCACACATGTCCTCTTCACTGTTGCAGCTCACGCCCCATTCTCCCTGGAGGGCACACAGTGAGAAAAGGGGAGATCGGACCTCTCTTCTGTATGTTTTTAAGGTGTGGCTCACATTGACACGCTTGTTAAATGAGGGTCTGGGGATTCATGGACCTCTATCTAGGACTGCATAAAAATAGGCTGCAGTGCATCAAGCCCAAATCCCCATTCCCAAAAACATGAGATTTCCATCATGCCCTGTTGCCGCAATGGGGGCTGAAAATGAGTTTAGTTTTGACAACGGCATTTTCTGATACTTTTTTCTTGCACTGAGCTTCTTTGCCCTACAACACGGGAGAGATGTTAGCTGCACCTTGTTCTGCCTGACCTCCTCAACCACAGGACAGGGAAGGCAAGTGCCCCTCACTTTCCCCACGATCCCAAAGGCATGGCAGAACTTCTCCATGGGACTCACAGGGGGCAGGACCCACTCCTTTGTCTGGGCTCCTTTTGCCTGTGGTTTCCACCAAAGCTCTCCGCTCTCCTGCTTGCACCTGCAACGGCTGGAGAAAGAGAAGCTGGAGGAAGAGAAGCGGAGAAGAAATCCCTGGGGGACTTGGAGGAGCAGGGAAGCCTTCTGGAAGGAAAACAAACCAGCCAAACAAACTCCCGAAAGGCTGGAGAGAGAAAAGGAGAGATTTCCATTCGGAGCATGCACCATGCTAATCCAGCATAGCCGCCTGTCGGCTAAAATCAAGCATTTCAGGCCCCAGCTGCCCCTTTGCTCCAGTCCCTGCTTAACTGGAGATGTCACAGATGCCTTTGGCCAGCAACGCTGCAGTGCTGGCTGGGGACGAGGAGAGGCTGGTTCGTCGCGCTCCGTCACAGCCAGCGTTTGCTGATCAGCTCCCCTCAAAGAGCATATTTCTCCCTTTTCCCTTTCCTCCAGAAGTTTTATTTTTGGGGGGAAAAGAGATTCAGAGGTATGGAAATGGGGTTTAAAAGACTGGATGAGGTGAAGGGAAGACAGTAAAGGGGAAGAAGGCCAAGGAAAGGGGATGGAGGTGCCCTGGAGAGTCCCTGGGGAGAGGAATGGGCTGCTCCTCGCCCTACCTGAGGCAGAGGAACAGAGGGTGAGGGCAGCTGGGATTTTCGCCTCTGCCCCTTGGCACAGGTCTGTGCCCCTTCACTGATGGGGGGGGAGCAGCAGCCTCGAGCCAGGAGGGGGGTGATTTTCTCAGGAAAAGGGGCTAGTTTCCTCCTCGTGGAGCAGTAAGGGTTAAAGACAAGGGGCAGGTCCTGAAGTCTGGCAGGATGCTGAAGTCCCCCTGCTCTCCCTCCCTTCTCCAGCCTTATCTGTCTCTCCTCCGTCCCCTTCCCACAGCCCCCTCGGCTCTGCTCCGAAGACTCCTTGTTACCCGGGGACCTTCCCCGAGCTGTAAACCCGGAGGCGGCTCCTTTATCCCAAAGCTTCTGGGTTACAGCATGGCCCTTTTAACCCCAACCCATGTCCCCCTCCTCCATCTGCTCACACTCCGCCTTCCCCCATCCCCCTGCCACCCTGGGGTGTTGCATGGGTGAGAGACTATCCCCC
>Ga0065711_1049727_pt1 | contig 11159 bp, 11 predicted proteins | sample Hoacrofraction12_FD_59098 | JGI IMG/M metagenome (GOLD analysis project Ga0065711, IMG submission 59098) | Hoatzin crop microbial communities from Cojedes, Venezuela - Epithelial fraction 12 v2 (version 2) | ecosystem: Host-associated > Birds > Digestive system > Esophagus > Crop | place... | reverse complement strand
GGGGGGAGTGGGAGTGGCAACATACAGTAGAGTGATGGGCGTTATCTGCTATATATTCACAAATTCCTCCTCTTTGACTTTGTGTTTCAAGCCCGACCTCCTTTCCTGCTTTCACTGGCCCCTAGAGGAGGAGGGCAAGGGCGAGCACACAGAACTGGCATTTGAGTCCTTCGCATTCTCAGGATTCCGTGTGTCTGTGATAGGCAGCACAAAAGCAACACACACTTCTCCGGTGATCTGATGAATTCCAAGCTCGGGGAGAATTACTGGAACAGCTGATGGGTTGCAGGAGTAGCTACGTGCAGGTACTATGCTCCCCTGCAAAGCTGATCCCCGCTATCTCAAAATTCACTAATCCCAGTGCTAACCCATTACTGCCTCTGCTGCTCCAGATCACCTGCTGGGTGATAATCTTTGTGTTTAGTATACACATTTTAAAGTTGTTTCTTTAATTGCCTTTTGCCAGAATATCTCTTTCTGGGGCAAAACCAAAAAAAACCCCAAACAATAGAGCATCTAAAAATATGGGCTTGCACTAGCAACTGCCAAGCTTTTTTACCTTGTTATAAAGCCTCTTTAACAAAAGTGCTAGTATGGTATCAAAAAGGAGTAAACCTCCAAAATAGTTTAATCCAGCTGCCCACTACTGTGTTAGCAACAATACTCTACAGAAATCCAGTTCAAACCACTTTTGGTTGCCTTCTACCCTCACAATGAGGCTACAGTCCACTAAATCACATGGAGCTTCAATTCCATCTAGAAATAGCCTCCTGAAGTTTCTCTTGCAGGATGGCGTTCCCAAATTTTGTTTACTTGGGTGCCACTACTGGTGGTGACAGCAACAGCAGCTACGAACTGCAGGAACCTGCACTATGCCCAGAAAGGGCACATGTCCAGACCCAACCTCTCGCACAAAAGCTTTTGGCAGCAAAATGAATTCCTTCTCCCTTACCCTTTCTGCCCGTGTCAATCACAACGTCATGCTCAGATGCCACAACACACTAACCTTGTCCTACTACCCCACACATGGACCTTGCTAAATAGTCCCATAGGGCCCAAAAGTCTCTTGAACCTTTAGACCTGTTGAACAGCAGTGCTAAAGCAAGCATCCCTGCGTCTTCAGCTGGGCAGGGTGTCCTCTCTCCAGGCCCCCACCGCACTGGCTGCCCCAACCTCCTTCCACAAACAGCAGCGCTCTGGGAAGCAGCAGAGATGTATCTGCTCCAGAGAGAGCAAAGCAAACCTGACAGCAGTGCCCAGCTGGACCCCCCTGACTTGGGCTATGCTCCCCGCTTTGAACCCCGGCCACTCTGTGTGCTGCTTAGGCAGGAGGCAGAACAGACACCAATTTCTCTTGACTCCGTGTCTAAGCGTGTTTATCCTGGCTGGCTGTACCAGGATTTATCAGTGCCTCTCTATTCCTGACCTGATACCACGTTAATGGCAACAGCGATGCAGGCACTCCACGGGCAGATGGTTACTGTACTGCTTAGGAGCTATAATAAGTATTACAGCTTGGGAATCCCCACTACAAGAAGTGGAGTGGAGATAGTGTATTCTATTTGTAAATCTTAATAAAGCCAACACTTAGAAGATACCTAATTACCGTTTATGTTCCAAACAGTTGGCCTAGCTCCACATTCACAGGCTGGGAGGTTTTAGTGCCAACCAGCCCACACACCAGGACACAAAAGTCCCCCAGTGCAACTGCAGAACTTTCTAGCAAACGCAAACTTCTCCTCCCTACCACCAACTTCAAGCATCAAAACCCAGTAGCATAAGAAGAGAACAGCTACACAAGCCATCATTCCCACAGCGTTACATTACAGGCAGTTCTCCAAGGTGAAAGGAGCACAGAAAGCGTCCTCCAAGGTGCCAGAGTGCAGTCCCAGGCTGCTGTAAGTTGACCTTGACCGCTGACATTATTGTCATGCAGCCCACCCTCTGTCCCCAGCTCTGCTTGTCCTGGCCCTCTCCCTCCTCTGTACAGGGACTGAGAGCTGGTCAGCTCTGTGGTGAGAAAGTTCAGGGAATTAAGCAAACAGAAAACTTTTTTTCTTCATCATTGTTCTCCAAACGTTGTTTCAATTGATTCACCAAAGCATCAAACGGATGCTAGTGCAGGTAGAAGGCAGGAAGTGGAGAACTACAGCAAAAACAATTTTCATAGAACTTCATGGATCAAAGCTGCACCAGGGGAGGTTTAGGCTGGACATCAGGAAGCATTTCTCTACCGAGAAGGTGGTCAAACACTGGAACGGGGTTTCTGGAGAGATGGTCGATGCCCCAGGCCTGTCTGTCAGTGTTTAAGAGGCATTTTGACAATGCCCTTAACAACTTGCTGTGACTTCTGGTCAGCCCTGAAGTGGTCAGGCAGTTGGACTAGAGGATTGTTGTAGGTCCCTTCCAGCTGCAACAGTCTATTCTATTCGCTTATCTTAGATACCGGGGGAACACATCCTGCTGGCAGACAAGTAAAGAAAGGGTGTTTCATCGAGAGCGAGATGGATGAAGCTCTAAGAGTCTGGCTGCTTGCTTCACGCCCTATTCTTTACACATATACATGCCTCCAAACTTTTAAAACCTTGAGAAGTGACGCATGTGTATTATCACCATCAGCAGCCTCCAGGACAAGTCCAGGAATGACACTAGAGGCTACAGGACTGTCAGGTGTAGTGTTCCACAACCAGGAAATCAACAATATAAATTACCTAACTCGATGCATGTGGGTAAATATGTCACACCAGATTTGCCAGCAGAAACATGCCTAGCTAATACACTGGTCTGCTATTGAACAAGATTGTGAACAACGGACACTTTTTGGCAGTTGCCTCAGAAACAAGAGCTGAAGATGCTGGACTCTGCCTGCAAGCACAGAGGAGGGTGGGAGGGGGGAAGCCTGTCTCACACACTCGTCACTGTGCCAGCTGCTGACCCAAATGAACCCTCCCATTCCCTATCAATCTGCAAATCTCAATCCAGCCCCCACCAAACACTGATTGATTTTGTACTGTAACACGAGCTCCTCTAGCACTGTGTCACATTTGTGTTGACCACCCATCAGTTCAGATAAGTGGTTTGCAATTAAGATAATTTGGTTTGGGGCCAGTGAAAGTATGGCCTGAAAAGCACTTTCCAGAGTTCAGTACAGTGCTAGAAGTTAACCAGAGAAATTCAATGCTCAAAACAGAAGGCCAGGTACCAAGCTGACAGCTGCTTTTAGACCTTTACACCAGCATTTACCCTTCCAGCATATACAAAATGAAAAGCAGTATTTGTCACAGTAAAACTTTTCCTTGGAAAATAACAGCCTGCTTGTGCAAGGCTCAGAAAAGATTTCTTTCCATACATGTGGACTCAACCTGCAGCTACACTGATGTGCTCCGCTCCCCATTTCTACTCAGGTGGCAATGTGACCCCTTCACAGAGGCTACCTGTTCCTGATGGCAGACAATTAGTATTTCAGGTAAAAATGCATTCAATGGCAAATACCGAACTTACCCGAAGCCTTTAGAAAAAAGTAAACAGTTACATGAGCGCTGCTTTTGAGTTCCATGGACTTCAGCCTGGACATAGTTCACATTCTCATCCTACACAGAGCCACTTTCAGGAATTTGCCCCCCCATTGCAAGCTGAGCTGAGAAAGTGTTTTAGATAGCAGTGGTTGCCAGGTAAATATATCCAAGGTTTAAGGTTGGAACGGGCTCCCCTGTGTCCCCACCTAGACTCGGAATCATCAGAGCGGAAACAGACACTTGGCAACCAGTCAGGTTTCAGTTTAAAGCGAGAGTGACAGATCAAACACCCCCTTTCGCTCTGCAAGTGTTTTGCATACAGAGCTCCACATCTCTTGCAACATTTCCCCTTCACATGGCAGCCTCATGACCAAGCTGCCAGAGCAGCACAGAAGCTCTCACTCCCAACACTCGCTACCTGCCAGGCTTTCAGCAGCAGACACCCCCCGCTCTGGTAGCTCCCACCAACGCAGCAGAGAAAGGGTTCAGGGTGGTCACTGTCTACAGCAATCTCTGGGAAGAGCAACTCATCTTTGACTCTTTTTTCTTTTGTCTCTTTTCCTTTGTACTTCTTCATTATATCAGGACACAATGACCTCAGATCAGATTAGCTTATACTTGAGACAATGTCTGAAAGCTTTACACAAATATATAAATGGCCCATAACCATCAACCCGTGTATTCTTTAATTACATCAGGCAAAAAGAAAAGATATTGGACTCATATACTCCCGAGAATATTTAAGAAAAAAATGTGATGACATAATAACACATTTGTTTTAGAAATACCTCATAAAAATGCATAATTTATCCCTTCCGTTATCCCAAATTGCTCCTAGATTTCTCCAATCCCTGCATAAGCAGTAATGAGAGCACTGTTTCTTCTATAAGTTGAGGAGACTTCTTCTCGGTGATCTTAAAGGACAGTATTTTAAGGCAGCCAACATCTAACTAGTTGACAATCAGCACTATTGCACATCTATACTTCTATAATGACCAAGATTTCAAACAATTTTAAGAAATGCTTCCTGCTAGAAACCAAAACTGCAAGTGCTGAGACTGAGCACCAACCGAAATAATGAGAGCCAAGACACCGGCATTTGTCCCTAAGTTGTTTCATAAGGCCGAGCCTTGATTTTCTTCAGCTCTGCTAAATAATCTGTGGATTCACTACCTCAGGAGGATGCAGAGACAAAAAGGGGAGCAAAACAAGACTGATCGGATCTATGGTACAGGCTTATTTTGGCCTCCCAACCTTTTCTGCCTCCCACGCCCTGTTATCCCCTCAAACTTTTCCATCCTTCCCTTCTTCTTGGCCTCTACATTTGTTGCTGACCTCCCACACCATTTTGGCCTCCTGCCCCTTTCCAGCCTCCCACGCATTTTCGGCCTCTACTTTTCTTTCGGACTCCCACTCTCTCAGCCAACACAAAATATTCAAATCCCCTTCAGGTTATGGATGTGTAAGTTCCCTGTCCAACCACCAGTGTCTCACCTATCCTGCTGGGACTCCCATAGCACTGTACAGTCAATTGTGTTAACGGAGCTACAAAAGTAAAACACGGGATATTCCAAGATGGTAAAAATCTGAGTTTAGAGCAACACTTTCATAAGGTTTAGGGGTGATGCAAATGCCCACCATGCTCATTTAAACAAGTAATAGATGTTCTAGCTTTGCTAACGGCTCCATAAGTTCCCAGTTTCTATCCATGAGCTTTCCAGACAGAAGATCAGGAAGACTGAAGTCAGAAATCATCTGCATTCCCACAGAGTGCTACAATCAGGCACACAAAAACATCCTCTGTACTACTCTGCAGAACTTGCTTTTGATCACCTCCTCCAAATTTAAGAGCAACAAACCCATGCACAAATACAATGGGGATTTTGGAAGTCACATATTTCATATTGGTCCTCATTTTCAAACAAGACCTTAGGTTTTCCTATTTTCAAGCAAAATTGTGGCCAAAAAAGCTTGTGACTTTAGCAGCAATCAAAAATATACATTTTGAATACACTACTCAAAATGCAGTGTTTGGTTTACTTGAGAAATGTGATAGGTACCTCTTTTTTGTTTGTTGTTTTTGGAAAGGTGCAACAGATATAAAAGCAGTTCTTCATTATACATTACTATGCTTTTCCAGTAATCATATTTCTCTGAATCTTCTCTTCCAAATTGCAATATTTTTCTAATTACGTGGTACTTTATAGCTCTGAAGGTAGAGGAAAGAGAACTCTACCACAAAATTCAGAAATGCATCAATTCAAAAGGAAGATCTGAAATACCTTCAAAAGTTACGTCTTAACAGTCCAAACGCTCTCCCCACACTGTCCCTTCACACGCCAGTCAGGCATGCTTAGCTGCCCCCACTTCATCCCCACATGGACAAACCCTATTATATTGCATTGTGTGCACCTGGCGTTGTTTGTTCAGTACACCAAAAACAACCAGGTATACAAACCCTGGTTGTTATTATAATCTTCATAGTTGAAATGGGTGGGTAGGAAAGCTACCTGTAATATCCATGAGAAAATAATGAACAAAATAGCAGATGAAACATCAAGAAAACTGCTCGCAACCAAACTTCACCACTCGCTCAAAATAAGGCAAAAGAAACATCTGTATTTCTGTCTAAGTTCTGTCAGAGAGAGAATTCCCGGCTTCCTGATGCAAAGGTGTGGCTTTCCCTCCCAAGATGCAGAAGAGGCAGTTCTGAACAGACTCCAAAATCCTACAAGTATAAGACAACCTGTTATTTAAAACAACAAGATGTGTGGACAGAGAACAAGGCTTTCTGGTCTCTAATTTGGAAGGGCCAACAAAACTTCCCTAGGAAAAAAAAAAAATTGTGCAATAATCTTCCCTCTTCTCAAAACTGCACCATTGGACACACCAGCCTCTGCTGCAGATCAAAAACCGAACTGCAGAAATACGTCTTATAATGGAACATTGTGTGGTGTTGCAAACACGTATCAATTCTTATTTAAAAAACTGTTATAGTGTGCTGCCTTATGATGTGCGGAACTGCACATTTTAGTTATTAAAGTTAGCAAACAAGTCTGGCTGTTGAAAGTCATTTCCCTGAGTAAACAATGACTCAGTGTGGACTGTATAATGTAGAACTTATTAGTTACTGTTAGCAAGTTTTAAAAAAACAACTCACAACACTACACAAAGACATACTTCAGAATGTAAAATAGTTTTCCTCCTACTTCTGTGGTTCCAGTCATACTGTTCCAGTGGAATTTAATTTTCTAAAAAGCTAAAGAGATCACTATCTCCTTATTATATAACTGGACATTGACTTCACTGGGCCCTTCAGCCATGAACAACAGGCACAGCCAGAGAGCTGCGTTTACCCTCTTTTCTCTTCTCAGTTTGCTGTTACAACTCCGAAGTAAAGATGAGTCTTTCTTGGACAGCAATATCGCATCTAGACCAGGCAGCAGGTGGTAATGAAAACAGACATAGAGACAACCATAAAATATTGAGTATATGGTAATGAAGAAAAAAATGCAATTGTAAGCTCACCAAAATCCTTTGACAAACACTGGTATCTAGTTGAATTACAGCTCCTTCAATAATCCTCCTCTTCATTAGCAAAATGGCCAAATACACCTGGCGACTGTCAGCTGGCATAAGGCACCCAGACCACTCTAACTAATGAAATGCAACCTCAGCTGCTAAGACACAAAGGTTTCCCTGAAGTCTTAAAGCCACTACACAGGCTGTTCTCCAGCTACGAGTACACACTGTCTCAAAGATCAGGACCACATCTCTATACTGCCTTTTGTAAGGGTGAAATCTCTGGTCAGATACGAGAACACTACAGGGAAACAGAGTCAAACATCCATGGTAAACTTTTACCAGGAAAGTGTCTCCGCATAAAATTACTGAAATCGTAACTTAAAGGCATGGCCTCTGAAAGCAGCTATAGCTGCATCCAAAAAGCAGGCTGAATGCCATCGTAATTGTCTTTCTGTCCACATGCATCTTTTTGCCTAGCAGAGATTTTTAAAAGCTCTTTTATGAAGAGCGAGAAAAAAACAAAAACCCAACCAAAACAAACACATTTGGGGCAGCAAGGATAGAAGATTATGTCATTCACAGACTATCCATTTCCTGGCAAAAATCAGAACACGCTATGACATACCATTCTTCGACACCAACAATTACACTGCCCAACTGGTAACAAAACTTTCCAATAACTGCAGGCTGCTGCATCTTCCAGCTCCAGGATCATTCTGCCTAGAAGGCACACAGTGTAGCACTCCAAAGGCACTGCCAAATGGTAAAATCGACATCCATTTATTATCAGCTAAACTGAATTACAGGAAGGGCAGTGGCCAAGCTGGACCAAGGTCAACATACCAGTTTAAGGGCTGCAAGCATCCCAGTGAAGAACAGCTAGCTGGTCATTCACATGTAACCAAGCGCTTTCCTAAAGAAAAAAAGCTGCCAGGGAGAGCTATCCATGCAGGCAAGAATGTCATAGGAGTTCGAAATACTAACCTTTACCACCTTCCACTGTAGGAGCTTCATATAGGACAGACTACACTGAAGATACGTACTAAACAGAAAAGGTTCTGGCCCTGCTGCTCCCTGTTGTATTGAAGAGCATTTAAATAATGCAGGGCAGGGCTGTAAAGAACACTGCACCTTCCACCCCCATAGAATATGACTCAGTTACAACAAATTACTTGAGATCTGTCCACTCAGAACCTTCTATCATAACAAACTTTGCTAGCCTTTCACATTTACTTACATTCCTTGCTTACATCTTTATTAATGCCTTCTGAGAAGAGCTGGCCACCTACCCCACTAATGCATCAACAAGGAGTAAAGTATGCAGAGGAGGGCACAAAATACATAGCAGGATATTTTCCAGCAGAGAGATCATTCAATCCAGGCAGAGGCACAGTAAAAGTGCCTCCCTCCGGGCAGAAAAATAACCGTGTTACAATCTCACAGAAAGACAACACATGCAAACCTCATCCACTAGAAAAGATGATAGAAGGTTAGATGTATGGTTTCTGTTGAAGTCGGGGATAGCAATCCTAGTCAAAGCCAACCACATCACTCACGAGTTGGTTACAAAGCAGTAAAGCAGCGTATAACACAGTAAAACCCTGGCGGAAGACAAACACATGCTACAATTGCAATCATTTTACGCCACTGCAAAGCACTGCTGCTACCAACAGAGCAGCCCCCACCTGATCCCAGCCATTTCTTCCTGTGCCATCGTATTCTTTGTGCAGGCAGAGATGTTCACGTGCTCACACAACAAGCTGAGCTGGGAAACTGCTCCAGACAAATTACCCATTTGTTTTGCCTGCTCAGCTTTAACTTGGATCAGTTCTGAAAAGTTAACCACACTTCACTGTCATCAGTACAGGTAAGCCAAAGCACAATACAAATGGTTTTCCCCACAGCAACATTTTAGCAACATACAAATATCCCTTTTTATACTATTCTTTAGCTTATATGAAAGGGTGATTTAGTTACATTTGCATCACTTATTAAGCGCAGTAGGACACACAATCCTTAGGAAAATCTGCCGTACTTTTAAGTTCTCTCCACCTCCTTTTCTGCAGCACCAGTAACACATTGCATTTTCCCAAATATAAATTTGTGCAACAGAAGACATTAGTCATTTGAAAGCACCCTGTGACCCATCACTCCTTCAAACTGGGAGGCAAAGTGCTCTAGCCCAGTGATCCTCAACATTTTGCATGCTGGAACTGTTCAAAACTGCCAGGTGAGCGCACTCGGCCAAGGGAGGGGGCAATGGACTGAAACACACAGGAGCGACAGCTTACACAGTGCTCTGTGACTGGGGCCAGCTGCTCCAGTTTGTTTCTCCTGGCCTGACAGTAGCAGAGGAATTTGTACCGTTCCTAGAAAGCAGGCAGTTCCCAGCACAGCAAGGCTAGGTCCCACAAGCAACATGACACTCCAAACAACAGAAAAATCCCAAATGTCTGAATACAGCTGGAACAAGACTCAGACTATCTTACCTTTGCATAAGGCCCCCACAGAGTTTGAGCTTATTCACAGAAAGAAACACCACATTTGATCTGTTCTTAAGCTTTCTTCGCCTCCAGTTTTTTACTGTCCTTCCTCCAGTGGGTTTAGATCAAATTAAAAAAAAAAAATCTTCTACCTCACTTGAATCATTTTGTCAGGATCTATATGATTTCTCTTATATGTATTATAAATTCTGAAGGCACATCATAAATTACAAGTTTCTTTGCTATTAGTCACGCAAAAGACAACAGAAACTGCACACTGGATCCTGAGTCACACGGGATCTCTCACTCCCTTAGTATATTATGATTCAGACTTTTTTAAAAAAAGATCTATCCTTTATATCATGATAAATTAGGACAGCATGTGTACAGTCTAGCACTCCATTTGTCCCTACCAGGCAGAACAGAAGACAAGATTTATATTTACGGTGGCCCTCCCTAAAATACAGGATCATATCCAGTATCAAAACTGAAAATCCTTAAGTCTTATGACAGTGGTTGCCATACCAGGGCCTACCGTAAAAATTAAGAACTCATCAGTTCTTTACGCCTTAGGCAGTTTCTAAAACAGTTTTGAAAAGGTGCTGACAGCTGGCAATTGTCTATTTCTCCAAAAGGAGACTAAAGGCAAATGTCTTTCTTCCCAATTACTCTAAGATGTGGTTCTGCTTTCATAGCTCATCCCACCAAACAAGCAAGTTCTCTCATTTGTCACTTTCTGGAACTAGTCAGCTACCTACGAGTAATTCCAGAGAAGCCTTCCACCTCCAGCAACTGTCATAGAAAGAATAAATATCAGAATCATCTCTGCGTTGTATCTCAGAATGAATTTTTTTTTTTCTGCAGTCCCCCCAGAAATGAAGGTGCAGATCAAGCCGGCATACTTGGAAAGTTCAAGTTACTGGAACGAGCCATTCATTCAGCGCAGAGTCAGATTCTGCCTATAAGTCACACGCTAGAAAAGGGTAAGACAGGCACAGAAAGCAGCACAACAGATGGGGACCCTCGAGTCTCAGCGGGGCCACAGACCTGTGGTCTAACCTAGAGAAGTTATTAAGATGTCTAACAACACCTCCACCTACGAGAGAGGACTAAAACCATCCAGCTTTCTTCAGCAAGTGCTTTCAGGCACCTGTGCAAGCACTGGCAAACACGGAAGAATCACTCCAGCATAAATCCAAGCGCTATCAGCAGCAGGACACACCGCCGGTGAGCACACGACAGCAGGAGAACGCAGAAAACCAGTTCGGTGTGTGCACAAAACCATTCTCCAGCAGCAGGCGGGACCTCCCTGGCACACCGGCCGCGACGCGGTCCGGTCTCGGCCCCCCCCCGTCCAGCCGCACCCCTTCTCCCTCCGGCCCCGGCAGGGTTCACCCCGTCCCGGGCCGGAGCCCGCTGCAGCCGGGACGCAGCCAGGGCAGCGTTACCGGAGCGTATTTAGCAGCGTTAACGGAAGGGGAGGGAGGGAGGCACCGCGCCGGGCTGCCGCGGACGTGCCGTGCGCCGCCAGGATGCCGGCTGCCGGGAAAAGGCCGTTTTGTTTCTCCCGTGGACATACCGGAGTTTCCGGGAAGGTCGCTGGCGTCGGGGGAACGGCCCAGCCGCGCCGTCCGGT
>Ga0065711_1049707_pt1 | contig 11159 bp, 20 predicted proteins | sample Hoacrofraction12_FD_59098 | JGI IMG/M metagenome (GOLD analysis project Ga0065711, IMG submission 59098) | Hoatzin crop microbial communities from Cojedes, Venezuela - Epithelial fraction 12 v2 (version 2) | ecosystem: Host-associated > Birds > Digestive system > Esophagus > Crop | place... | reverse complement strand
TCGCCGGGGCCCGGCTGCCCCTGGGCCGCCATCTCCCCCCGTCCCCTCAGGCCTCCCCCACCACCACTGGCACCGACCTGAGGAAACCCGCCGGGGCCGAGTCCGCCGCCTGACCGCCATGCACCGGGGCCCGGGCCCTGCTCGCCCCGCCCTGCCCCGCAACCCGCATAGCGACACCGCTCACCGCCGCGCCTCACCCGCCCCCAGCCCGTCATCCAGGTTCCGGGGCACCATGGCCCCGCCCCCAGAACCGGCCTGGTGGGGACCCGTTTAGGACGGGCGAGCCGCTGGGCGGCCAACGCGCATGCGCAGTGCCGACATTGAGGCCGGGAGGCTGCGCTGGGCCTGGCGCAGGCCCCTGCATGGCGGTGGGCAGCGCGGGCCTCCGCGCAAATAAAGTGAATAACGCGGATTTATGGCGCCCAGGCGTTGCGGGGGAGCTCCTCACGCAGCGGCTGCTGAGGGGAGGCCGGGGCTCCGTCCCCTCGTCAGCGCGCTGCGGAGCCAGGGAGGAGCTCCCGGCTTGGTTCTCTGAGCCAGGAGGCAAAGAGACCGCCGGCGGGCGTTTAACAGGGAAGGAGATGCAGGCAGGGAACTGCCCGCCGAGGGGAGCCGGTACAGCGCCGGAGCCACACGCCGCTGCTCCTGGCATGGCGGCCGCGCACCGACACACCCAAGATGGCGACCAGGCCGTGCCACTCCCAAGATGGTGACACACAACGCCACACCCCGCCGCTCCCAGCATGGCGCTAGTCTCGCGAGATTCTACCCCTATATACGGCCCGCAGGCCGCGGCTTTCCCTCTCGGACCCGGCCCGCCGCCGCCATGAGGTAAGTGCGGGCCCCACCGCCGCCATCCGCCGCCATCCGCCCCGGGGGCTGCCCGGGGGACCCGCACCCCCTCTCCCCGCGGCAGCCCCCGCCCCTGAGCCCGCGTCCTTGTTCCCCCCCGCAGCAGCAAGGTCTCCCGCGACACGCTGTACGAGGCGGTGAAGGAGGTGCTGCAGGGCAGCAGGATCAAGAAGCGCAAGTAAGAGCCGGGCAGCGGGACAGGGCCAGGCCCGCGGCTGGGGCCTCCCCCCACGCCGCCTTCCCTTTCCCCTCAGGTTCGTGGAGACGGTGGAGCTGCAGATCAGCCTGAAGAACTACGACCCGCAGAAGGACAAGCGCTTCTCCGGCACCGTCAGGTTGGCCATCTCGCTCCCGACCCAGCGCTTTGCCGCCCGTCATGGCGGGGGCTGAACCGCTCGGGTAGTCCAGAGTGGCCCGGCGACGCGCGGGCGGCTGGACGGACCCTTACCCTGGGTCTTAAAACATAGAGGGGAGGTGCGGGGGGGCCGCTGCGCTCTCCCCACCGGCCTGCCCGAGGAGGTAGGTTGGCGGCGGTGGAGGAAGATGCCCAGGCTCTGCGATAAGGTATCTCCATGATGGCTCCCATGGTGGCGTTCTGGTCGTAATAATCCATAGTAATCCGGATCTTCTGTCCCCAGGCTGAAGTCAACCCCGCGGCCCAAGTTCTCGGTGTGTCTGCTGGGGGACCAGCAGCACTGCGATGAGGCCAAGGCGGTGGACATCCCGCACATGGACATAGAGGCTCTGAAGAAGCTCAACAAGAACAAGAAACTGGTGAAGAAGCTGGGTGAGCGGTGCCGCGGCTCGGGAGGGCTGGGTGGTTTGTTCTCGGGTTTCCATGTTGTGGTTTACTGCAGGGAACAGAAAGCTGACCAGAGTCAGCCTGAAGTGCAGAAACCACCAGGAGAGCAGAGAGCCCATTACTGGTGTAGGAGGTCTGGCAGGTCAGCCCTGTGGGAGCAGGGTCGATCACCCTGCGCCTGGGGGGAGGGAAGGGGTGCAGGAGGACATTCCTGTCTTGCTGGGGGTTGCACTGGTGGTCCTCAGTCTCCTGGGTGGGGGGCTGGAGTGCAGCAAAAGCTGAGTAAAGCTGGAAGCAGAAGTTGGGTTTAGTCCTGCAGTACCGAGATGAACAAGGAAATTTGCTTATCTGCACTTGGTAAGAGAGAATCCTTCCCTCCCTGCGAAGCCAAAGCTGTTCTGATCCATCCCCTGCGCAGACTGGGAGAACTTCCCGCTCAATCCCCAATTAGCCATGGAACCATACGCGATTAGGAAATAACATAGGATACCACGGCTGTTCGCTGAGCCTCTGAAGTGCACGATATGTCTGTCTGTCCACCCACATGTGCACAGGCTCCTGGCAGAGGTTTCCTCAGGGAAATGAGCCGTACGCGTTTGCGAGGGTGCTGCAGGATGTGCCGCTGGGCGCTGGTGGGCTTGGCTGGCGTGACAGGAGCAATTCCTAGTGTGAAATCAGGAAAACCAGCTTCAGGTCGGCTCAGCAGGCTCCGAGGATGTGGAAACGCGCGTGTCGGGGGGAGATGGAGCAGCGTGGTCTCAGCCGCGCCGTTGGTTTCAAGCTCAGTGAAGGGTCCGTCCTTACCTGCGGGTTCTCCTCACAGCTAAGAAGTACGATGCCTTCCTGGCTTCCGAGTCCTTGATCAAGCAGATCCCTCGGATCCTGGGTCCAGGCCTGAACAAAGCCGGCAAATTCCCTTCTCTCCTCACTCACAACGAGAACCTGGTGGCCAAGGTTGATGAGGTCAAATCAACCATCAAATTTCAGATGAAGAAGGTAAAGCAGGGCTTTCCCCCTCCGAGGCAGCTGCGTCCCCAAGGGCTGGTGGTGATGGGTGGTGGTGACGGGTGGTGGCTGCCGTCTCCCGGCTGGGCTGTAGGTGTCCCTCGCGTGTTGGTGACCATCTCCTCCGTCGGGAGACAGGACCCGAAGTGTTCAGCTGCTGGCTGGGAGGGAGGAGGAATTCCTCTGTGGTTGAAAGATCTGAGAGCGAATGATTAGGAGCTTGGATGTCTCGGTGCTGAGCGCCATCGGTGGTAATTAACGCTCTGGAAGTGGGTGACACTTGCAGGGTAGGGCGCAGGCATCCCCCCCCTTGCCCCCCCAGTCTGTGCACGCAGCAGTGCTTTGCCGGAGGCGAGCTCGGGGCTTGACTCCGCAAGGGAACTGCGGAGCGGCTCTGCCGAGATCCACTCCTGCTGGCAGGAGATGCCAGGCGCGCTGCCTCCCCCAAACCAAAATAACCCCGCTCCGGCATTTTCATCTCGTGTCAGCAGTCCGAGCGCGGCTGGCTCGTGGGTGTTGCTCAGAATTAACAGCTCTGCTGGCTGAGGTGCATCCTTGGGCTCCAGCTGATCCGGGCCTGAGGGCACAACAACTGGGAGGACACAGCCAATCTGATAGTTAGCAAATGCTGAAGCACTTGGAGTGACTGAGCTAACGATGTCCTGACACTGGGCCTGTCAGCTCGCTCATAAATCCTCTCATCTTCAGCCCGCGGGGAGCACTGGCTTACAGGCTTCTCGGGGAGGCTGGCAGGCGGAGGCTTGGCCTCTCTCTGCCCTGTGTGCCCAAAGAAAGGGCTGATGGCTGGAGCCCAAATTGGAAAGTGAAGCTGGCACTTCATGGGGAGCTGATGGCCTGCGCGGACTGCAGGGCGCGTGCCAGGGCCGCCTCGCGAGCGGCCCATGGGAGCGGAGTTAAACCCGAGGTCTGTGCCGGTGCAGCACGGCTCGTTGCACCACTTCCTGCTGTCCCCATCTCCGAGTCGCCTTTGCGCTCCGAGGACGCCAGACCTGCCCATGCTGGCGTTCAGAGGCGGCACCCGGGTGCCACCAGACACATTTCACGGGTGCCAGGCAGAGTGAGCCCTGTGGGAACACCCGTGGAGAGGCTGGAGGAGTCGTGTCCAGCTGCCAGAACAGGAGATAACTTCATACCCTGCTGGGCTGAGATGAGGGCTGGGCGGTTTGGTCAGTCACTTAGCTCTAATCTTTTGATTTCCCTGCAAAACCTTTTACCTGTGTGAGTGACGCTGGTGTCGGTGTCCCCCAGGTGCTCTGCCTGGCTGTGGCTGTTGGTCACGTGAAGATGACAGAGGACGAGCTCGTCTACAACATCCACCTGGCCATCAACTTCCTGGTGTCCCTGCTGAAGAAGAACTGGCAGAATGTGCGCGCTCTGTACATCAAGAGCACCATGGGGAAGCCCCAGCGCCTGTACTGAGGGGGCAGCAAGAATAAACTTCTAGGATGACCCACAGCTGTGTCTTGGTTGTGTTCCTCCAGAGGGAAGGGTTTGGGATGACAGCGGGAAAGGCCTCGTGTGCTGCGTTGGGGTGCTGGGGGCAGGAATTTGAGTAGAATTTCTGAGGACAGTGGGGCAGGGGGGGAACCAGCTCCTCTCGCATCCGCAGCTTGCGGTGGTCAGCACGGCTGCGGGCCTGCAGAGCCCCTGGGCAGTTGTCCCCATAGCCCCAAGCGCCCCACTCGCCCACCGAGGGGACCCTTACCTTGCGCTGCCCTCTCCCTGCTCTGGGGGAAGGGGCTGGGGGCACTCACGTTTATCATCTGCTGCCCCCTAGCACTGACCAATGGCCGGGATCCCACCCAGCAGCAGCTCGTCAGGGCCTGATGGGCGTCTTCAGCTGGTCCCAGTTACCCACCGGATCTGGAGGGGTGGGGGGTGCTGGGAGGTGCTGAGCTGCTGCTCTGCTGCTCTGCAAAGGGGCTGAGCTAAAGAGTTTTCTGCCCCCTCTGCTTCCCTCTGCACTAGTCCCCTTCCAATTCCTTGTTCTGGGCTAAAAATGAGATGCGTTGCATCTAATTAATGTATATAAATAAATACATTGTGTGGTGACGGGCGAGCTTATGGAAATGTGGAGGATTTAAGCTTCTGGGGGGAAAAAAAACCCCTATGCCCCTGAAAAGAGCTCGTTTTCGCAGCCGAGGGAAGAAAACAATGAAAACAGCTTTGGGTCCTGCTGTTCGAAACCTTTAAAATAAGCATCAGAGCCAGTTTCCGAAAGATCAACACAACACCAAGAAATTCCATTTAATAATTAAAAAAAGACAATACAAAATGCAAACATTTCTTTGTACAAAGTTCAGATACATTTTTTTTTCTTTTAATTAAGTGCAAATAACTTCATGAACTACATCTTTGTCATTACTTGAATCGTTTTTTGCTGGAGATGGTAAGTCGTGGCCCACGGCAAAAGGCAGATATAAATATTCCAACGTGAAAAAAAACCCCAAAACCCAACAACCCTCGCTTATGTTCACCGCGTCGAAACATTCAGTACCTCCGAGGTGGCCGACGATGCGGTTTTCAGCCTTTCAAACCTTTTCTGAGTCGTGGGTGGGGGTGAAGAGAGGGGCCGAGCTGCGCTGGGGGGGGGTTCTGGTGGCCCCGGGGACTTTTTTTTGGGGGGGTTATCTGAGATCTTTGGTGAAAGGAGGGCGAGGAGACGTCACTGGGTGTCTCTGGCCGTGACGGGAGGAGGTGCTGCCCTTCCACGTGGCTTTAGGGGTGCGGAGGTGACCGCGGTGGCTCCGGGAGCCCCCATCCTAGCGGGGTCCCAGTGACAGCAGCCCCGCCGTTAAATCACGAAGAATTAATCAACTCCTCGGTGAGCACGAGCGGCTGCGGCGCACCGGGGCCACCGCAGCGGGGTTGGTCCTTCCCGGGTTGTTTTTATTTTTGCTTTTGTCGGGTTTTGTTTTCTTTTTAATTCTTCTAAATATGAAAGACCATTTCAATGGTCACCGCTCTGCTGCAACTGCCCCAGAGCGATAAAAAAACCCCCTCCAAATCCCCGCAACAGCTTTTATGCATCAAAGCAGCTGCCTTCAGACACCAACCAAGCGACAAACAGCTCAGCCCGCAGATGCGGAGCTTCCAAACAGGCTGGGAGCCGGGCGGCAGGAGGGGCGAACGCACAGCTGGGATGAATCAGGACAGACTTTTCCAACCGGCGCATCTCAGGGACAAACCTCAGCCCCCTTTGCCAGCACTCACCCAGCCCGCAGCCCCTAACGGAGCCCAGAAGAAGCTCCCGGGGTGCTGGGGTGGCACAGATTGAGGAGGGAAAACATGAGCGAGCGGCTGCCTCCTGGTTTTGACAAGGACGGACCCGGGGGGGATGCACAGAGAAATAAATAATGGGGTCATGAAGAGCAGGGCTCACCCCAGATGTGCTCGAGGGGACACCGAGAGACAAGCAGGGATGGGGATGGGAGGGGACCTGCCACCAGGAAAGCCGTAGGCAAGCCAACCACGTTTAGTCCTGGCAGCTCCAGGTCTTTGAGAGGATGAAGGTGGGATGAAGGCGTAGGAAGGTGACAGCAGAGAGGGGAGCAAGGGTTGGGGAGGAGGAGGAGGGGTGACCGGTGGCAGCAGTTGTCTGTCCCCGGGGGTCCTGTCCGGTAGAATGAAGATGGCAGGGGGGACAAACCCATGGGTGACGTCCCCCCGGCCATTGTCCCCAGCCGCACCCGTCTGCGAAGCTGGGAGAGGGCAGGCGGTGGTGGAAGGGGGGTGACAAGATGGGGTCCCCCCGGGATCCACGCCCTGGTGAGGGGCTCCCGCAGCATCCCGGCAGGATGAGCACGTGTGGAGGGACAGAGCCAAAAGCACCAGAAGGGACTTGGTGGAAGCACAAAGCTTCCCCAGAACCGGGGAGGGTGCAGACCTCCACACCTGGGGGAGAGATTTTGGGGCTGAGTGGAGGGGCAGCTCCCCCCTCCTGCCAGCGTGCCCCCTGGCCCCTGCCTCGGCTCTGCCCCGGGCCTTGGCTCATCCCTGAGCCCCTGCAGGGAAGCAAAACAGTTCACGACAAGCAGGTGACGGCAGAGTTTTGCGTCCTCCTCGCCATGGGGCTTCAACAACCCACAAACCCTGGAGAATCAGCCCGCAAGCACACAGCCACTGCGGCCGGGCCGAGCCGCCTCGAACCCCCTGCAAAAACTCACCCCGTCACGTGCTGAGCAGGAGAGGCACCATCTGCCCCCTCCAACGGGGGCTCTTAGCGGGGACAAATGCGGCAGAAAAGGTTGCAAGGCCTGAAAACGGCATCTCGCCGGTCAGCAGCAGCCCAGTGCTGGGTTTGCTTCGGGTGGGTGGGGTGGTTTTTTTTTGTCGCAAACGCACATTCTCATTTCTCAGGCAGGTATAAATATTGTCGTTTCTAGTAGAAAAAAACCACTTCCCTCTAAATAATATAAAGAAGACTCAAATGATTGCACTTAATACATATGAAAAAGGTAGAAAGGAGGATATCCTAGTGCACAAACATTTACTTCTGCTCTTCACAAAGCTTGCTTTTCCGAGTTACTCTTTGGCAGAGCTTGTAAGAAAGTCTGGTTTCTTGGCACAAGTGTCTGGGGTGTGTGTGGGGGAAAACCGAACCCGGCTGAAAGTCTTTCTCCTTTGCTCCCTGTTTTCTCCCGTGCAGCCAGACATTGTTCTCCGGGAACGTGGCTTGGCTACGCTTTCCTCCCAGCGCCAGCGCGGCTCTCCGGCGAGACGGCCACTGGAGCCACCACGGTTGCTGTTCGCTTTGCCGATCTCTCCTTTAAATTTTCTTTTGAATCAAGTATGCTTGCTTAAAATTCTTTTTCCCCCGATCTCTGCAAAGCGATGCTGATACCCAGGCGCTGTGAGAAATACGGCGTTACCTTCTTGCCATCCTCTGCAAAAGGGCTCGGCGGGGCTGCGGCCGGTGCCAGCCCCGTGGGCTGCAAGATCGATGGCCCCCGCGATGTCTCGGGCTGCCGGTGGCACTGGGGAACGGGGACAGACCTGGCATAAAGGAAACCAAAGGGAGGACAGAGGCCGGCAACAGGACCAGCTCCTCGGTTTCCTAAGATGAAGAAGCTGCTTTGGAGGCAAGGGGTGGCTTCGCCGGCGGCTGGATGAGACCGGAGCATCCCCTCCCGGCCGGAGGCATGGCTCTGTGGGGAGTGGCGGAGAAATCGTGAGGGGACATCTGCGGGGCGAGAGTGGCAGTCCTGCCGGCGCCGAGCGGAGGAAGGAGAAATTCGGAAAGGAGAAGGAAGGGAGAAGAGGTTTTCCTTGGCTGCGGGGCGGCCCGGGGTTGGCGGGGGCGCGGGGGGCTATTTGTAAGGCCGGAGGAAGCTGGAGACTTTGGAGCGGAGGAGTTTGATGAAGGAGCGGGGCAGCATCTCCTTGTGTTTCTCTGTGTACTTGAAGTAGTTCTGGGGGTGCGCCAGCACGTCGAAGAAAGCCTTGATGAGCTTCTTGTCCTGTCAAGCCAAACCGGGGGGGTGGGGGGGTCACCATCCCACCCCGTGCTCCTCTCGTGGCGGCTCTGAACCAAAGCCATGAACACAGGGGGGGCACGGGGGGCCCACCCGAAAAGAAGGATGCTCCCGCACGGCAGCGTCCCCGGAGCCCCGGGCAGCGAGGACCCGGAGGGGACAGGCTTACCTTGAGGATCTCCTGGTGGTTTTCGGAGGCGTAGAGCCTGCCGTCCCGCACGATGTCCTCCACCAGCTGCTCGTAGTCCTCTGCAACACCCGGCCGAGAAACACGGTCAGGGCGTGAGCTGTCACTTGTCCCCAAACCTCTGGTCCCCATCTCTGAGTCCACTCCCCCCCAAATACACTGGAGGTGTGAACTGGGGGTGACCCGGGTACGGCACTGGGCCCCCCCCTGCAGCAGCGTGCCGGGACGGTGTCCCCCTGCGCTCACCGTCGTAGGTGACGTAGGGGATCTGGAAGCCCCGGGCGCTGTTGGCTTCGCTGGTTTTGAAGTTGATCCAGAGTTTCCGAGAGCGGGCGGTGAAGGCGATGGGCCTCTCGTAGGTCTGGCACGTCTCGTAGGTGGTGATGGAGGATGGGGAGGCTGCGGGGGGACGGCGAGGGGCCCGTGTGATGCTGAGTGCCCGTCAGCGGAGCTACCGTCAGCTTTGCTGTGCTCGAATGCTCAGGGCGAAGAGGGGCACCAGGGATGGGGACTGCCCGTGTCTGGCAAGGCTGAGCCCCCCCCGACCCTCACGTTACATACCTGGGGTGTTGTTATTCCTTCCTTGCTCTGAGAAGCTCCAAATGGGGCTTTCTGCCCCCAGAACAAGTGCTGAGACCCAGGTGTGCAACCCAGCCCACGCTTAGCCCATGCACATCACCTTGATCCAGCAAGTCACCGGGGAGGCAGGGCGATGCTGACCCCCCCCCAGTTCCCCCAAATCCCCTCCCGCCGCCCAGGGACGCGGCTCTCTCCCTTCGCACCAGGCAGCGCTGCCAAACCCCAGCCTTTTCCTCCCCCGGCTCCTCCCGTGAGCACCACGGTTACCTACAGTTTTTCCGCATGACCAAGACGTCGCCACACTCGTCCTCGGAGGGGAGGAAGATCTCCGGCACCACGATGAGGATCTTGCGCTTGGGCGGCGGGTTGATGTTCCAGGTACACTCCACGTTGGCGGGGTAATTCCCTGGGTAGTTGGGGGACTCGATGTAGCCCGTGTATTCACCCAGCTCTCCCCCACACTGCCGATCTGCAAGGCATGGAGAGCCGGTTAAACTGGGAACCAGTGGCATGGGCACTGGGATAGGAGAGGTTTACGGGGCGAGGGGAAGGATGTTCTCTATTAGCACTGCTCCACGCATCCCTCCACGCCTGCCTCCTGCACGCACAGAGCACAAAAATGACACATAACTCTATTTTAAGGGATTTAAAAATAATTTTAAGGAAGGACCCCCGTTCACGCCATACCTGTCCCCCCCCTCCATCGCACCCCAGCTCGCCTACTTTTGCACTGGGACACAGAGGTGGAGCCGTCGAAGTCGGTGGTGGTGTTGCCAGGACAGGTGATGCAGTAATTCTGCCGAAAATCGGGTTGGTAGGTGCCCACGGCGCAGCGGATGCAGCGATGGACGCTGGTGTTGTAGTAATGCCCAGGGGAGCACTGGACTGGGGAGGGGGTCAGAGAGCAAAGGGAGCTGCGTCAGCCACCGACACGGCCCCGCTGGGTGCCCCCCTCCCCGGGGACCGGCTCCGACCTACCCTTGGTGTCGCAGTCCTGGAAGGAGAGGGCTCCCTCGTGACGGGTGCTGAGCCCCCCGCCGCAGGGGAAGCAGAGCGTCCGCCCCACCTCCGACTGGTAGGACCCGCGGGGACACGGCTGGCAGGGCTTGAAGCCATCGGCCGAGTGCTGGCCTGGGGGACACTGACCTGCGGGCACAGGCGTCGCTCAGTCCTGGCACCCCGCGTGCCCCAGGCTCCCCCACCCCATGCCCAGCTCCTCTCCCCCCAGCCTTGGCAGCACCGATAAATCCCGAGCAAGCGCTGCCCTTCCTTGGGGGCCCCTCTAAATGCCCAAAATAGCATCTCCTGTGGGTCCTGGGGATGCTCAGGGCTTTCACCTCCTCTGGATGGGGGCTGATGGTTGAGGCTGCAGCCCTGGACATCCTGGGTCTCGCTCCCGGCCCCCTTACCCGTGCAGCCGGTGATGTTGGTGGCTCCCACCGGCCCGAAAGCATCACCGCGGGGACACAGGTCGCAGGAGAGCTGCCCTTCCTTCTCCTGGTAGGTGCCGGGAGGGCAGGGCACGCACTGTTCCGTCTGGCCGTGGTAATACGTTCCCTGTGAGCAGCTAACTGAGAGCCAGGGGGGACGTCAGCGATGGGACTGGGGGGCTGTCACTGCCGGGGGGGACACGGCCGGTCCCCACCCCAGGCACCCCGCGATGCTCCTTACCACACTTGCCGCCCAGGCGCTGCTGGCCCGGTCCGCAACTCTCCTGCCGCTCCGGGGCCACGCTCAGCTTCCTCGCCACCTCGTACTCCATCCCTGCGAAGCGGAGCAGGAACCGCTCCTGGTTGATGGATTTCTTCAGGGCTTTGATGGCCGACTTCAGCTTTTTCTCCACTCTCTGTCGCAGGCAGTGCAGGTTGCAGCTGGCTGGGGGTGCAGGGGGGAACAGCGGGAGGTTTTGGGGGGAAACGGGGATGCAGCAAGAAGGGATGGATGGAGAGGGAAACCCGGCGGGATTAAAATCATCTCCCAAATGCACAGCTACAAGCGCTGCCCAGCATATCCCAACCTGGTATGGGATAAGGACTGGTTCAGCTCTCCTTGCTGCACAGTGATGGCATCATCCCCTTGGTCCCACCACCATCCCCCTGGTCCCACCACTGTCCCCCTGATCCTACCACCGTCCCCCAGATCCCACCACCATCCCCTTGGTCCTATCACCATACAATCCTGCTCCCACCACCATCCCCCTGATCCCACCACCATCCCCTTGGTCCTACCACCATCCCCC
>Ga0065711_1010361_pt1 | contig 11159 bp, 6 predicted proteins | sample Hoacrofraction12_FD_59098 | JGI IMG/M metagenome (GOLD analysis project Ga0065711, IMG submission 59098) | Hoatzin crop microbial communities from Cojedes, Venezuela - Epithelial fraction 12 v2 (version 2) | ecosystem: Host-associated > Birds > Digestive system > Esophagus > Crop | place... | reverse complement strand
CCCCCCCCCATCTTCATACTTGTAAACTATACTGCAGTCTTCTGCAACTTAAATCTACGGAGCAGGGCCGTTCTGAAAAACTTCTTGAAGGCATTTCCTGCCTCTCAAACCTCTCTTCAATGTCCAAAGGCATCCACCTTGCAAAGACCAGCCTCATAGTTAGTGGAGACCTTAAACTTATCTAGCTGAAAAATGCTACAAAGACTCCACTTAATACTCAGGTGTCCAGTAATAGTGGTGTAAAGCTTATAGAGGAATCGAAGCCACAGGCAGAACTGGAGCCCTGGAGGTGCATTAGTAAGCATAGGCTCAGCCTAAAACCTGCAGAGTTGAGTGGAATGACCTTGTGTTAACTTCACTCAGTCCAGCAGCTTTGGTTGTGAGCAACAACTGAGTCTGTAAAGCAGTTCTGACTTTCTGCCTGCAAACAGAAGGGCTCACTCCCGAGGCTTCTGTCTTCCCTGTGCAGTGGCCCTGTGTGTTGAAATTCAGGAATGGCCACGAGAACCAAATTTTATCTTAGATCTCCAGGTCATCAACCCATGGTCGTCTTAAACAATAAGAGTCCATTAGTGGTAGTGCAAACACACAGTAGCTATGTTGGTCTGCATAAATGAAGAGGACTATCACTTTGATCAAGTTGGTCAGCCTAAATTATGTTGGTCAGCCTAAATAAAAAGGGTTATCTCTTCAGATCTAGGAAGCTTGGCAGCAGTGGACCATCACTTTAAAACCATATGTGAGAATACTGTTGGGTCATATGTTCGCGTACATTGCAAGTAAATTGTGCAAAGGAGATGCAACTTGTGTACAGGTGGTCAGCAGAGAAATAACTGTCAGAGCAAAGGGAATGTAGCCACCAAAGATGAGCTGAGAGACACAGTCCACCTGGCCTCATGGAAGCGTTAGTGACTGACCACAGAGCAGCTATGCAAGTATGTGGTAGTCAGCAAGAACACTTACTGAATGCGATGATCTCTTCTGTATGTATCTCTCCCTGTCCACCAGCTTTGCTTTAAAAAAAAAAAAGACAACCAAAAAAACAACAACAACAAAACACCTAAACCAAATCACAATAACAAACCAAACCAAACAAAAACAAGCAAAAAAACCTCCCGGGGCACACAGAAGTAACATGTCAGAGCACTCCAATACCTCTGCATCAAGGCTTTGACCACTTTGCCCTTTAGTTATGTTACTTCAGCAATGTCTGTTAGAGAAGAACATCACCAAGTCATCAGTTCACATGAGTAAGTGGCTGGGAAATACTTCTTCAGAGAAAAAAGCCTTGCAGGTTGTAGTGGATCACAAGTGTGAACATGAGTTGGGAAAGCTGTTTAAAAAAGAAAAAACAAATTTAAAATTGCCAGCTTGGGACATGCAAACAGGAATATATCTGAGAAGACACATGAAGTAATCCTGCTTCACTCAGTGCTGATAAGGCATCAGCTGGAGCACTGGATCTGATTTTGGGCTGTGCCTTGCTAATAGGATGTGAGCTCATTGGAGAGAATCCAAAGTGAACGAGGGAATGATCAAAAGTCTGGAAAACCTAATAGTAAGGAGAGATTGAATGAATTGAGGTTTTTGGCCCAAAGAATGGAGGATTTCAAAGGTAGAGAGAGTTTATAAGGTTCCTCAGATATATAGAAAGCTCTGGCAGAGGGGACTAATCAGAAGATAATTGTATGTAGTATTATCCTACGCAGTTATTCTTCATATCAGGCTAACTGGCTTTAATTGCAAGATGTTAGACATCAGGGTGGATATTCAGGAACAATTTGTAGCGATAAGGATAGTGATTGCCTGGAGAAGTTGCAGAGTTTCTGTGAGTGGAAACCTTTTAGAAAAGGTGTGTAAATATCTTTGAAGAGTGATGTATGAGCAGATGATTTTGCCTCGGAGCACCAAAATGAAGAAGATTAACAGATTCTTTTTAGTGTTATTTCTCTATTATTTTGTGGGGAAGGGGAAACAACAGAGAAGATGACAAGACTGCCAAAGGCTTGTGATGATTTGTGCAAATTTTAAGGTGCAATTCTAACACAGTTCCATGTATAAATAGCTTGCCAATGGACAGCTTCATCATAGTGTAACATGATGGCAACCCACTTAGACCTATCTCATTGGTATATTCAGCTGTCTGTACGGGCTGGCAAAAAAGGAGTATCACAGAGTGGTACCTACACAGCGCAGAAGATATGGGTTAATCTCAGCATGTTTTGTCTAGAGCATCTACATGTGGTATAACTCATGGGATTTTCTTTTGCTTTTGGGAAAATAGATAAGAATTGAACTGAAACTGGTAGACAAGAGGTTGACTAGATATTGGCTATATGTTGTGCGTAAGATGCTACCTGCAAATACAACTAGGAACTCGTGTGAAGTGCATAGAAGCCATCAATTTCATGTTTTAGTGTCAGCAAATAAGGGAAAAGCAGAACCTGAAACTAAGCAACCTTCTTGGCAGTTGGCATTTAGCTAAGACCCCTCTTTGGAAACTTCCCTTCACTTTTTTGTTTTGTTTTGCAAGAGGAGTGGCGAGGAGATAGAAGGTGGTGAAAGGTTTTGATTAAAACAGACGGAGAGTTGGCTTTCTCTGGAAATTTTCATGCTTCATAAAATATAAAATATCAGAAATCTGTGAGAGTTTTGGTTTTCAAATAATAACAGAAAGTTTACTCAACACTGTTATTTTAGGACTAATGTGAGTCCTTGGGGAACGTGAGGGCAGGTACCGCATATGCTCTATTAGACGTAGGAGTTGAGGTTTCTGGCCAGATGTTTCTCCCATGGTGAACTACTATATTTCAGCAGGAAGTGAAACCATCAGGTGTTACAAGAGAGGCAGCTGGGCCAGCCAGTCTGCTTGGTAAAAGGAAAATGCATACAAGTACCAGGAAGTATAACCATGAAGCTTCTTAATGATCTATCAAAATCTTCAGTATTCAGGCACAAGTTAGAAGGTTTTTTGAAAGATGCTGTTTCCTGTAAGGAGAACAATTCTCTGGATAGCTCTGCTTGAGGAGGAAAAGTGCAGATGGCATGGCTGGTTTGTAGGGCAAAAGATGCTCCTGCATCTCTGACCGACTCTAGTTTTCTTTGGGAGACAGTGAAATGTGCACAATACTGCACAACAGTTGTCAACTGGTTTGTTTATCTTGAAAAGTATACAGAAATGAGTGAGCTGTCTGATTTTAAGTTTAAAAATCATTCTGGACTTTGTACAGTGGGAGATGACTGGAAAACATCTGTAGGGGTCTCCTTTGCTGTGCTGAAGAAATGCATTTGCCTGGCCTACCAGAAAATGTCAGGTGGGTCACCCCTGTTCATGGGATCCTGTGGTGGGTTGACCCTGGCCAGCAGCCAAATGCCCACCCTCCCTCTTGCTCGGTCCTCTTTCCTGTGTGATGGGGAGAAAAAAGAAGGAAGGTGATAAGACTTCTGTGTTGAGATAACGACAGCCTAATAAGGAAGGCAAAAACTGAGTGTGCAAGCAAAGCAAAAAAAGGAATTAATTCACTGCGTCCCATTGGCAGGCAGATGTCTGACCTCTTCCTGGGAAGCAGGGACTTGGCAAGAGTAACAGTTCCTCAGGAAGAGAAATGCCATCACCATGAATGTCCTCCCCTGTCTGCTCCCTTTTCTTGAGCTTTTATTGCTGAGCATGTTGTTATATGGTACGTGATATCCTTGTGGTTAGTTGGGGTCGGCTGTCTTGGCCGCGTCCCCTCCCAGCCTCTTGTCCACCCCCAGGCTATTGGCTTTTTGGGAAAGAGAGGCAGCCTTGATGCTGTGCAAGCACTGGTCAGCAACAGCCAAAAGTTTGGTGTGTTATCAACACTATTTTAGCCACAGATGCAAAGACACGGCACCACGCAGGCTGCTGTGAAGGAAGTGAACTCCATCCCAGCCAGACCCAGTACAGAGCCCGAGAAGAATACTGGTCCTGTGGCTACGTAGCTCCTTGCACTGTTTGCATCTGTGTTTCAGTTGCCTGATATCATACTTCTGCCTTTTGGGTTTATCTCCTGTTTTGGAGATGTGGGTGGAGAGGCCTTGAATGTGTGCTAAAAATCTACACGAAGCATTGCGTGTACAAAAGGCAAATGCAGGAAGCTGTAAATGTGATGAAATGACAGGCACAAAAAAACTGCTGCAGGACTTGCCCTTTAAATAAACAATTGGGAAATGGCAGATATTGAAACACTCTTATTTTCGTCAGAGTTTATCATAACTTTTTTAAAAAGTGATTTGATATTAAAAAAAGAAATCAGTGAAACAGTTCATCTTGCTATTCCCATCATGCAGAAGGAGAAAGTAGCTTAGTTTTAACCTCAGTTTCTCTGGCAACACTGCTGGCTTTTCAGATTGCTTGAGATCCGAACGTGATGAAAGACAATTATCCAAAAGGAAGCAAAAGCGTTCCAGGAAAGGTAACGCGTACATGTTTCCACTCCTATGGCGAAACAGAGGTGCTCTCAGCCTTAAACACCAGCAATGTCATAACGTTATCCTCTGTAATTAGGTGGTTATGGTGCTAAATGTAAAGACTTACTGTTTTGTTACTGTTTTGACCTCTCTGAACCAACTTGACTACCGGGCTGAGATTTACCGATTCATCATATTGTGCCAAAAATCAGCAGAAGCAGCCATCTTTTTCCCAAGAAGCAGGTCTAGGTAAACCATCAGAGCATTTAAAATGCTATTGTCTTTCCATTCTTCCCCTAGCCTTTCCATGAAGGCACAGCATATATTTTAGCCTTTATCTACAGTTTTTGAAAATCAAATACAAAATAGGACGTATTTCAGTAAAATCTGAGACCTACACAGGGGGGTGGGGAAGCTTGGTTGATGCGTAAGGAGCCAGCGTGGAGCTTCAGAGCCTCAGGTTTGGTTCTCTGCTCTGCCACAGACTGCACCTGTGAGCTTTGTATGGGAATTTAATTTTCCGGTGCCTCCATGCTCCATCTGTGGATGGGATGACAGTTTTTGCTTGCCTCACAGTTGTCATTACCTGAATGTGTCATGGTGTACTGATTAGCAAATCCCATTTGTCCCCATGAAACTGCCACATTGCATGTAGATATCTAAACCGTGGAAAAATTTGAAGACTGTACTCACCTGTGTAAGAAAATGGGATCCTTCACTTAAAGTTATTTCAGTTTGATAACTGGCCTTCTTTTTATTGCATGTTTTACAATTTGCAGCAATAACAATGGGTATTCTCAGGCCATTATTTCTGATGAGAGTATAAATGGGGATATAATTTTAATCTCATAATGAAACGATGACAGATAGACATAAACATAGAGTAACACATTAAATATTCCCACAGAATTTTAAGTCAGGTGTCATCTAGAAGAGGCCAGGAGACTGAGCTACCATGTTATTACAGGCAGACCTGGTAATGACACAGACAATTAAGACTGACTAACTTTTTTCATTATATGACTTTTGTTGCAATTGCTGATAACGTTGCCAAAATTTAAACCACTTGGGCTCGAATTTTCCATGCCAACTATTTGGCTAAGCTAGACTGGTGTTATTTTTGAGGAACATTTAGTCAAAAATGGTTCAACTATTTTTGAGAATGAAGTAAGGAGGAAAATATACCATTTTTTTACTGAGTCCTGTGCTTTTGAGCAATGGCTTGAACCTTAGCTTGGGAAGCTGGCCTGAGCCGAGATGTGTGCCTTTTACTGACCTTGTAAGAAGACCTGGTAGAAGAATAGGGGCAAAGACAATCTGCAGCTGGTCACTATGGTTAGAGAGGCTGGAGAGAAAGAACTGGAAAGGTAAGTTATTAAAAACTAGACTCCAGAGCTTCCAAACTTGGCATAGTCCTCTGTTATGCTTCGGTAGCTGTATAATGTGTCTGTAGAATGATGCCTTGACCAGCCTATATTGAAGACAACAGCCAGCTATCAGTTATCCATAACTGTTAAACATATAGAGGTTTGTGCTACAGGCTGTAAAAACAGGACAGGTCAGTGTGGTACAAGTGTATAAATTCATATTTGTGTATACAGAGGTAGTCTGTATACGTAGAAGAATGTACCAAGAAAAAAAGAAGCTGCATTAAGAGGATGGAGGGTTGCAAAGTTAAGTGTTGGGATGTTAGGGTGTGTTTGAGTAAGGGCTATGTGCAATGCTACAGCAGCATCACAACATATGTGCATTCAGAAGTCATTTCTAATCACACGATTGCACGCTGTTCTCACATTAAGAACAGAGATGGACCACGAGGCAAGGTGTTTAGAGGTCCATGCATGGAATGCTGCCCTGGAGTAGTCCATATGTCAGCAGGAGCTAAGCTTTAAACACAGAAAGCCTTGCAAAAATCTGGAGGAAAAAAGAGGATTATGAGCAGGGAATGCAAAATTAGGGGGTATTTTTGAGATATACCAGTGTCTCAGCTCTGGTCTGTCTGAGGGGGATCGGACAGCTCTTCCTTTCTCAAAGGAAAGATGTTTTGTGATTATGATTTCATAAACATTTCATTGGTTTCTACCCCCTCTGTGAAAGCACTTAGATGCTCAAATGACAAATATGACAGGGAAGCCTATGAGTCCGTTCATCAATGCTCGTTTTAGCGTTGCTTTAAGAAGTTGTACCGGCAATCATGGTTGAATAAGGCAGAGGTCTTTGGGAAAATCTGGGAAAATCACCTGCTGCTGTGTCAATGCAGAATGCTTATGTACAAGGAAGGCTTAGGTGAATTTGCACAAGCAGCTGTAAGCCTGATGCTCTCAATCCTATTCATTTTTGCACCCTCAGCTTTTCTTTAATGCATTTTATCATTCGTGGTAGGGGTATTATGTGCAGTTTTCAACATAAAGCTGTATAACTGAAAATAAAAATCTAAAAAGTCCTCTTCAAGTTTAGATTTAATAGAATGTTATTTAATATAGCCTCAAATGTGGCTTTTCAGCCTGCAAGTGATCCAGCTGTGGCTAAACTCCAGTTTCAATTGTGCCTGATGTGGGGGGTAGGGAACGGACTTTTGGAGTGTCTCTACTGATTACAGGTATTTCATACAGTGGCTTTGTGTTACTTTATGCAATGGATTAGATGTATATTTAGTTATAACGCACCCAGGGGTGGCTTCCCATCAGCGTAAGTGAGATCAGAAGAACGCCTCACTGAAGGCGTATGAAAGCTGTTCGAAGGCCCAGCTCTTGTTGCTTTTATTACTGCAGTTTCCTCTGATGGGTTGTGCTGTGCGCTGTAGAAAAATAGAGTGAAAGGCAATCTCTCTCTCAGACGCTGTACAGCAGAAGCGAAAGACAAGCAATAGCAGGTGGACACAGATGCGATGAAAAGGGAGAAGTATAAGCAGAAAATAAGGCAATATTGGCTGATATGGTGGGCAGTGTGAAGGCAGTTCAGTGGCATCGCTGTTGGCAATGTTTTGATAGCTTTCACCTGCAGATGAAGAGCAGAGGACAGCTATGGAGAAAGACAATGAAGCAGCCATTGCAAACATCAGAGACATCCTCTTAGAAAAGCCTGGCGATGTGGGAAAGCCCAAAATGACTTGTTTGAAAACTTTACCAAGTACAATGATGGAGTCTGGTCCCCTGGGCTAATGGCAGGCAGTGTCCCTCTGCATAAGGGTCGTGAGAAATCTGGTCAAGCTTTCACAGCCTACCTAGTAGCTTGCTCCATGCAAAAGAAAGGATCTCTGGGAGAAGCAGCTTCTTTTCCACTTCCTTTGGAGTTGCCTGAGCTTGACTGCAGCAGGCTAAATCCTTCTGCTGGTGTGAAGCATGTAACAGTGGCACTGTTTTTCAGGAGCAGTGGTATGACAGACCTTGAGCACTGTTGGTTCTGAGGCAGTTTGCCACTGAATTGTGTTCCCAGAGAAACAGAGAAGTGCTCACAAAAAGGTGGCAAGCGGGGAAAAAAAAGAGAAAATATGCGAAAAATGGAACAGATATTAGTCATGGGGAGGAATAAATATAGAAAGATAATAAGGGTAAAAGAATGAGAAAAAGGAGTGTGCCAGATTTTCAAAGATGCATTGTGAAAGATTAGCTTCTGGAGGTAACAGGTAACAGAGGCAGATTATCTTATTTTATTTACTTTGATGTCTTTCATGTAGGAAAATGTTGATTTTTTTTTTTCTCCTTTTGATTGAGCTACCTCTGCAAAAAATAGGGGATTAAGTTAGAAAAATAAGGTCTATTGCAGTCAAACAAGTTTTGCAGACACAAACATTACTCAGAAGCTTGCAAAACCTGGAACTGTGAAAGTTTCACATGTTCCAAGTCAATACTTTTGCAGTGTCTGTTTTGCCTTCTGGATACAGCTTCCCATCCTCTGCATAGTTTTACTGTGATTACCCTGGAGACAGAGAAGTCTCTCTGGTCACTGTCTCAAGTGATGACAAAGTTATTTTTTGAGCAATCACCTGCACTGTCTGCTCTGCAATAGTTGCAAGCAGTATAAATAGTTTTAATGAGCATTAGTTTTAGCAGTTGGCCCTGAGCTGTATGGGTTAGTTGGAATCTCAGACCTTTCTCAGTAGCCCGAGCTATTCCTTTACTGTTCCTCTGGCTTGGGTGGCCTGAGTGAATCAGGCCCAAGTCGTTGGTTATTAGGCACCCAGCACTCATCAATATCAAGGTGATTTAATTTCCCATATACTTCTGAGGTCAGCAGCTTTTTCTGCACGCAGGAGCACTGGCAGGTAGTTCATGGTTTGTAAATATATTACACTGAGTTGCCCCTGCTTCTGTTCCACATAGCCAATCTCCACTGGACTTTCATGTACTCAGATGCTCATATGAAGAAGTTTGTGTTTGATTTACTTTTGTCCCACATACTGGCTAGAGCCAAGAAAGCAAGAGAGCTGCTGCAAGTGACTTCTCTCACCACCCATCTCCTTATGGAGTTACTTGTCAGAACTACCAGAGGTGCCAAAGATCAAGTATCGATCCAGTGTGTGTGGGCTGTGGGGTTCAAAGGATGAAACTGAGGGCAGGAGTGAATCATTTCAGAAGTCATCTCAAAAATTTCTTGTAAAAGATGGCCAGACCTCCCTTTCTCTTTTCTTGGTGCTGGTTATCAGTGACCTGTATTCAGTCATGCAAGTATTCATTTATTCCTTTAGCATGTTCTTGCATCAGCTCGACACATGCTCTGACTTCTGGAGCACTGCCAAAATTACCTGTTGAGGAGAGCTGAAGCAAACAGCTTTGTGGTCCTGTTTGAGGCTGAGATATAAGAGGGTGAAGGAGGGAGGGAGGTTTAATTAAAATTAGGCCTGATTTTTATTAAAATTTTAAATGTAATTTAATTAAGTGTAATGTGAGGGAATGGGAAGTGGGAAAGTGTGGTTTCTTTGTTTAACTTATCGTGCTTCTGAACTGGTGCAGGGAATTCTATGTGTATGATCTTTAGTATCATTTTTAAAAAATTTATCAAACTGGAGAAGTCTGTCATGCTATCGTGACAGGTATAAGCAGGAAATTATACTGAATAAGTGTTTGCTGGAGTAGTCATAGATAAGAAGAGAGCTCAAGAGCTGTGAGAACAGCTCGANAGANAGATAGGAGGCACCTCATGGGAAGATGCAGGAGAGAAGAGGCAGGGGTATTATGAATTTGTCCATCTGCAGTGATGATCTCACACTTTCTCTAACAGGACATGTAATGTGTCTCTGTTTTTTTCCTCAGATATGTCATCACTAACAATAGGATGAATGTGGTGTCAGTCAACAGGGTTGGAAGAGTTTTTTCACTCGCCATACTTTGTGCCAATGCATCTTTGCATATGACTTGTTTGGTAGGAATATGGGGAATGAGACATTCTGGGTCTCATTCACCCCAACTATAGATCTGGTTGACATTAAGTGATTTACAGCATGGGTGTACTTGATCCAGTATAGCTACTGGCAGGAAATTATGTCTTTATTTTCAGCTGTTGTTTTTAGGTGTTACAGAAATGGAACAATCTGATCCTGACAAGGGCAGGGAAAGAATGATTCTCTATCCATGTAAGCTGAATGCCTGGTTTGGTTTTAGTGGGTGCTAGCTTGGATTTAATTTATTAGAGGAAGAAGTGCCTTAGTAACTGAGGTTTGTTCATTGATTTGCTCAGAGGGAAGTGTGTTTTTTTTTTTTCCCCAGAAGAAACGCTGTCTGCTTTACTTCTCTAATGTGCTCTGCTACATCTCCAAGCAGTTCTTTAATTTCAGCCATCTGTTCTTCTGCCACTACAGCAACTGACAAGGGGAGGAAGTGACTTCAGATTTTCAGCTATATGTATTTTTTGATTAGTATGTCTGTGTAAGCAGCTATTAAAAGCAAGAAAGAATGTATAAATGTAGGAAGATACTTATCCAGTTTAACTAGGTCAGCAAAAGAAAGAAGTTTCCCCTTAGCCACAAAACTACCTAGAAGCCCTATTTTATTTTAGAGCGAAAGAACAGAATTGTAAGTTGCTCATGTTCCAGAAGACATTTATATTCTATATCTGAAGAAAGGGTCTAAAGGCATTGATTTCTACCAGCTAAGGTGCTAGGAACCTGCCCAACAGAAACATGAGCTGATGTTAGAATATTTCATACAGGCTTTTTAGTGTCTAAGATTATTATTTTGATTATTATTACCACAATGTATATTATCCCTTCATTCTTTCCATGTACACGTATGCTGCCCAGGAGGGGAAAATAAATGGAATCAAATGGGTGCATGAGCTCTTTGAATAGTCGGGATGTGCAGTGGTGCCTCTTGCTTCCTTTGGCTGTAAGGTCTCCCAGTACAGGGCACAGCTCAATTAATCAACACTTTTGTATCACCTGTTAAGTCTCATATGAAGTCACTAGCTTTTAATTTGTACCTAACTCTTGAAAATCCGTTCATCCATTTAGCTAGTTCACTGAAGTAATGCATTGATTGGCTATTCTCTTCTATGCACAGCAACAGCGAATGTTTGCCATATCAATGTTAAGTAGAGTGAGACCTCCTTAGCTCAGTCAGACTTCTACTCGGAAATGCAGCAGCCATTCTTGGTGCTGCACGCCCATTGACTCTGTAGGTTACAGGTAGGTCGTTTGGGGGACTGGTATTAGGAGCCAAGTTTAGTAGTTATCCAAGAAAGTCAACAGGTTCTCCTGCCTGGCCCATAGACCAGCCTACTGTTTGTCATCT
>Ga0065711_1049724_pt1 | contig 11160 bp, 9 predicted proteins | sample Hoacrofraction12_FD_59098 | JGI IMG/M metagenome (GOLD analysis project Ga0065711, IMG submission 59098) | Hoatzin crop microbial communities from Cojedes, Venezuela - Epithelial fraction 12 v2 (version 2) | ecosystem: Host-associated > Birds > Digestive system > Esophagus > Crop | place... | reverse complement strand
CTACCTGGAAGGCTGCACGGCGCCGATGCGCGATGAGAACCAGCTGCACGCGGCAATCGTGGAAATCATCGTCGAGGACCGCGCCGAGGTGAAATACAGCACGGTGCAGAACTGGTATCCCGGCGACAAGGACGGCAAGGGTGGGGTGTATAACCTCGTGACCAAGCGCGGTCTGTGCCGTGGCGAATCGTCGAAACTCTCGTGGACGCAGGTGGAAACCGGCAGCGCCATCACTTGGAAATATCCCTCGTGCATCCTGGCGGGCGACCACAGCGTCGGCGAGTTCTACAGCGTGGCGCTCACCCGCGGCAAACAGCAAGCCGACACCGGCACGAAGATGATACACCTCGGGCGTTACAGCCGCAGCACCATTGTCAGCAAAGGTATCAGCGCGGGCAATAGCGAGAACAGCTACCGCGGCATGGTGAAAATCGCACCGAAAGCCGAGCATTGCCGCAACTACACGCAGTGCGACAGCCTGCTGCTCAGCGACACCAGCGGCGCGCACACCTTCCCCGTGATTGAGGTGGGCAACGACACGTCGGTGGTCGAACACGAGGCAACGACCAGCAAAATCAACGAGGAGCAAGTGTTCTACTGCAACCAACGCGGCATTCCGACGGAAGACGCTGTGGGACTGATTGTTAACGGCTACGCCAAGGAAGTGATGGCGAAGTTGCCGATGGAGTTTGCCGTTGAGGCGCAGAAACTGCTCAGCGTCTCGCTGGAAGGCTCGATAGGGTAAAAAAATAAACTTAAAACGATATAGCAAAGTGTTAGTTATCAAAGGACTACATGCCTCTATCGAAGGCAAGGAGATATTAAAAGGAATCGACCTAACGGTGAATGCCGGCGAGGTGCACGCCATCATGGGCCCCAACGGCTCCGGCAAAAGCACGCTCAGCGCGGTGCTCGCGGGCAATCCCGCATATACCGTCACCGAAGGTACCGTGGAGTTCAACGGCAAAGACCTGCTGGCGCTCTCACCCGAAGACCGCGCCCACGAGGGGCTGTTTCTGGGTTTCCAATACCCGGTGGAAATCCCCGGCGTGAGCATGGTGAACTTTATGCGCGCGGCGCTTAACGAGAAGCGCAAATACCACGGCGAGGAGCCTCTCGGCGCGAGCGAATTTCTCAAACTCATGCGCGAAAAACGCGCCATCGTGCAGCTGGACAACACGTTGGCGTCGCGCTCGGTGAACGAGGGTTTCTCCGGCGGCGAGAAGAAACGCAACGAGATTTTCCAGATGGCAATGCTCGAGCCGCGCCTGAGCATCCTCGACGAGACCGACAGCGGCTTGGACATCGACGCGCTACGCGTGGTGGCTGAGGGCGTCAACAGCCTGCGCGACGCGAACAACGCCACCATCGTCATCACCCACTACCAGCGGCTGTTGGACTACATTCGCCCCGACATCGTGCATGTGCTCTACAAGGGGCGCATCGTCATGAGCGCGGGGCCCGAGTTGGCGCTGGAGCTGGAAGAAAAAGGTTACGACTGGATTAAAGAAAAGGTGGAGAAGTGAGCGCGCTGAAACAATATATTGACCTATGGGAGGCGCATCGCGAGGCGATAGAGAGCCGTGCGCCGCAGGCGATGAATGCGTTGCGCGAAGCCGCGTACAGCCGGTTGCAAGGCGCGCGCCTGCCCCGCAAGGGCGAAGAAGATTACGAGGCGACCGATATGGACGCGCTGTTCGCGCCGGATTATGGCATCAACGTGATGCGGCATCAAGCCACGGCGTCGCTCGCCGAGTCGTTTTGCTGCGATGTGCCGAATTTGAGCACATGCTTATGGTACGCCGTGGGCGACACGCTCGCGCCGCATGCCGCCGCGCTGAAAAATACGGGCGAAGGCATCGTGCAGACGTTTTCCACCGCCGCGAGCGAGCACCCCGACTTGCTCAGCCAATTTTATGGGTCGTTGGCGGACTTGAATGACCCCGCCGTCGCGCTGAACACGCTGCTGGCGCAAGACGGGTTGCTGATTTATGTGCCCGATGGCGTCACCCTGCCTCGCACCGTGCAGCTGGTCAACATCTTCAACGCCCGCGCCGATATGATGGCGCTCCGCCGTGTGCTCATCGTCGTTGGCAAAAACGCGAAATGCGCCGTGCTCGCCTGCGACCACACGCAAGACCCCGACCACAGCTACCTGAGCAGCCAGGTGGTGGAAATCATCGCCATGGAAGGCAGCGAGGTGGATTATTACGATTTGGAGGAAAGCACTCCGCGGACCACCCGTGTGTCGTCGGTGTTCGTCAAGCAGCACGCCGACAGCAATGTGCTCGTCAACGGCATCACGCTGACCAACGGCACCACGCGCAACAACTACCGCGTGGAGGTAGCCGCCGAGCGCACGCAGACGCAACTTTACGGCATGACCATCGCGGGCGAAGAGCAGCACGTGGACAACCATACGCTTATCCGCCACTGCGCGCCGCGCCAGCAGAGCAACGAGATGTTTAAATATGTGCTGCAGGATAAGGCTGTTGGCGCGTTCGCCGGCAAAATCCTCGTCAACCCGCATTGCCCCAAGGTGGAGGCTTACCAAGGCAACAAAAACATCTGCGCCTCGCCGCAAGCCAAAATGTACACCAAGCCGCAGCTCGAAATCTATACCGACGACGTCCGTTGCTCGCATGGCACCGCCGTGGGCAGGCTGGACGAAGAGGCGCTGTTCTATATGCGTTCGCGGGGCATCAGCGACGCGGAGGCGCGGCGTCTGCTCATGCAGGCGTTTGTTGACGATGTGGTGCAAGCGGTGCGGCTGCAGCCTTTGCGCGACCGCCTGCGCATGCTGGTGGAGAAACGCTTCAGCGGCACGCTCTCGTCGTGCGCCGGCTGCCTGAAATGCTGATCCTTTTTTCTCACGCAGACTTTCGCAGACTCACGCAGACTTCCCGCAGACGAAATTTTTTATTTCGTGAGATTTGCTTCGCACATGTTCGTTCGCGACTCGGCAATGTGAAAACTCGTTCCTCGCTTTCCCATTGCTCTCGCTGCTCCGAACGGCGGGTCTGATTAGGTTTGATTTTTCTCCTTTGCTACGGATTAGGTCAAGATTGCCTCGCGCAGAACTCGCGGAACTCGCGGAATTTAACCTCACGCAGATCACGCAGATTTCGAAGGATTTGGGCATAAAAAACAAGAAACCTCTGTAAATTAGCTATTTACAGAGGTTTCGATTTTTGTCGTACCCAGAGCCGGGGTCGAACCGGCACGGGTGTTACCCCATTGGTGTTTGAGACCAACGCGTCTACCGATTCCGCCATCTGGGCTTGTACGGCGGCGCAAAGGTAGCGCTTTTTTTCTCTTTGGCAAACTAATTTGTGATTTTTTTGAAAAAATAATCGTACTTTTGCCGCCATGCAAGTAGCGAAGACCCTTTTTGTCAGTGATATGGATGGCACGTTGCTTGGCACGGACTCGATGCTGTCAACCACGAGCGCGCGCCTGCTCAACGACGCTATTGCCGATGGCGCGCTTTTCACCGTTGCCACGGCGCGCACGCCTGCCACGGTGGTTCCGCTGATGGAGCCTGTGCACGCGCGGCTGCCGTTTATCGTTATCGGTGGGGCGGCGCTGTGGGACCCGACGCGTAACGCGTTTGCCCGCACGCGCCCGATTGCGCCCGCCACGGTGGATGCCATCGCCGATGTGTTTGAGCGCGACGGGTTGCGGCCATTTATCTATCGTCGCCACGGCAACGTCCTGCACACGCACCACTTTGGCACGATGTCGGCGCAGGAGCAGCGGTTTGTGGAGGCTCGGCAAGGGCTTCCGCTGAAGAAGTTTTTCCTTGACGACAGGGATTATCGCGATAGTGACGACGAGGCGCTGTTGATTTTTTCGATGAACAAATACGCGACGCTCAAGGGCATCGCGGCGCGGATTGCGGAGAGCGCAGATTGCGAAATCACGCTCTATCACGACATTTTCGACCACGACGACGGCTACCTGGAAATCTATGCGCCGTGCACGACCAAAGCGCTTGCCATCAAGCAGATGGCGGAGGAAGTGGGCGCGGAGCGCGTCGTCGTTTTTGGCGACAACCGCAACGATATCCCGATGATGCGCGAGGCGACGGTGGCGGTGGCAGTGGCGAACGCCTTCGATGAGGTGAAGAACGCCGCGAACGAGGTGATTGGCGCGAACACCGACGATAGCGTGCCGCGCTATATCCTCGCCGCCCTACACAAGTAGAACTTTGCAGTAGCGAAGCGTGAGCGTCCGCTATTTCTTTGTAGCCAGCATCTGCGACAAGATGTACGAGGCATTCTTGTTTTTGCTGATTCCTCTATTTATTTTATAAGTATAAGCAATGTGGTCGCTTAGTTCTATCTCAAAACAATAGTTTTTGAATTTCGCTTCACCGTATTTGCTCTCGAGCGAGGTCACTCCAATATCATGGGTGGCAACTATTGCCATATAATTTCGTTGAGAGAAAAAATCCAGCAACTCTAATGTGCCATGCAATTTGTCTTCGGAATTGGTCCCTTTTAACACCTCATCTAAGATCAACAAAGTAGGAGCATTAGCCGAGCTGTAATCAATCGCTTGTGCCAAACGGTCAATCTCTGCGTTAAAATAAGATTTGCCAATAGCTATGTTATCTTGTGTCCTCATGCTTGTAAATAGCTTGATTTGAGGATTGAAAGAGAATTTTTCAGCGAACACTTTGCATCCGGCATTGGCAAGGACCAAATTCATCGCGACAGTTCTCAAAAAAGTGCTTTTCCCCGCCATATTGGCGCCGGTGATTATTGATATGGAATTTTCATCCTGGGCATAATCATTGCCGACTGCATTGCCGTCCATAATAAATGGATGACAGATGTTTTTCACATCAATTCCTTCGCCGGCAAATTGAGGCATTGTGGTGCCGAGGGAATTAAAGTTATAGTTTGACAAACTGACGAGCGCATCTAAATGCCCGATTTCATTTAATAATTGGGGCAATTTGGAAAGATGGCGTTTTTCCCATAAAGCGAATTGCAGAACGGTATAGATGTCTAAAATGGCGAGGCAATTAACGAATATCCATAATATCGGATTGTTCCTGAATTTAAGCAACTCATTCATGGAACGAAGTTTAGCGTATGATTTCTTTTGCTCTAGAAATACGGCTTGGATGTCATTGAGAAGCGCGCTATCGAATTTGTTTTTGGCGCACAATTCGATGATTGGGACGTATTGCATTGTATATGCGATCAATGAATTTATTCGATTCATTATTTTCCCACTTCGATAGAAGAAAAAAGCGCTGGCAATTCCATTTATGAATAGAATGCTCAAGAAAGCGGTAAGTGTTGTTTTTACCGGAATACCAAGAACGGGAGACAGCATGAGCAAAATAAGGGATACCGCTGTTATAAACCATGATATTCTTACAATCCATTTCAACCTGTTTATATTCAGTTTTGCCGGACCGGCAGCAATACCCCCGCTGTCTAACTTGTTATTTCTCTTCCCAATACATAGGAAATGCGCCCTAAAATCGTTTGATTTTTCTAATTCGGAAATTGCCGCTTGGCGCTGTAGGATTGTTTCTTTTTCTATCCCAACATTCGACAGTAGTTGCGCCAGTTTATCTGCGCCCTCTTTTGTTATGGTTCTATTTATTCTGTGAAATAAGGAACTGTCGCCAAAGATGTCAATATCAAATGTATAGGGATGTTTTGTGGAGATATATTCGGCGCCATTATGATTTGTGAACACGCCCGATAAATTGCTTATTTCATCAGAGAGAATTGTTATTTGCTTTTGGATAAATTTTTGTTTATCCATTTCTTTCTCATCTAAATACATCAAAATGAGGTAGAGCAAAAAACTGATTATGCCATACAGCCAAACCCAATCGTGCTTTGAATAATATATCCATACGACGCAAGATGATATGGCCAAAGAGAAAAAGAGCAGCTTCCCGTAAAGAAACATGGAACTCTTTTTTGTTATCAACTTCAATGCCTCGTTATGCCTGTCTATTCTTTCTTCGTAATAGCTCTTTGGGGTGATTTTTGCCATGTGGGATTGGGTCATGTTGAATTCGTTTGCAAAGTAACAAATAATTTTATAATGGCTATTATGTTTTGAGACTTTTTTATTTTTGTTATTGTTGCAAAGATGTAGAGGAGAGGACGTCTTCGATGTTCTTTTTTGGGGGAGATTTGGAGAGATGCAAAAAAAGCGCGCGGGCTATGGGAGGCTCGCGCGCGATTATTAAAACTAATGCGGTTTATTCGAAGACTAATGCGTTTTATTTGTCTTCGGCAACGGCTTTCACGAGGGCTTGCACGAACTTCCAGCCTTTTTCGACGGCGGGGATGTGGCAGCGCTCTTGCGGCGAGTGAACGTCGCGCAGGGTGGGGCCGTAGGAAATCATTTCCATGTCGGGACGTGCTTTCAGGAAGAGGCCGCACTCCAGACCGGCGTGGATGGCTTCAACGCGCGGTTTCACTCCGAAGAGTTTGTCCCACTGGTTGATTGCCATCTGCAGGAAGTGACTGTCGCTGATGGGCTCCCATCCTTGGTAGCCACCTTCGTTCTTCACTTCGTCGGCGCCTGCCATCGCGAAGATGTTCTCCACTTGGTTGGCGAGGTCCTCTTTGCGGCTCTCAACCGACGAGCGGTGGAAGCATTCGATGACGATTTTGTTGCCTTCGCGCATCTTGATGCTGGCGAGGTTGGTGGAGGTCTCTACCAAGCCCGGGATGTCGCAGCTCATCGAGTTCACGCCGTGGTGGGCGCTGAACACGCCGTTGATCATGTTGGTGGCGGTTTTCTTGTCGATGATTTTTTCGGGCGCATCGGTGGAAGCGCATTTGATGGTCATGGCTTTCTCGGTGATGCGGTATTCGTTGGAAACTTCGGCTTTGAATTTATTGAAGACAACGGCGAGTTTCTCTTTGTCGGCTTCGTTCACGCCAATCACTGCGGTGGCTTTGTGCGAGATGGCGTTGTGGAGGTTGCCGGCGTCGATGCTTGCCAACGCGTAGTCCATCTTCTTGCCGATGTTCCAGAGCAGGCGCGCGATGAGTTTGGTGGCGTTGGCGTAGCCCATGTTGATGTCGGTGCCGGAGTGTCCGCCGTGCAGGTGGGCGAGTTCCAGTTCGAACCATACCTTGTCCTTGGGGGCGTCTTCGGGTTTGTATTTGAAGGTGATGACGCTGACCAAGCCGCCCGCGCAGCCCATGGTAATGACGGCGTCTTCCTCGTTGTCGAGGTTGAGCAGGTAGCTGCCTTTGAGCATGTCGGCTTTGATGTTGCTGGCGCCGGTCAGACCGGTTTCTTCATCAACGGTGGCGAGCACTTCGAGGGCGCCGCATTTCAGGTCGGGGTCGGTGGCAGCGGCTAACGCGAGGGCGAGTCCCATGCCGTCGTCGGCGCCGAGGGTGGTGTCGTTAGCGCGTACCCATTCACCGTCAACGATGGTCTCGATGGGGTCGTTGTTGAAGTCGTGCTTGCTGTTGGCACCTTTTTCGGCTACCATGTCCATGTGTCCTTGCAGGACCATGCCTTTGGCGTTTTCGTAGCCCGGGTCGGCGGGACGGAACATAGCCACGTTGCCGACGTCGTCCACTTTATATTCGAATCCGTGTTTTTTCGCGAAGTCAACTAACCAAGCGCGAATTTTGTCCAAATTGCCCGAAGGACGGGGCACTTTCGTAATCTCATCGAAGATGGACCACACTGCTGTCGGTTTTAAATCTTTTACTTGCATAGTGATTGAAAATGTGTTAGTTAATATTTAAGAGGTTGAAATTTTGTTAAACTTTCGGTTTTGACGTGGCTAAGTTACAAAAATAATTTGAAATAAATAAGAAAATGTGGCAAACATTGATTATTTTTGCACCACTTTTTTATGCAAGCGATGAAAATCCTGCTTCTGACATTGGCGTTAATAGCCCTGGCAGTGTTGCTGTTAGGCGTGAAAGTGTTCTTTGTGAAGGGCGGCAGATTTCCTCGCACGCACATCCACGACAATCAGGCGTTGCGCCGTCGCGGCATCAAGTGCGTCAAAGAAGACGAATATTATAAATGACCGTTTTTTAGATAAATTTTAAACAAGAAATGAACTTTTTCAAACTATCCGGCACCTTAGCCGCTGTTTGCCTGCTACTGGCTTCGTGTAATCAAAAACAACCCGCCGCACCGGCAGCTCCCGCTGCGAACGAGCAAGAGGCGGCGCTGGTAATTCGCTATGTCGATGAGGATTCGATCATGGCAAATTATAACCTGGCGAAGGACATCAACGAGATTATGATCAAGAGCCAGAATCGCTACGATGCCGCTCAGAAGCAGAAAGGCAACGAGATCACGCGGTTTGCCAACACCATGGAGCAGAAATACAAGAACAACCAATACCTGAGCGAGGAGAGCTTCCGCGCAGACCAGAATAAGTTGCAAAAGATGCAGGACGACGCGCAAAACTATATGGCGAACCTGCAGCAGAGCATCGAGAACGAACTGGCGCAATGCCAGCAGCAGTTGCTCGACTCGATTGAGAACTTCATGAAGTTCTACGCGCAGAAGAACAAACTCAGCATGGTGATGCGCAAATCTGCCACGCTCTACATCGACCCGAAATTCGACGTGACCGACGACGTGGTGAAGGGCTTGAACGACCGCTACAACAAGGTTGGCGCGAAGCCGTCGAGCGAAAAGACCGCTACTGAGGCAAAGCCTGCCGAGGAGAAGAAAAATCCGCTGTCGCTGCCCAGTATCAAGGACAAACCTAACGTTCCCGCCGCGAGCAACACGCCCGCCACGAAGAAATAAGTGGGGTTTATCATCGCACGAAGGGTTAAAAGTTAGGATGTCTCTTAGCTTTTAACTCTTCTGTTTTTACTTCGTAGGCGGTGCGGACGTCGAAGACGTCCCGCATACCTCGAAGAGGTTTGCTTTGGTAGCCCCAGATTGAGGGAGCGCTAGCGACCGAAACCTGGGGTACAGGATGATAAGGGAATGGGTCTTCGAAGAAGCCCAGGAGTATGTGACAATCTGGGCCTCTTCGAGGACCAAAATAATGGAAGGGGGTTCTCGTTACCCCAGGACTCGCTCGCAGGCTCGCTCGGCCTGGGGCTAAACAAGCGAACCTCTTCGAGGGTCGCGGAACATCTTCGATGTTCTTTTTGTGAGATAAGTAAAAAATATCGTCTGCGGAAAGTCTGCGTGAGTCTGCGTAGTCTGCGTGAGATATTAAAAATAAGAAAGGAAAGGAAGAATGATGACTCAAACGACCACACCGGAAGAATTGCTGCAACGCCACGACGTGAAACCGACCGCCGTGCGCGTGCTGTTGCTGCGCACGATGATGGGACACGACGACGCGTTCTCGCTGCAAAGCCTGGAGGACGAGCTCGAGACCGTGGACCGCTCGACCATCTACCGCACGTTGACCCTCTTTCTTGAGCATCACCTCATCCACGCCATCGACGACGGCACCAGCTCATGGAAGTACGCGTTGTGCGCGCCCGACTGCCATTGCGGCGAACACAGCGGCGCCATCGACCATCTGCACGCGCATTTCCACTGCGAGCGCTGCGGGCACACGTTCTGCCTGAGCACCACGCAGACGCCGGTGGTCACGCTGCCTGAGGGCTACCGCGTCACTGCCGTCAACTACGTGCTGAAGGGGCTCTGTCCCGCCTGCGCGCAACACACCACCGCAAAAACCACGCAATCTTGAACCTGAAAGACATAGGGAAATGGCTGCTTAGCTGGGTGCGCAACGTGCTCATCTTCTTCTTCGTGTCCACAATTCTCTCGGTGGTCATTCTGAAGTATGTCCCTGTCTATTTCACGCCGCTGATGTTCACGCGTTGCTACGAGATGCACAAGCAGGGCAAAAAGATGAAACTCTCGCATCATTGGGTGCCGCTCTCCGCCATCTCGCCCAACCTGCCGCAAGCCGTCATCGCCAGCGAGGACAACCTGTTTCTGGAACACAGCGGCTTCGACCTGGAGCAAATCCAGAAGGCGCAGCTCGAGGCACAACGTGGCGGGCGAAAACGCGGCGCGAGCACCATCAGCCAGCAGACCGCCAAAAACGTTTTCCTTTGGCACGCCCACAGTTGGATTCGTAAGGGGCTGGAGGTGTATTTCACCGTGCTCATCGAGAAAATCTGGGGCAAGGAGCGCATTATGGAGGTGTATCTCAACAGCGTGGAGATGGGGTGGGGCATCTATGGCGCCGATGCCGTGGCAGACGAGCATTTCAACACCACCGCGCGCGACCTTACCGCTGGCGAGGCGGCGCTCATCGCGGCTTCGCTGCCCAATCCGCTGCGTTTCAATAGCAAAAAGCCCACCGCGTATATGTTGAAACGGCAGGGTCAAATCCTTAAACTCATGAAAAACACGCAGAGTTTTTCCAAGTATCAGAAAGAAAAAGAAGCCTCCAAAAAGGATTAATTAAAATCCTTCTCAATCCGCGTAATCCGCGTGAGAAAAAATCAGACTTAATCAGTAGCAAAGGAGAAAATCATACCCCATCAGACCTAACGAAATAAATAATATCGTCTGAGGGGAGTCTGCGAGTTCAGCGGGTTCTGCGCGCGGGGGTGATGTTGATGACGAGGTATTCGGAGTCGGTACCGATTCGGAATTTCCCGCCCCAGAGCCCTATGCCCGACGAGACGTAGTAGCGTGTGTTGCCGCGAGAGTGCCAGCCGTAAGCGCATTCGTACATGGCGTTGGTGAGCAGGTTCAGCGGGAACACTTGTCCGTGGTGGGTGTGTCCGCTGAGCTGCAGGTCGATGCCCGCGGTTTCCGCCTGCTCTAACTGATAGGGCTGGTGGTCGAGCACGATGCTGTAGGCGGCGTTGTTGGCGGGCAGCAATGCGGCGAGTTTGGCGCGCTGGCGGTTGCTGCGGTCGTCGCGCCCAATCAGGAGCAGGTTGCCCACTCTGGCTGTGCGGTCGCGCAAAAGCTTGATGCCGGCTTGTCGGTAGAAGCGCAGCGAGGCGTCGAGGCCGGTGATGTATTCATGGTTGCCCAGGCACGCATAAACGGGCGCGCTGATGCGGCGGAACTCTTTCCACGTGGCTTGCTTGTCAACCGGGCGGATGTATCCGTCGATGATGTCCCCCGCGATGAGCACCACATCGGGGCGCTCGGCGTTGATGGTGTCCACCCACCGCGCTATCTCCGCCCGCC
>Ga0065711_1049722_pt1 | contig 11160 bp, 6 predicted proteins | sample Hoacrofraction12_FD_59098 | JGI IMG/M metagenome (GOLD analysis project Ga0065711, IMG submission 59098) | Hoatzin crop microbial communities from Cojedes, Venezuela - Epithelial fraction 12 v2 (version 2) | ecosystem: Host-associated > Birds > Digestive system > Esophagus > Crop | place... | reverse complement strand
GCCAGACTCTTTTCAGTGGTGCCCAGTGACAGGACAAGGGGCAACGGGCACAAACTGAAGCAGAGGAAGTTCCATCTGAACATGAGGAAGAACTTCTTCCCTCTGAGGGTGACAGAGCAGTGGCACAGGCTGCGCAGGGAGGTTGTGGAGTCTCCTTCTCTGGAGATATTCAAGACCTGCCTGGACGCGGTCCTCTGCAGCCTGCTGTAGGTGACCCTGTTTTGGCAGCGGGCTTGGACTAGATGACCCACATAGGTCCCTTTCAATCCCTAAGCTTCTGTGATTCTGTGATTCTGCAGATGTTTTATTTATTGCTGAGCAGTGCTTACAAAGTCACAGTCTTTTTGGTTTCTCACACCACCCCACCAGAGAGGAGGTTGGGGGTACATAGTGAGTTGAGAGGAGACACGGTCCGAGACAGCTGACCCCAACTAATCAAAGGGATATTCCATACCACGTGACCTCATGCTCACAATACAAAGATTGGAGAAGAAGAAGGAAGGGCGGGACGTTCAGAGTGACGGCATTTGTGTTTCTGAGTTACTCGGGATGTAGCTCTGCTTTACTGGAGAAGTGTGAACACCCACCTGATGATTGTGAAGTGGTGAATGAATTCCTTGTTTTGCTTTGCTTCTGTGGCCAGCTTTTGCTTTACCGGTTAAACAGCCTTTGTCTCAACCCATGCGTTTTCTCACTTTTACCCTTCTGATTCTCTCCCCCATCCTGCTTGGGGGAGTGAGTGAGCAGCTTTCTGGTGCTTAATTGCCGGCTGGGGTTAAACCACAACAAATTTTTTTATTGCTTTTGCCATAATGGACCATCAATCACGTGAAACTGATTTTGTAAATCCTGTATTGCTTCTGGCAGCTGATTTTTTTAATAGGTCAGTTAAGCTTTCTCATGGCCTAGGCTTCATAGACTCTTGGGATTCCATTTCAACATAGAATTATGCTTGTGTATTGCTTGTGCCATAGAGATAAAATCTTTTTAAATTTTCTCAGATACTTGATGTAGTGGATTGATTATTTATTTATTTATTTATTTAGTGACAGTTAGGATCTTTTCAAGCTTACTTGTTTGGACAATTTACCCATCTGTTTGAATGCTGATACTTCAACAGTACCTTAGTAGCTGGTGGTCACAATAATTAGTCTTACTATGTGTTTGATAGGTATTCTTAAGACGTTTTTCTCATGCAAATTGTGGCAACAGAAGAATCATAGAATCGTAATCACAGAATGGTTTGGGTTGGAAGGAACCTGAAAGATTGTCTAGTTCAAAGACCCCCTGCCATGGACAGGGACACCTTCCACTACACCAGGTTGCTCAAAGCCCCATCCAACCTGTCCTTGAACACTTCCAGGGAGAAGGCATCCACAGCTTCTCTGGGCAATCTGTTCCAGTGCCTCACCACCCTCACAGTAAATCACTTCTTTCTTATATCTAATCTAAATCTACCCTCTTTCAGTTTAAAGTCATTACCCCTTGACTTATCCCTGTCCTATCCTCATAAAAATCCCTCTCCAGATTTCTTGTAGGCCCCCTTCAGGTACTGAAAGGCTGCTCTAATGTCTCCCTGCAGTCTGCTCTTCTCCAGGCTGAACAGCCTCAGCTCTCTCAGTTTTTCCTCACAGCAGAGGGGTTCCAGCCTTCGGATCATTGCTGTGGCCTCCTCCGGCCCCTCTCCAAAAGGTCCATGTCTGTCCTGTGCAGAGGGCTCCAGAGCTGGATGCAGGACTCCAGGTGGGGTCTCACCAGAGTAGATGGGCAGAATCACCTCCCTTGACCTGCTGGCCACTGTGCTTTTGATGCAGCCCAGGATATGGCTAACCTTCTGGGCTGCAACTGCACATTGCTGGGTTATGTTCAGCTTTTCATGCACCAGTACCCCCAAGGCCTTCTGGGAAAGGTTGCTCTCTATCTTTTCATCCCCCAGCCTGTACTGATAGTGGGAGTTGCCCCATCCCAGGTGCAGGACCCTGCACTTGGCCTTGTTGAACTTCATGAGGTTTGCACAGGCTCACATTTCAAGCCAGTCAAGGTCTCTCTGGATGGCATCCCTTTCTTCCAGTATGTCAACTGCACCACACAGCTTGGTGTCATCTGCAAACTTTCTGAGGGCGCACTCCATCCCACTGTCTATGTCAACAACAAATCTGTCAAACAACACCAGTCCCAATACCGACCCCTCAGGAACATGACTCATCACTTGGACATCGAGCTGTTGACCACAACTCTTTGAGTGCCACCATCCAGACAATTCCTTATCCACCAAATGGTCCATCCATCAGATCCATATCTCTCCAACTTAAGACAAGAATGTTGTGCTGAACTGTGTCAAATATTTCGCTCAAGGCCAGGTACATGACGTCAGCTGCTCTTCCCTTATCCACCAACACAGTAACCCCACCAAATAGTTCTTGTTTCTCCAGGTCAGAACTCAAATCACGTTATGTCTGCAGGGTAAAGTTTACAGTGAGGGTTAATAACTTTTAGTTGACTAATAGACATGTATGGAAGAGACAGACTAGAACTTGGAGACACAAATTATTCTTCAGAGAAATGTGACTGTCACAAAACCATGTTCCACTTGCAAAAAAATTCACAATTTTTCAGCAAAATGTATTATGCAGATATGTACATTAAGTTTTCAGTATGGTCATACAAAATTCCCAGAGTTAATTCTCTCAGGAAAACTTGTTCCCATTGTTATTTGCAGAGTCTGAGGTTTCTGTCGATCTTCTTGCCAAAAAAAACATTTTCGCCAGAAAGCTAGCACTATGACAATAAACAAGGTTGGAAAGTACATTAAAAAAACAGCTCAAACTTCTGTTTACTCAGCATTAATAAATGTCCAGGTGGTTTGAATCCCCTTTGCATTGCTAAATTAGGGTAGCAAATGACAGAGGACAAGAAGGAAAAATGAAAGACATTTCTACAGAAGTAAAAGAAAATATACAACTTCAATATCTCCCAACAAGAATAATAGGACATGACTAGATAGTTATAGTCTGTATTGTTACAGCTTTGCAACACTGCCAGGCCTAATTCCACATTTTACTCTTTAGGAGTCATACTTTCAGCCTTTGTGGAATTGGGTTGTAGCAAGTAAGTAGTCTTACTCAACTTCTTCCCTCTGAGGGTGACGGAGCAGTGGCACAGGCTTCCCAGGGAGGTTGTGGAGTCTCCTTCTCTGGAGATATTCAAGACCTGCCTGGACGCGGTCCTCTGCAGCCTGCTCTAGGTGACCATGCATCGGCAGGAGGGTTGGACTAGATGACCTACAGAGGTCCCTTCCAACCCCTACCATTCTGTGATTCTGTGTGATTCTGTGATTATATGATTTTTTTTAAAATGGAAATCCACTGTCAGTTCAGTAGAATTTGTCAACTAGGAACTGGATGATCACAGAGCCATGATGTGGCTGAGTTTGAAGGGACCTCTGGAGACCTAGTCCAGTTCCCCTGCTCAAACTAGCGATCTACAGCAGGTTGCCTAGGGCTGTGTGTAGCTTCGTCCAGATCGCTCAGCCCTGAGGGAAAAGAGTTTTTATCTTACGCTTGAATTAAATTTCCTGTACTTCGTGTCCATTGCCTCTAGTCCTGTCACTGGACAAAACTGAGAAGGGTCTGGTGCCACCTTCTTTACTCCTCCCCATCACGTATTTATACACATTCATAATATCCCCCTTGAGCCTTTTACTGGCTGAACAGTCTCAGCTCTCTTAGCCTAACTTTGTATGGAAGATGCTCCAATCCCAGAACCATCTCTCCTCCCTTTGGTGGACTCTTTCTGGTATGTTCATATCTGTTTTGTACAGAGGAGCCCAGAAAGGGACACAGAACTTCAGATGTGTCTCACCAGGGCTGACAGAGGGGAAATATCACCTCCCTTGACCTGTTGGCAATGCTCTTCCTAGTGCAGACCAAGAAGCTGATGACCCACTTTGCTGCAAGGACACATTGCTGGCTAGTCATCAACTTGGTGTCCACCAGGATCACTAAGTCCTTTTTTTTGCCAAACTGCTTTCCAGATGGTCAGCCTCCAGCCTGTTGGGGTAGTTAGGGTTATTCCTCCAAGGGGCAGGACTTGGCATTTCCCTTTGTTGTCCTTGTGAGTTTTTTGTCAGCACATTTCTCCAGCCTGTGCCCGTCCCTCTGGATGGCAACACAACGTTCTGGTGTATCAGGCATTCCTCTCAGTTTTGTGTCATCTGCAGACTTGCAGAGGGTGCATTCTGTCACGTTGTCTAGGTCACAATTAGATTGATAACAATGGTAAAACTTGGTATTGCAATTTCCAAGGACTGTCAGTTCATGAGAAATAATGTTTTATTTTTTTTGTTTGTTTTTCTATCTGCTCACCAACAGCAAAGGGTAAAAAATGGTCTTACTAACTATTAAAACAAAGTTCATAGACTGCCAATGAAGCAAGTTTAGGAAAAGGCAGATGTAACTGAAGACAAATCAAACAAGAAGTTTGTCATGGCTGTTATCCTCATGGGTAAGATTTGATCAACAACTTACAGAAATAAGTGTAAAATCACATGATTTTTGGGTTGAAAACCATAATGGTTATATTTTTCATGTGTAGATATGAAATATGTCAGATTTAAAACAAAAAAAAAAGAAAACGTAGCAAATAATATTTTATAGATTGACAAGTGAATGTATCACGTTACTGAAGAGTTTTTAGATGATGTTGATTGACTAAGGAGGAAAATAGAGCTATTTGTTCTTCCTTTGCCTTGCCTTCCCTGCCCTTCTCTTTGTAATATAATTTCAAGAATCACTTTCATTTTAAAATCTGCCTCCCTTTAAAGACTTAGAGAAACTTTTATGGAAGTTACTGTTTACTAGGGAGGAAGAAATGGTAGAATAAACTAGGAGCAAAAGAAAATTTGTGGTTTTACTGGGAGGCAGGTTTCAGCTCCTGAATAAGACCTGTTTAGGTATTCTTGTGTGAGGTAGTTTTCAATGTTCCTTTTATAATCAATAAAGATTGAGAATATACTCCATATTCAGTTAACCATACACTAAGTGTCAGCTTCGGGTGAACAACATTACTTTCCAAGGTTCATTTAATTTATTGACTAGATCCCTGTAACTCACATGTCAATACCCAATTGTACTTGTCTTAAGCTAAATCTGAATCCCAACGAAAGTTTCTTTTTGTAAAACAATTTGTCCATAAAGAATAAAAATTCATGGGATTAAACACTAGAATTCAGGAACATCAGCAGCTTTAATCACATGCTGCTTCTGTCCCTCCACAGACTGCCCCTCAAGATTGTTGAGTTTTCTGTGTGTATTTCCAGCCAAGTGGAAAAGAGACAGTGGGACACTAACCAGTAAGTGAAATTGGATAAGGAAGAAATATCATGACCTAGAAGAAATATTGATGGAAGAAAATTTTAAAACTAATGAGCTCAAACCTTAGGACATTTCCAATATAATCATTTTAGGACCAAGTAGGTCTTTCCAGATTTTAGATATCAGGCATTGTTCTTTCAGTAGTGGGGAGAAACAAGTTGAAAGTCTTTGCTCTCCATAAGGAGAAATTGCAGATCTAAGTAGGGTGGAAGAAAAGCTCTCCTGGAGGATGAAGTGGGTGGATTCATGCACGTGTTTCCTCTTGCTTCTGTAGCAGACCAGCATCCCCCACATTGGCTGACTCAATGAAAGTTTTTCCTTCATTTGTTATGTGAGACCTTTCTTAATAGTTTAAAACTATACGCTGTGTACTATGTACTTCTCCATCATCAAGTAATTTAACTCCTTGGTTTGCTCTTGGGTGATTGTCTGCATTACATTATTTCAGGTCCAGACTCTGTTGGAGTGAACTGGCTAGTTCTTTCTGGGTTAACACCTAGATGAGATTCTAGAAATAGTTTTTCCCAAAAACCATTCTTACTAGATAATATGAATGAGACCACATCCAGTCCAGATTTAGGCATCCTGAAACCATTCCAGCATGTTTTACATCCATACATGTCTTTATATGATGCAACACATATCCTTGGCATCATGCCAGGTTGCAAGACAGCCCTCACTTTATTTCAAGTACTTACAGGTATAAATATGCACAAAAGGAGACACCTGAGCAAAGAGCTTTGCAGGCTAGATATGACCATCCTACTTTATATGAATGTAACCGTGAGTGGTGTCAATGCAAGCTATTCTCCACTTTGTTTACACCAGCACTACTTCATGGAGTGGGTGAAAAGAAGAAATATCCATTTCAGTTAGGGCAGCAGGTACAGAACCTCCAAACCCCTTTTTTTCATTGTTGTTTAGTAATGTTCTGCAGAAAAATCTTAGTCCAAGACCTTGACATGACCCATGATGAACAATGAGGTATGCGATTTTTCAGACTACCCTCAGGGCTGAGCTGAATGGCTTTTAATCGGGTCAAGGCAGGCTTATAATGGACTTCAGTGTCTTTTCTATTATGTTCTTATTGCCATGATAGGGGCTCAGTTTGATAATACAGTTTCAGGGCATTATCATGTAAGTAGCTTTCATATTGAATTAGCAAATTATATAACAACAGGATAAGAAAACTAATGCATGCTGGACGTCTCTTACAATAAGCTTCTGCATCTTTTCACCACAAAATGACATCTGAGACCTTTATTTTCCTTTTCAGTGCAATCAGTCAGTATGAAAAGCTCTGCTCTACTGTTAAAAACAGATCATCCCACCTATTAAATGTTGTTCAGCAGAACATCCATGTCAGCCTTGCAGCAAGAAAAAAAAGATAACAATAGTAACTTATCTTCCATTTCTGTTTTCTTTGAAATATGTACGGAATTATATAGGCAAATATATTTCTGTGTTTGTGTTGTCTGCATTAGCTTGACACTGTGGATCCACAATTGCTAATACTAGATCTATTCTCTTCCACAGCAGCTGTACTGCTTGCTGCGGATCTGAACCACACACTTGACTGCCTATGTCAAATTAGCACCCGATCCGGGATTTATGTCACCTTTGTGCTGTCTGAAAGGCAGCAGGGAATATCTGATCTGGTAAGAAGCCACATAGCTGAAGTTAGGCATCGGACGATTTTTTAAGGGGCAGACAGTTTAATCCAGAGATGCACTGGATGCTCCATGCGGAGCTGTTTTTAAGTGTATACTAGTGCCAGATTTCCTGTATTGTTTAGCAAGCAACTGAAGCACTCGCCTAGCCTGAACTGACCTTTAAAGATGCTTTCACCAGCTTGACCTATGACTTAAGTCATCTACAATCCCTAAAGTTCTTTCTCAAAATTCATCTGTGGCAAGGACTGGAAAATAGCTCAGGTGCCCAAAGTACCTTCTCCTCTGTCCAGAGAAACTAAATCACACATGCTCTGAACATGCAAGCATTGAATGTTAGAGTCAGGCTGCCCTGAAAATTAACCCGTTCAGGCAAGAGTCAAATCTTCTTCCTTTGCATGGAAAATGAGCTATCTCAAAATGCATTCAGCTCTTTCATCTGCCTATGAGTAGATACACATTTATTTTAAGAATGCCATGCTATTTTATGTAATCAAGCCATTCTGTAATAATGTATGCACCTTTCTTCATCCTCCATGCTTCTCAACCAAACACCATGTAGTTATGAAAATTTTTCACATATAGGTGTGAATATTTCTCAAGGAGGGGCACATCTGTAGTTGCTGACAATATTACCTTATTTATTATTTTATTAGATTAATTACTAAAGTAATCATCTATCACAGTATTTGCAGAATACTTTTGACCACATCTTTCAGGGATTTTTCTGTATGTTTAATTTCTGATTCTGTGTGATTACTGTCATATTATGGCATACAGTTTGGCTAAAGATTATTGACAGACTGTTCGCTACTGTGATTTGTCACAGGTCCAGTAGTTTGCACAGAAATCATAGAATTCAAATGACACTAATTGAGCTTGTGTGATATGCTCACAAGCGTAAAAGTAGTGACACTTGATAAAGACAAACATGGGTTTGTTGGTAACGGTCGCACAATGTAGAATATTGTCTTGTCTTCCCTAAAGTTTATGGCAAAAGTACCACTTCCTTCTCCAATGCCAGGACTTATGTGAAGCTATTTTTCTGTGTGTTGAAACTGGCAAGTAGCAAACGGTCTTGTTATAGACCTCTCACTGAGATACCGGTCACATAGTACCAAAAATGGAAGAGGAACATTAACTGTCAAACATAGACGTAAGCCACATAACAAATACAGCAAGAAAAAAAATAAACTATCTTGTATGCAACAGAACAAGGAAAAAGAAGGAATCTCATGCTTTCATAAGTATTTGTTCGTTCAAAAAATAAAGAACCTTTCTGTACTTCACCCTTTGCCATCTGCTTTTCTGTTCCTTTGCCTTTGAAGGTTTGTGCCCAGTGCTGCTGTGGGTGTTGATAGTGTGATCACAGCACATTGTGTTTCAGGTTCATTTTCCAAATAAATCAAGCAGGGGCAACACCACCGCACAGGTTTGATGTGCCTGGGCAGATATAGAAAATATTAACCTGACGTCAAGAAACCTGGGAGTAGACGCTTTCTGTCACTGTATGGTCTGACTCTACCCTGAGGACTCTGTTCAAGGGTAGAGAAGTACTACAGTTCCCCTTACAGACAGGAAAAATTCAGAGAAAATATTTCTAAGATTTTCTACTGCCAGGATACCACTGGATGGTGATTTGCATATGGATAACCATAAAAAAGGATTGTACACAGCCTACTGAAACACGAGAAATCTGTGACAAAGGCACACTAAAAATCAGTGCTTTAACCACGCAGTCATCTTTCTCCTCTGAGAGGTATCCGCCTCATTTTCAAACTGTAGGCACCATAGACACTAAAATCCTGGCACCTATCTCCATGGCGAGCAGAGTTGCAAACCTTAAATCATCTGATTGATACAGAAAGTACATGTTTAATCCTTGGAGAGCAGGCGTTCTCTGCACAGGTGTTATTTACATTTGGCTCTTAAAGGTGAGGAATGAAAGCACTAACTTGGGGATAAAACACAAATACATTTGATGCCTTGATCCCCAAATCTCTAGCTATGTCCAGAAGAAAATGAACTGTAATGAGAGTCTGCCTGCGCTGCTGTTGAGAGAGCCTGAATTTTCAGAAGATATAACCTGGCTGTTACTTATTTGTCTTGTTCTGTGTGCACTGAACTAAAAGAACGAAAAATACACATCAGGAATGGATTTTGTAATAAGCTCTTAAAAATAGACATACTTATCTGCATTTCCTCCTTGAAGAACCTGACAAAGAACAGTGTTATGAAATAGTGAACTGATTTAAATAGCTTCTGAAGCTAAGAGTTTTGCCTTGTGAACCTGTTGCACAGGGAGAGCAGCTGCAATTTAATGGATTAAGTTTGAGCCTAGGAGATTGCAAGCTCCAACTTGTAGAGTAAACCTGCCTTTTAGCAATGATACGAGTTTGAGCTGGAGGCTGGAGCCTCTGTGAACCTCAATGACCTGGCTTATCTGTAAAACATGGAAAGCAAAGCTGTTTTCTAAAAGCTCAACAGCTGTACAAGGCAAGAGGAAATCTAGTTTATTAACAGAAACGGGTTTGGTCAGAGATCTTCCTTATCATATCTTTCATCTTTCTCTCCCCTCCTGTATACATGATACATGAAATATGCATTGGGGGAGGAAGGGGGTGGGGTGGGGATAGAAATACTGATTCTAGAACAGAAATTTTTGTTTTGATGATTCTAGGGTTTTTAATCGTTTTTTGTTTTGGCCTGAAAGACAAATAGGAGTTCAGGACTTCCCCAGGGAGCTGATACTTAGGCACATTCCTCTCTGGTTTGTTTGAATTTTCTTTTTACAGTAGTTAAGCTTTCACTTAGAATCCCTGCTTTTACACTCAATTTTTAGCCTGCCCTGTTACTGCTCCAGATTTTCTAAGGACCTTCTTCTTCCCAAAACTCTTTGTTGATTTTTACATTCACACTTAACAACAAAGGAGAGACTTTCCTTGTAGTCCATTATAGAAGTTATAATTAAGAATAATTACATAATATCAGCGATACGGGTGATTCTTATTTACCCCATAGTACTAAGCTTCAGCACTTTTTATGTATGTTTAGTATATAGCGCTTTTCTTCAAGGCTATACCAGACTCCCACATTTATTTGCAGGGTCTTGGAAAATTTTGCCCTATCTCAGCTGACCTAAAGTCTACAGCTTCTCAACTTCTCTTCAGTAATAGTTACAAATAACTTTTGTGGATTTACTAAAATACAATACAGTTGTTTCTTTCAGCATCACCGGAGAGAACTGGATCGCCCAAAATAAAAAAGGTATTCAGACGGAAAGAAGGTGGTTGTGTCCTTTTATCTCTAATCTCCCACAAATCCTTTTGTACCAGAGTCATTTTCTCACCCTATGTAACCACTTTCTTGTAAAACTATCTGTAACTCCACTGACCAAAAATAACCAAAAGCTGCACCAGAGTACAAGAGGAATGGATGTTTCTCACCAAGAAATTAGCCCTGCACATGACTCATTTTGTGACCATGTAGGATCCTACTGTTCTTGTTGGCTTTGACTCTGGGAACAAGAACGTTTTTCTCAGAGACTGAGAGCTGTGGAGTCTCCGTCATTGTGTGTGGCCATAATGACAAATCAGGCCTCTGAATATCACTTGGAGCAGAACTTCACCAAGGAACACCTGTATCAAAAAAACAACCTCAAGTTGAGTTACCGCATAACTTGAAAGACCTTAGTTGGTAGTCAATCCATCATAACTTGATATACTTTGCTCCAGGGGGTTAGTTACACTTGCAGATAAAATAAGAACCTTGTTCTTAGTCTAATCTTGTCTTTCTTCATCTCTCAGGTACTGTATCGTGTTTCTCTCTACTAGTGTAAAGAGCCTTTTCCTACCAGCGAACTTTTCCCTACGCATGGGATGCTCTTGACCTTCTTTTTGAGAAGTTTCATAGTCTGAGTTACATCAGCCTTTCAGTCTTCTAAGGAAATTTTCTAGTAAGCTGTTCCTGATGTTTAGTCAATCAGCCTCCTTTTTGAACCTTTCCTCTTCCTGGTCCTTCCACCCCAAAACAGAATCACAGAATCACAGAATCACAGAATAGTAGGGGTTGGAAGGGACCTCTGTGGGTCATCTAGTCCAACCCCCCCGCCGAAGCAG
>Ga0065711_1049723_pt1 | contig 11161 bp, 6 predicted proteins | sample Hoacrofraction12_FD_59098 | JGI IMG/M metagenome (GOLD analysis project Ga0065711, IMG submission 59098) | Hoatzin crop microbial communities from Cojedes, Venezuela - Epithelial fraction 12 v2 (version 2) | ecosystem: Host-associated > Birds > Digestive system > Esophagus > Crop | place... | reverse complement strand
CCCCGCAGCCCCTGGCCCGGCCGGCTCGGGGCTGGGGGGCTGCTCACCTGCCTTGGGACTGAGGTTTAACCAGAACTGTTCCCTGTTTGTTTACTGAGGGGAGAGGGTGTTTCTGTCACGGCATCATCTGCTTGGAAGCAAGGAGGGAGGAAAGGGGGAGGGTTAAAGCCGAAGAAGTAAGTGCTCGCTCCGAAGGAAATGCCTTTTGCGCTCTCCAGATGACCTTTTCTGAAAATGCATCCTCTCCAGCTGATTGATTTTTATTTTGACTACAAAGTGCGTGAAACTGAGCCCTAACTTCTCCACGAACCCTAGGATGTGCACTTCTGGGATTAGCAATATGGGGCATCTGCTGTCACCTCTCCTCCTGAGCCTGGCAGCAGTTTTTTCCAAAGGTAAGGCTCAATCTCTTCTGTCGGTTTCACTGCATCTTGTTTCTTGTCTGTTTTGCATACACAGCCTCTGGTACCCTCTCTCTGTAGTGCCTTGAATGTTGATACCCGCAATTCCCGACTGAAAGACTTGGGGGGAGCCATGTGCCAGTCAAAAACAAAGATATCGTGGTGGGAAATCCTTAGTGGCAGGATTTTTTTTTTCTGGTCGACTATGAGAAACAGTCTGCCCATTTACTGAGGCATTCGTTACCTGCCTGTTGTACTTTTGATCGTGTAGTACATGCTGGTGATGAGTTTAGCTGGTAACTCATCTTTGGATTACGAAGGGTTTGTTATCTGGAAATTTGGAATTTTCAGAGGTACAAGCTATTGCATTTAGCTGCCCCACCGTTACCTGCTGTGTAATTTTTCAAATTACAGATCCTGTATCTCAGACTGGCTGGCAACGTTGTACCAGACCCGAGAAATACGTGTTTATTGAAATGTTTAAAAGCTTTGACGAGAGCCTGAACCAGGTGTCTGCTATTCTGCATGCTGAACAGAGTTTGAATCTCCTGACAGCATGACTTCAGATGACTCCGTGACAGCTTCTTGTAGCCCTCGAGTGTGTTTACAGTAAGAATCACGAAAACAAGCATATAGTCAAAGCACACATTTTCGTGTGCATTTGAATCCTCCTTTGAACTTAAAGTTTTCGTTGGTGGTCTCAGCCAAAAACGAATACTTTTTTGCAGTTCTTAATTTAGATGATTCTGAGCATTGCTGTGGAATATAAATTAGGAGAAACACACATTTCAACTGAGAAGACATTGTGCATCAACAGCTATATTTTGGCAGGAAAACAAAATCAGATTTCACACGTGGTTAGTCTTCAGAGAGGAATAATATCATAAGCATTTAATCTATGATTTTGTAAACGTACTGATAAAGAGTTCTCCTTATAAGCATCACTATTTAAAAAAGACATTAGTTGTTCTTAACACCTTTCTACACTTCCAGATATCAGCACTTTTTAAAGTGAGTTATTTTTACTAATTACTTTGTACTCAGGACTGAACTTACTGACAAAAGGCAAAATATGCAGCTATATATTTCTGTGATGATTCCCTGTGTCAATTTCACTTCTCCTCCTTCTTTTCTTAGAACAGGTTAAGAAAGGAACAAAATTATAAGTCTCCTCAAATGTTACCTAAATACAGTGCCTACATAAGTATAGTTTTAAAGTTGCAATTGGAAATGCATTAGCAGCAGGGAATGGAGGTCTGAGTCTTTTCAAAAGATTGCTTCCTTCACATTGCACACCAGTAGCTTTTGATTTCCCAGCCAGGTTGTAAATTATGCATTTTAGTATGAGCAATATCAGTACTTTGGATAGGCTAACAATGCAATGAGAAAATGAACTTTTTCATTTCCCATTTTTTCTTGTGTTTCAGTTTGCAGCCTTAGCACTGTATTAACATAGTGTTTGACTGAAATGGCAGCTTTTTCCAAGATCGGAGTGTAAGTGCCATTGGAGTCCTATGGAGTAAAGTGTTTATTTTATTGCCAGCTCAGCAATTATAACATTCATGTACGATTTTATTCTTAAATGGTACTTACATCTCCTTTGAAAAATAAACATAGGCAGAAAAGTTAATCTTCGAAAGGAGGTCTCTTAGGTGGGGAAAAAAAATGCTGTAAAAACTGAGGAGTGAGATTCTTCTGTGTGTTGTGATTGTGAAGTCTCGTTAAATCTGTTCTGTCTTTGAAACCAGATACACAAGATCCCATTAGAATTACTGGTATTGTCTGTTCTATTTATTTTGCACTTCAGATATTTGATATACTACTGTGTGATTGCTGGGACTCTTTGCTGTTTAGTAATACAGATATCTATCTTTAATATAATTGTCTATGTCCATACTTGCTTACGGACTCCATCTGTACTACTATGCCTTAATACACTCTGAAAAGACCAGAGCGTTCCAGAGATTTACAATATAAACTTGACAGTGTAAAAGGTTGATTCTCCCCCTGCCCCGTAAGAAGATGAAAACCAAAAAGATAATCAGACTTGATTACTACTACAGGGCATGATTCTCTGATGCCTTTCTGTTGCTAATAGAAAAACCTCATTTATGATATGATGACAAAGTTTTCCTGAAGAGATACAAAATCTCTTAACATGCAACAGCAATCAGCTTTCTATTGTGTAGAAGTCTGTTGCTGATTACTCAGAACCATGGCAACGCACCTTTTTACTGCACAGTTTCCAAATCTTTCAGGTAATAATGTTGAAGGCTTCAGAATACTAGTGTGGTTTTGCTTTGCTTTTATCTTGTAAATGCAGAAAATAACTCCAGCCTGAGAAATGAAATGTTGTTTTCAATAGTGAGCTTCATGTTCTTATTGGAACAATTTGTCACCAATGATGTAATCCATGTGTTTTAATATATTGTCAGTCCAATTACATATATGTGTGTACACACACACACATATATATAGGCAAAGGGCAGAAATTATAAGGCTGTGTAACTGTAGTTATGGTGGCAGTTGTATTTCACAGCTTTGTCTTCAACTCAGGGTTTTCTTGAGTCAGTCCTAGGAACCAATGGTTACCATCAGTCAGCTGGGCATTTTGCTATTTGGTATCAACTATGGAAAAAATTCTTAACTAAAAATAACCAAGTCCAGTTGACATTAACGAAAACACAAGCTAATACAGCAGGCACAGTAATGTGCGCATTTTGTTCCCTTGTTTAAGGGGACAACCTCTCATTAACTTCATTGGAGTAGAATAAAAACTTTAGTACTTTACTAGAACACCAGGTTCCATGCTTGGCTTAGGTCTGTAATGAAATGAGCATCATCTGTAAGATGCTAAGCAGTTTTAGGATGTATATTGTCAGACTTAAGACTGAGGAGCCTTTTACATTATGAAAGTATGTTGTCAGACAAAAAAGTTCATTTAATTAATTTCAAATTTCAGGTCTAAGTTAACAGTAACAAAACAAGTAAATATTTTAGTGATGTTTTCTGCCTGCATTCTGTTGAGCATTCTGTGTTCTTCTCTGTCATCCTGGGCTGAAATCTCTCCACAAGTTGCTTTCTGGTGAGATCTTGGGCCACGTAGCTGCTGTTTTGATTTTCTTTTTCTCTTGGTTTTTATAAATGTGGAGGCTTGGCAACTGTATTAGGCAGGATTACCTTGTGTACCTCTAAGAGTGTTCCCCACAGGCTGCAGATGTGGATAGTAGGTTTGCAGTGGTGCCAATCTCCTGTATAGGAAAGGTGTGTGTCTTGGGGGGGAATCTCCCAGAAAGCAAACCTCCAAACACTTAGTTTTGGTTACATTATGGGAGAGAAGTATCTGGATATTTGGATATAAATTGCCTCTGTTTCCTTTGGAATAATCCATGTTACAGTATTCTTTAAACCCTTTTGATTTCTGCTCAATCTTAGACTGTAGGCTATTTTTTTCTCCTTACGGACAAACACTGTCTTGGCTTTCTCTATGCAATTTTACTGACTCCATAATGATAATTGGTATCAGAATATGTCATTCTGTCTGCAATAGTTGCTGAAATACTTCACTGGTGAGTTCAGCAGATTATATCTTTGTGGATTGTGGGTGTACGGGAAGCCACTTTCCTTCACTTTGATCTTGCTTGTGCATCCACTGGCCTCAGTGAGAGTAGTGGTGTACGAAGAACTACACAGCTGAGCTTGTTAGGTTCCATCTTCCAGAAAGCTGCGGGCCGTTTCTGAAGGTCTTTATGCACAGAACTTCCACTGGTGTTGAAGTGCACTGTGGATTTAATATGAATAGAAACATGGAGAGTGAAAAGCTGAGGAGTGCAGCAGCCTGTGTTTCAGTTCTACTTACTTTCAAGTTCACTACTGTGGAACACTGGTAGTGTATTAGTAATGGAAAATAGTGCTGTATGTGGGATTAAAATTGAAGATTATTTTATTTAAGTAGTAAGTGCTTTTCTTCTCCCCCACCTTCTTGGTGATGACTAGGCGGGAGTTGAGGGTTGAATTTCAGTTCATGTTGACAGATTTTGATTGTAATGGTGAGGGACACACGCTTTTTCTCAGAGTATCAGTGCTGATGTTACTTGTGGACAGACTCCTCGCAGGCATCAGTTGCTCTAGCTGTGCAATTGGGATGTGTAGAGAATTTACTGCGTGCTGATTTCAGATGACCACCACTTAGAAGATACAAGGGTGGTCAGTGGGAGTTTTTCTTGTAAGCTTTGCCTGTGTGGAGAAACCCAAAAAGTTTTCTTAAAAACCCAAAAGATAAAGGAAATCTTTCTAGCTTAAGGTTCAGACTGTTCCCATAAAACCAAAGTTTTTGTACTTTGTCCCAGCTGCTTTCAACTTGCGATTGTTTGAGACATTGTACAAGGGAAGGGGAAACTAAGTTGCAGCTTTTTGTTTATATTGTGTTTGTTGCCACTGTGTACTTCTGGGAGAAGCCCCATTCTGATCCCTTTTCTTTGCGTAAAAATAATAACTTCAGACTAAACAAAAAAAGTCTACAGCTAGACCCATGTTTTATTTGTCAGCTGCAATACTGGCTTAATGTGATTTGGTTTCTAATATTTCCCTGTAATGTTCTCAGTTTTAACTTCTGTCTTTTCTTTTATTATTTCCCTAGGACTGGCAGTCTCTGTGACACCATCCAATGTTTTAGATATTAATAAAAGCAGCTTTATTCAATAAAGATCAGTTTTATTTAATAAAAGAAAGAATCAAAAGATAACCTGATTTTTTCATGCTGCATTCTCATTAAATCAGCCTCCTGAGGTTGTTGTGGATATCAAGTCTAGTGGCAGTCTATCACGGGTCCTAGGATACATAAACATGACTCTAGACAGATTGATTGCAGAGAAGGTGAAGAGGGAGCTGAGATTCATCGCAGGTTTAGTTTATAAAGTGTTACATTAAATTATTTCATTTTCACCAGTCTTTGTAATATTGCCTGCTGCATTATTAATGGCAGTTCAAAATGAAGTGGATTTAAGTAGTTCAGAGACATTTAGATAACACTAATTATTATGAGCAGATTTAAAGTACATATTTGAGGATGTTAGACTACTTTACCCTCCTCCATGGGGGGAAAATTAACTGTGGAATGAGGATTGGCTTCTTCATGTCCTTGATTTCTTCCTTCATTGCATGGACTTAACTCCAGTGTGAGGTGTTAGTGTGATGGCCGCACAGAGCTGATGGATTGAAAGTCTTCACCCTCCAAAGAGGTACAGCCTAGGTAGTATCTATGCAAGCTTCCACTTTCTACTTCAGAAGTGTGGCTTAAACTTGACCTAGAGGATGATAAAACTTCTAGCTCTGTGATATAAGGTATTATATCCATCTATTGTTCCAGAGCCCATTGCAGTCAGTATTTGGAGTTTCATTGCCTTTAGCACGCTTTAATTCACTGTAGACAGAGTTTTCTCGAGTGGTATTTTTCAGCCTGTGGCCCACACATCAGCGGTGATTCATAGAACATCTGAGCAGTGTTGTGAAACCAGTGCCAGAAACCTTATGCATACACGCTAGGAAAAAAACAAGAAGAGGAAACAGAAGTAACAAGGACGCTTTCAGAGTTTGTCCCAATTTGCGTTTGACTGTAAACAAGGACCTTTGTGACAATACTGTGTAAGAAGGTCTGCATTTCTTTCAAAAGGTTAGATGGCTCTTGTCCTCAAAAGGGTTGACAAAAAGTACTGCAGTGAGACCAACTATAGTAACTTAAACTATTTGTCTGAACTGTGTGGTAGTGCCTAGGGAGTTCATACAGAATCATTGATGGTGTGAGTGTTTCTAATGAACTACAGTACAGGTTCACTTAAGTCAACATGGAGTAGTGGGTCAGTGAAGCAATGTAGGAGTGGTCTGCCACATAGGGTCAATTAATGTCCTAAAAGGCTTTCGCTGTACTCACAGAGGGGTTTAGTTTGTTTTCACACCCTCACTCTTGTGTGGTGTTTTTTTGTTTTGGTTTGGTTTTTTTTTTGTTTGTTGTTTTTTTGTCAAGGTTTCCAGAAAGGTTTCTGGAGGGATTTTTCTGTGTTGCAGACGATTGTCTCCCTGAAAGTTGCTCAGCAAGATGCATACATTTTTATTTCTTGTACAGACCATGTAGAAATGGTTGGTAGTGGATCATCTACGCTGATGCCACATTTCCCCAAATTTATTAAATAGTCCCACAGGCCCATCTAGCTCTGTTTTTAAAGTTACTTTGAATTGATTTGGTTTGTTTAGTTATATGGGTTTTTATTTGTAAATAAAGACTTTTGTCACAATGCTGTGTCAGATGGTCTGGATAAGGTGTTCCAGAAATTTGCTATGGGAATGGTTAGTAACCATTTTCCAGCCTTAATTATTCAATACCATTTTATACTCATTTGCTTTTCTGCTAATGGTGTCTTTTAATCTTAATAGCTCCTTGATAGAATGCAATGGGCCTCATTAGTTTGCAGTTTTGCAGCTAGAGCAAGCAAAATAAAACCACATGTAAAAATGACCATGTAGACTGTTAGACATGAGAAGAGGGATGGGTATCGAATAACATAGATCCTATAAAAAGAGCAAAATAAATGAGTTAGCTAGCTATGTAGAAAAAAGTAGCAGGGGTAATAATAATGAGCATGCCAAGAGGAAGTATGGAAAGATGTCAACACACTCTTTATTCTCGGTGTATACAACTTTATAAGATAGACTAAGGAGCAACAGAAGTGTCCTCTCTAGCTGAACCCGCGTGTTCTACAGCACACCTTTTGATCTATCTGCTTTTAAGGTAGGCAGGCTGTTGAGCAGGCAGTCCGCAGACCTCTTGCTGAGGAATAAGATGGATGTCCAGATATTCATACAGATGAGGCTGCGCATCTTGCATGCTAAAAAAATCCTCCAGGTTAGACAGTTTAATCTCATCTAATGCTAAATAATCTCAGAACCTTGAATTTTGTTGGCCCTCAACATCACTTATTTGCTTTTTATTTATATTTTTGAAAGTGTACATTTTGTCTTCAGTACATATTATGTAAATTCATTGTACAAGAGGAGGAATCCAAAGTTGGCAGAGATAACTAGCCATTAGTGCCTTCGAATACTAATCCAATCCATAACGTGAGAAGGAGACAATACCACTTAGTCTTCAATCTCACTTATCAAAGATCCTGGATTATCTCATAATTGTATCCTCCATTTTCTAGTGAGCCATAGCGACTCATTCCATTTGTCTTCAAGCAAAGAAAATAGTGGTGATTTGCATGTGCCTACAGTTGGAGTATCTGTATTTATCCTTCAGAGTTTTGCATCTCTGTCTTAATGTCTTGCTTGGTTAATTCTTATTTGGTAGTACACATTGGGTAGTTTTCTTGCCTATGCATGGCAAATTCCCCCATTTAACTTCCCACATTGCTCTTGGCTATATAGGGTGTATTGTCAGGTTTTCCTGGTGTGAAGGAGGTCTTGATGTTGTTTCAGTGTATTGTGTTTTGATCTACTGTTGAAGGAACTATTCAGATCTGACAAAACTTCCCAGTGTAATAAACGTGTAAACCTGCCGTGTATCAGCAGTTACCCTCCTGTCATCTTTAGCACACTTTCAAAAATAAAAATAGGACCTAGCTTGCTTGGGTTCACAAGCATGTAAAGAAGGATATCGTTATATGATCAACAATATGGGACTTGGGGCAGAAATGAGCAATCCTCATTCTGCCCGGGGAGGAATGAGGTGCGTACACACTCTAAGTTCATCACCCTGTTTTGTTACTCTGTAAGCAGCACACGATGAATGCTTTTAGAGTTTTCACTAATCTGTCCCACTTACACTGATTTTCACTGTGTCTGTTCTGTTTTGGATCTATTTAACTTGGATCATAGGATCTGTTTAACTCAGTTAGCTGCTTTGTTAGCTGTCAGGCTCGCCTACAGAATTAGACTCATGAAAACACTAGAAAAACTTTGCCTACCTGCTGTAGAAGAGAATGGAAAAGGAACATATGCAAAAGGAGTGTCTCATGATCTATTATTGTGGTAGTGCACATCCAATATATGACTAATAGAAATTTATCTTCTAGACTGTAGTGGCGAGGCCGCTACTTACAGATGTTTCTGATGAGCTTCTTTGTACCCCTTCTTAAAAATCCTGCCAAAATGCCAACTGCTCAGCAATCCTGTAAATCAGGGTGTGAAAAGATGGGGATCCAAAAATTAGTGGACACTTTTCAAATCTTATTTTAGTCTTTCACTGTTGTGATATCCATCTTAATGACAAAGATTAAGAGACTGTACCTTCAGTGAATAGCAATAAAAGCAATGTATTGCTTTTTAAAGCTTGATATGATGCTCTCCATAGATCTTCCCTTGTTTACTCAGGGTTTTTCAGTTAAGGTTCTCTTATTCCACATCCTTTTCCATGTTATTGGGCCAACAGTTGTAAGGCTATCATGACTTTAGCTGTGTTCTGCTCTCTCCTTTGTGGTTGACTGTGTCCCCTGCAGCAGTTATCTGATAAGAGATGATTTCTTGCATACTGAACACTTGTGCACGGTAGGGTTCTGTTATGTACTTCTGACTCTTTGACACCATCTGCCCACTAAAGTGGTTTTAATGGGTTTCCACTGAGCCAGCCCGTACTACAGCCCTGACAGCATGCTCTGTATTTTTTAAAATAAACAAAATCTCTTCAGGAAAGCTATCCATGAACGTTGGCTTCTCCAACAAAATTGAAGATTACATGCTGTTTGATATTTTGCGGAGACTTGAAAAGTCTTTAAAATAGACTTTAAAATAGGAAAATGACCGATAGCTTGGCATGGTCTTCTAATAGTACTAGTTTATTTTTTTAAATGACCTTGTAAAGAATTATTTCCCATCAGATATTATTATCCTTTTACAGAAATGCAGTCATTTTACTTTGTTGGAGTTCTCTTCTTTATGAAAGCTGAGGAATGTAGTGATTCACAATGGTGATTTAGAAGTCAGGGTACCCATTTGCTTTCTGTAACATTAGGAAAATAGTTCTCTGTTTTCCTTTTCCCTTTTAAAGTCTTTTGTCTACTCAGAATGCAAGTTGTTAAGAGCAGGACCTGTTTTACTTGCTGTTTATATAGTATCTGCCCCTCTTCTCAGATGAGAATGTACATCTTGCCACATTAAAACAATTAATTAGTAGTGGCTGAATTAGAGATTGGAATATGTCGTTCTGGTTGTCGTGATCGCTGGACAACATGAACAACTCAGGGGCCTGTAACAATACACAAGAAGAGTAGGGTAAGGGAAAAAAATAGAGATATAAGGAAAGCACCTGTATGATTAAAACATTCTAAGAGCTTAAGTAGATCACATCCCATGATGTTACAAATAATAAGCTAGCTAAACCTTTTCAAACAGCAACAAGATAAAGGGATCGTAAAAAGCTTATAAAAAGGTGTCATAACAATGTTCTTATATTCCTTTCTGTTATAATCCATGTTACTACACTATGAAAGAAAAGATTTTGAATATGTGCATCAATAATGCAGCAAATCACTTACAATGAAAAACTGGTTTTTTTGGCAGATGGTACAGATCTTAGAAATATTTAATTCATTCTCTGCCCCTTTCAAGTCTTTGGGGTTTATTTTAAGCTCCTTCACGTTAGTAAGTTGCAAACATAGTGGGTAGCGGTGGTGATGAGATGGACAAGTGAGAGAAAGTGTTGGCTAATCTCTTCTATTATGATGGGACATTACAATTGAAACAGTCAAAATAAATGGATTCTTCTGAGCTTCCAAGCTGACTTGATAAGAACATGCAGAGAATCAGACACAATCCTGTTCTTTAGTCTCCAATTTTTTTTTTCTAAATTACATGGCATTTCATCTTCAGCTGAGATGGAGGTTTCCATCTGAAGCATTGGGGTTTTTTTGTCTTCTCGATATAGTCTTGGTTTGTAGATCTGTGTAGGGAGCCTAGTACAAGATATTCGAACCTCTATTTCTAGCTGCCCATTTAGTTGAGAATAACTGTTGCTGAGGTCTCCGAGAAAAACAATCTCCCATGGTGCTGTGGCATATTGAGCGAATAGACCACGAGGCTAAGGCAGCTTTTCAGTATATTCTGAGATATGCAATGCCTTCAGATAAAAGAACCATTCACAACAGTCATTAGCCTTGGAATCTTTTGAGCAATAAAGGCATTTAGCATTTTTAACCTGTAGAATATGCACATGGTGGTACTGTTTGTGATAAAATTGGCAAGATCCCTTCTTTGCAGCTGAAGAAACAGACGGTTCCATCATCATTTAATAAATGGCCAACAGCAGAGCTGTGCATATGAAGTTTCAAATTATGTGAATCTTTTTTTCTTACATTTTTCTGGCTAGTTTGGTTGAAAGCTTGTGGACTATCTTAGCAATACTGCATCCAAGTGCAGGTTTCCTTTATGTTCTCATGCTTGCGTCCTTGTACATTTCTTTGGACTTGCTGTCTGCTGAAATCACCCAGCTTCTCAAGGTCCAGAATTCAGACTGAATTTAGTGGATCTAATTTCAGTTTATAAAAAATACAAAGCAAGTACCACTATGAATTCCCTTGAGAATTAAAATGGTATTTCTCAAATGCTATCCAGCAGGCCGATATTTTGAGTGGTATCTCAGTGCTGCTTTCTCTTTGCTTTTGTTAATGCTTCATTGTTTTAATGGATGAAATGCTAACTAAGGTAAATACTTAAGATCTGTAATCCTTACAGTTGTTTGCAGCTGCTGTTACCTTCCCCTCCCCCCCCCC
>Ga0065711_1012067_pt1 | contig 11161 bp, 9 predicted proteins | sample Hoacrofraction12_FD_59098 | JGI IMG/M metagenome (GOLD analysis project Ga0065711, IMG submission 59098) | Hoatzin crop microbial communities from Cojedes, Venezuela - Epithelial fraction 12 v2 (version 2) | ecosystem: Host-associated > Birds > Digestive system > Esophagus > Crop | place... | reverse complement strand
TCTCTAAATCCAGGAGCTGGCTGGGCTCACCAAGGGGAAAACAGGGCAGCAGAAAGTCTGAAGCCCTTGCAAGATCTGCCCCCTCACTGATGGCCCCGTGTGTCTCGATTGCCTCCCGCAGTGCTGGTGCTCCTCATCCTCTCCATGCGGCGCCAGAGGAAGCAGCCGTACATCATCGATGAGGAGGAGAACATCCATGAGAACATCGTCAGGTATGACGATGAGGGCGGCGGGGAGGAAGACACGGAGGCCTTCGATATCGCCGCCATGTGGAACCCACGGGAAGCCCAGCTGGTGGTGAAAAACCGTCAGGACATGCTCCCAGAAATAGAGAGCCTCTCCCGATACGTGCCTCAGGCATGCGTCATGGACAACAACGTCCACAACTACGTGCTCGCCAAGCTGTACGAAGCTGACATGGACCTGTGGGCACCTCCCTTCGACTCCCTCCAGACATACATGTTTGAAGGGAACGGCTCGGTGGCGGAGTCGCTCAGCTCCCTACAGTCGGTGACGACAGACTCAGACCAGAGCTATGACTACCTGACGGACTGGGGGCCGCGCTTCAAAAAGCTGGCCGAGATGTACGGTGCCACGGACAGCAGCGGGGCCCTGTGGTAACGGATGAGGAACGGCAGAGGGGTTTCCGTGCGAAACAGTGTCCGGTTAGGTCCATTCTCATCAGATGCTTCCATGGACATGAGTGAGGCCTCCTAAAAAATAGCAATACGGTGCTTGGATGAGAATGGGAAGAAGGTGCGAATGAAGGTCTCTCTGGATCAGCTTTACTCAGTTAAATTAAGTCACGTTTTCGAAACAGTGAGAAGCAAAAGGAAGAAAGCTTTTTCCTGTTGTTTTTTTTTTTTTTACAGCAAAATTGGAAAGCTCCACACCTGGAATATAATGACATTACTCTCTCTCCCTCCCTTTCTCTCTCCCTTGTACACGGCAGCTTACTGAGCTCTATACGTCTGGGTTCAAAGATCTGTAAACTCCAGCTGTAATCTCTGACTCACTGAGAAATTGCCAGCATAGAAAAGTTGTTCCCTACCTGTTATTTTTCCCCCATTAAAAAGGAAAAAAAAAAATGCTTGCTAACAAGAGAAAAAAAAAAATCCCACAAAGCCGAAAATTGATACTGGAATCTCAGAGGGCTCTTTGTAAACTAAACCTCCTCTCTCTGTTGCTAACAGAGTCCTTTTTTAATCCTTTAGAAACAAGGCTGAATTTTTTTTTTCCACCTGGCCAAGAGGGCTGGGGAAGAGGCTTTGAATTTCTGCTCTACTTTAATGGCTGATCTACGAGTCATTGGCATTAACACTAATCCATCTCCTATCAACTCTGTGTAAATTTATTCTCGGCTCTTTAAAACCATGACTCCACTAAACTGCTCAGAACAAAACCAGAAAATCTGCCTCTTTTGCACTGTAGATGTCTTTTCCATGTGCCAAATGTGAAGATTAGATTCTACCAATGAAAGCCAAATAAATTTTAAGAAAAGAAAAAAGCTATATTTGGTAACTACATGGGTTAGATGGGCTTTCCTAATCTGTGTGAGGTCAATCCAATGGATGTTTACATACTGTAGATAACCTACTTGAACAAATGCAGTATTATAGACCAATAAATGGATGTAAGAAAATTACATGTATAAGTTTTGTATATTTGTTAATTTTGGTAATAAATATGATGTACTGCATACAGTACAGTACCTTAGCACCTCTTTTAATAAAAGTTAAACAGAAGGGAAAGTCTGATGGCAATTTATTGACTACTTTTCACGCAGTAGTTAGTGCTTATGTGTGGCTTTATGTGCCTTGAGCATCAAGAAAATATGGTTCATCAGCATCCTGTCAAGGAGACAAGCCTTCAATTTGCAGGTTCAAGCAGATTGTCTGCTTCTTTTATCAGTGTTCACTTGGACATTGTCCTTAGCAGTGAATCAGCCTAAGTGCAGCCCACCAGACTAGTTATTTTTCTATTCCAGCCATGTGGAAGTCAAAAGAAAGTCTTGGCTGATTTTTTTGAAATATTACAGCTGTGGCGTTGAGAAGTTTGGAAACCAGTTACACAGCCCGAAGAGAATCTCATGCCTTCAGAGATCTGACAGACTGTAACATGCAATACACATTTATGGTCATTCTTACTCTGCAATCAACGTTTTGAGCCTGGAGCTCACCTTGTTTGCATGTGTCAGTGGGAAGGGCCAGGGAAGTTACACTAACACAAGTTTCATGGAAGGTGGCGAAAGACTTCCAAAAGTGGAACAGTCTGCACTGGCATTTGCAGGTTTCTTTCTAGCTAAGAACTCTCTCCATCTTAAATTGCCCAGAAAATACATGTGCAGACATAAACACCCAATTACCACACTTTTACCACGTGCATACTGTGCTCAGTTTCTGTTGCAGATGTGCACAACACAGTGCTGTCTCTACTTTGCCTAATCTTAGGCTGTAACAATTCAAGACAGGAGCCTTGTTTCCACCGACTCATGCAAATCATACAAATTCATGAAGCCCTGGAGAGACAGGCAGCCAGCAAGGAAAAAAGTTTTAGTGACTTCTCAAACATTTACTCATCTGACGTGATGAAAATCTGTGCCTTCACAAACATAATATGCCATGGGTTCTGCTCTGTCACCTGAACCTACCTTACACAATTGCCGAAAGAGCACTGAAAATTATGTAATAATGATTCTTTTACTTACCCCGTAGCACTTACCCTCACGTATCATATTGATTTTGTAACACTAGGCAAAGAACTGCAACCACCATGATCAAGAAGCGGTGTACAGCACACAAAACTGGTACTGAGACTTCTGAGAGCTTCCTCACCTCCTGGCGCAACAGGAATCACAGAACATAGGGCGGGAATGAAGATAGAGAGGACATCTATTCCACCACTTCCCTGTCTGAATTAATCATCAGTTGTATTCTAAAAACCCCCAACTGTGAAGGCTCTGTAACCATTCTAGGCAATCTTCCACTGCATCAATATATTCAGCGTTGAAAGCCTTTCCTGGGAAGTGTAAGGCAAGCATCTCTTGCTGCCATACAAGCCTGCAATGCTCATAGATTACTTTGTCCCTCTGTAGAGCTATGGCTTGGTATCTTCAGACCACTACTGTTTCTCCCTTTAGTCACAACCTACAGTAAGAAAAAGTTCTTCATGTCCTGATACCTCAGTGGTTTACTTCTCCCGTTGCAGGCAGAGTGGGAGGCAGCGGGGTAGAAATGCAGTCCAGCATCATATTGCCTTCAGCTTGAAGATACCTACTGCATTTACTGAGGGTTTTCCCAGGACAAGCTGCTCCAAGGTCTGGTCTTCTACAGAAGGCCCCAGCAGTGCAAGACAGGCTATGGAGCAGCTGAGACCATCTTCCCAGGCTGCATATCGCCAGATGGGAAGGACCAACAGCACTCAGGTGAGGTGCTCGCACCACAGGGGAGCCTGCAGGGAGAGCGGGCTCTGAACCCACCTGCCCATCACTGTTAGGTTATCTGATAATCCTCAGGTTTGCCTCAGCCTGCGAGCCCAGTCAACAGTCGGGACAGATTGATGCTGTGACACTTACCAGCTGGTGTTCAGCAGGCACTTGGCAGCCTGGCTTTTTTGGTTTTTTTATTTTATGGAACAGGTGATAGCGTTTTTGCAGTCTGTGAAATCTCTGCAAACAACCAACACTTGTATCTATCACCCTCCCACAAACAAAACTGGAGAATGCTCTGTTTTTACTGATGAGATATAAAAAGGATCCATTTACGGATCCCCGGCCCAAAGCAGAAGAGGGGAGAAGACTCAAAGCCCAAGGGAAATGTATGGTGCTACAGACTGGCAGTGAAACAAATGTGTTGATCACAGAGGTCCTCGGTCTCCTGCCCTGGGGCTCCTCCAGGTGACGCCTGGCAGCATGCATGGACATTGGCAGCACTACATAAAACCTGCTGGTGGTCTACAGCCAGGGAGCTCAGCCTGCCATGGTGGAGGGACTGGGCTTCACCACACCAGCAGACATCTCCAAGGGACAGCCCCAGTCCTGTGTGGGGCCCAGACTTTACCCGCTGCCCTGGTGTAAGGGCAGAAATGTCAGAGGGCCAGGACGGGATCCCATATGCCCTCACCAGTGTCCCCAGTGCTCCAAGGCCTGTCTGAGTGCATAGAGCTTTTATCACTATTCATTTCTTTTGGTTCCTCTGATGACTTTTTTTTTCCACAGCTGCTAGTTCTCAGGAAAAAAACAAAAGGACTTACCATTCAGGAACAATCCCCTAGTCTCAGCTGTGGCTGAAAATAAATAATTCAAAGGAAACAATAACAGAGGGTGTAGGTCATTTTACTAATTCCAACCACTTAAAAATTAAGCATATGGCCTAAGCAACTCATCTAAGCTCTCTCTCTAAATAACAGGGCTAGACAAAGGGTGATTCACTCCCCATCTTGGCCATCTGTATGATGCTATGCCCCCCTGGAGGTGCTTCTCTCTCAGTTGATGGCCTGGCTTCTGGGGGTTTGTCCATGCAGTTCAGAGTCCGGCCCTAGGCATGACATTCTGAAGCCCTCTGCTCTACTTTTTGTTTTATGAGCGACCATGGGCAAAGACTACAGTCCCTGATGTTTCACTTTTTCCTTCCTACCACCCATCTCTGTCGTGTCTGGGTAGATTGCATGACCCGCCATCTCTTACACTGCATTGGACATCACACCTAGGCTCTGAGTAGCAACTCTCTTTAAGCTGTCTGTCGAGAGCCCAGATCTTTTCAGGGCAAAATGCAGAACTCAAGCATGTATGAAAAGAGTTAACATCATTCTTTCTGGCGTAAATTTTCTTGCAACGCTGCGTTTCACTTGCTGCTGCATTGCTCATTTATCCAGCTTTATTAGGTCCCTCTTGATCTTGTCACTTTTCCTCCAGCTTTTATTGCTCTTAATCATTTTATTCCATCACCACATTTGCTGCCTACAATCCCCTTCTAGACCATTCATTAAAACCAATAGTGACACAGATCCTTGGGAGACCCAGAAGTTATATTTTGGTCATCTGGAAATATAATTTATTAGCTTATGCCTGGATTTCGCTTGGTGCAACTGTCGTATAGCACAAACTAGAACCTGCTTCATCGCTTGCCACCTGACCGCAGCTCCCAGGAACCATCAGACCAGAGGGACAGATGGGTCCCAGAGGTCTGCCCTGCATATGCACCCCATCTTGCCTGTCCTGGCCATTAGCAAGAGAAATGAGGCATGTAAATGAGGGACAAATGATGCCTGACAGACTCCAGAAAAGTTCTGACCTGGACAAATTCAAAGTCGAAGAGATTCAGTTGCTTTTGCCTTTGTGCTGCCAGGGTCTTATTACTAAGGTGCTGTCAGACGTCATCACTTTGGTTTATGCTACCTTAGCTGCCAGTTAGACCTAATCCAGGAGAGGATGCTTCTCCCCAGAAGAGAAGGTGGGTTCAACAACAATTGAGGATGGCATGTGAGGAAATCCATACTATTGTGAGCTAAATATGTTGCTGGTCTCCCTACTCCTGTCTGTCAGGGTGTGAGGCAGTTCATCGCATCATGCTCAAGAAATAGCCCTTAATGTATTCTCTTCACAAGCAGCTGGTCTAAACAAGGAGTGGGTCTGTCCAAGATATCCCAATCTGTGCCCGCTGAGGTCTGCAGCACTCAGAAGAGGAGGAGCTGCCTTTCACTCATAGTGCTCGGTATCTCTCAGGGCAATGCATACGTCATCAGAGTGCTCCAAGATAGCCACTGGTACAAAACAGCTGTGTCACCTAAGGGATTCGTTCTCATGCACAGAGGTCAGTGATTTGTCTCTCTCTTGGACTGTAATGCAGTAATAACCTGTATCTGTGCATCCTCTTTAAAGACACAGAGGAAAATTAGCAGGGGCAGCAATAAACCCGAGGTGGAGTCAGAGCTATGATCCAAGGAAAGCAGTAAGGGCTGGGGAGTCTCACAGCCAAATCAAAGTTTCAGGGACAAGCTTTCAGTTTTGCTTTCCTCTATCAACCTTCTAAAGATCCTGCCCCCACTGACGTGCAAGATATTTTACTGTTGGCCTCAGAGGTGGCAAATCAGACAGCCTGCATCGCTGGCTCTGAGCAGCAGCAGCACTGCAATGCTGATAACGCTATTCCTCAAGAGATAACAGAGTAATACGATGGAGGAGGTGGAATAGAGTCACTCTACAATAATTTCAAATTTCAAAAAGGCATGTGGGTTTTTTTAAGAGCTGATGTAGAAGACTGTACACAGTCTGAATACCATTTTCAGACCTCATTTGTTATTAAGCCCACCATTAAGGAATGAGCCCCTTGAGGAATATGAAGTTTCAAACTAGCATCTTAATTTCTATAGGCCAGTCCCATGATGGTTGATCCTATAATTTTTTTTTGAAAGGTGTATAATCTACAACATTTAAGACTAGAGTCAGAAATGCTTGCCATGCCATATAACAAAAACTAACAATAATGACAACATCTATCACAACAGGGGGTCAGATTTCTTTCCTGTTTTGTGCGAAGGGTGGAAGTTCCCAGACTCATCATGGGACTCTGGAAGTCAAAGGCTTCTTATTTCCAGGCATTCATCTTGCCAAGCAAACATGGGTAAATCAGAGTACAACGTGATCCTCCTCAGCACCAGAGTACTATGATGAGTGTAGAACAGGAGATTTTGCCTTTCCCACCAAGTCTAGTAAAAGAAAGATCTGGGAAATGTCATTTAGATGCTGTTTGGAGCATGCAGAGAGCCTGGAGCACTTCCCCCCTTACAATGGGAAGAGGGTTCGCTCCCATGATAGCTGCAGAGCATCTGAGCATCAGAACCACTGCTGGTCCCCAGTAGAACTTTAAGGGCCCCAGAGTGCCTTAATCTGGTCCTCATTCAAATCAGTTATGATGAAGAAATCCGGGAACACAAGAAGCCCCTTTTTCCTTCGGGTGTGGAGGTATTTGCTCCTGAATAGCCTGGGATGTAGTTCAGAACAGGAGTATTTTTACAGCCTCATAACCTTAATGTTGCCTTCCTGAGATATAACATGTATTGCCATGAACTCACAGGAAAAGTGATTCCAAGCTCAGAGGAGAAATGTTGCTCTTCTCCCAAGCAGCAGTGTTAACACAGGATGGGTTCGGATTTATTTGGGTTTTTTTTTTGCATGGATTCTTCAAAGGCAGACAAGCTGTCCAGAAAACCCACTTCTTTTTGAAGGACCTNAACCAACTATTCTGTAANGTCACAGGTATCACAGATAGAAAAGGTAGAAANAAAGAGGTACAAAGCAATCAANTGACTTTTTAATGGTAACAGAAACAGAGCCCCAGTCTGCAGCTGACCTCTTCCAATCTTGGAGCATCCTTTTGCTTTAGAACACTCTTGCTTACCTTCAGCTTGGAGCCATGTTCTCAGAAACCAAACTAGCTGAGGTGCGTAGTTTCAACAGCCTCCATCTTGTGCCTACTGTCCATGGAGAAGTGTCTTGCATTTAAGATGTCCACTAGAAGTAATGAAAAAACATGCATATTCTGCCTTTAGACTGTATGCTCTTGTCCTGCGATATCAAAGTCTTGTTAAAGTTAAATAAGGCCCTCATATTTGGTACAGAATAATCATAGGGTTTTTTTCAGAGAAATAAATGGAAGCACACAGAAGTTCAAAAAACAACGAAGATATCAGAGGAAATCATTGTACAAATAGCAACCTGTCCCAACAGTCTGTTGATCTAAGCAGCCCTCCTATGACTTCGTAAATTATGCCTATGGCATCTGTGGCAGGTGGGCAATGGAATTTTGAGCTTTAGCTCCATCGTAAAGATATTTTGTAACTGATAATACAAACACGTCCATGGGTTAAATGAGAAATATGGTCCTGCAACAGAAAATTGTCTCTGCTACTAATCCAAATAAACTTCATTTCATGACTCCTGTATATCTGCAACACTCAACTACAATTCAGCCAGCTGTCCAACCACTAAAGAAATCAAAAGTCAATGTTGCATTTACAACCGAAAACAGATGAGCAGGATAAAAATGTGCGAAAGCTCTTATTAAATCTTATCATCCGGAGTTAATTGTAAAGCGTTTTCCTAAACTGTTAGAGTAATGAACAACCACAACATAAATTATGTGTAATTTTGAGAAATTAGACATGATGTTAGCATTTCAGAAATATCACTCACAGTGAGAGCTCCAAACTGACCAATTTGTAAGATACTGAGCCTACTTCATCTTCCCTGAAAAATTTCAGCCATCTCATGGATCTGCTTGATAAATGAACAGCACTTTCAAAGATGTGGTAAACTATTGGCTTTGCTTAGAACAAGACCAAATAACAGAAGCATTTTCTGCCAGCATTTTCTGATAGGGGCTAGGCTCAGTGCCTTGCCAGCCCTGACTTCATTTGCAGGTTGGCACAAGAAAAACTAATGTCAGTAAGGAAAATGGCTCCATCCCACAGATGGAGTTAGACTCTATAAACCAGTGCAGCAGCCACCCCAATAACGCATCTGGTGAAGGAGAAGGGAAGACTGGAAACCTTGCCCAACAATCCCAGTATCATATTTTTATATCTGGGCTCACAGAAAGCAAGGCATCCTCCACCAACTCTTTGGTGAAGAGCCATAAACCTGTGTAAGCCATAGATTGCCAAACGTGCTTTCCCAGCTCACCCCTAAGAAGCAACACCAAGGCACTACGAGACTTGGGGTCTGGTTTAGACTCTGATGTTGATGCTACATGAGAATATGACAAATTTTCAAGGTCTCTCTGTGCTGCGTCTTTCCACCCGGCACACCACAGGGACAACCATCTTTGCTACCCACTCTAAAGCAGCATAACAATGTGAAGAGTTTAAGTATTTATTTAAGCAGACTGCTAAGCATTTTAAGGCCCTGGGCACATGCGGGATAGGATATAAAGCTGCGTATTTCTTTTCACAAAGCACATACTCTGCTATCTCTGGGACGTGAGGAAAAGAAAGATGACTCACAAGTAGCAGATGCTGGTAGCATCTCTTAACGCACTGCTGGGAGGCACTCACAGACTGTAGTGATGCAGGGTCCCTTAAAGCCTACCTGGAACAGACTTCAGCAAAATGCTGTAGCAAGCCAGATCCTAATCCATTCCTTTTGTCTCACTTTATCAGCTGTAGTCACAATATTTTGCTTCTTTGTCAGACCTTCTCTCCAAAAACATCAAAGCATACAGCAAATATGAATTACTGAAGCACTACAGCATCCCTGATGCGTATGGTGACTCTGTTATCAGTAGCCCTTGGAGAGTATTACATGTTAATACTATTGCTAAAGAAAATCAACGGAGTGTCTTGGTGCAGCCCAGCAGGATTTGAGACCAATAATACAGCAGATCCCCTTGTTCCAGAAAAAATGTAGAACAGATCAAAAAATTACTTGTGTAAGCTCTTTCTATATACAATAGAGACAGAGGCGGATTCCCCAGCAACCATATTACCTTGGACACCCTTCTCAGGAGTAGAAGCGCTGGCCTCTGGAAAAGCATTTCTCTCTCACCAGGACATCAGCTTCTGGCCACACAGGAGGTGTCCGCATGGGCCAGAGGTGCCCAGGGGACTGCTGAGGGCATCCTGACTCCTGACTGCACATCTCCTGCAGGGTTGAAGAGGGCTTTCACTGCAACATCAGTGCAAGAGAGACTAGTGAAGAGTAAGATCTCAGAGGAAATCAAATTTCCAGGCTGGGTACCTGCAGTGCTGCACACGCTGCTTCACAAGGGTGTAGAGCCCAGAACAGAGGGGAGATCTGGCACTGCTGGTGAATATACCTGCTGTCAGCACCGATTACCAGCACCTCTGCTGCTCAAACTGACGTGTGGCAAAAAGACGTTGGCCAACCTCTCTTTCATTTAAAAGATGTTTGTACCGAAGACAAGATGCAAGAACATGGCACTGGTTTTGTACGTAGCTGTGGTAAACACTTTCTTTAGACGCGCAGCAAGTCATTTATTCTATCAGTATCAGATCCCTGTCCACAAAACAGATAATAATCGCCTCCACCTTAGCTACTCTGCCTTTAAGGCCAGAGGAGCACCTCTCATTTTGTGTGTGGATAATGGCTACTGCAATGTATCAGAATTACAATAAGAAAAATTACTCTATTCAGCTACTTTTGCTGTAGCATCCTCCCTGCCAGCCTCTGCCCACAACTCATTGTCCTGTCTCTGCAAGTAAATACTGTGATAGCGTCCAAAAGCAAAACACAGCTGTAGTGAAACATCCGATCAGCTTGCAGCCATTAAACAAACAGAATGCCAGCTCTTTCCTTTTGTTTAAAATATCATTACTGGGAACAAGTCATCCCTCTCGCTGCCTTTGCGCTTCAGTGCACACGTTAGGCTTTTAAACCTGACCTAGTTTTGGCTGGAAAGTTTCGCAGAGAGAGCCTACAGACAGCATCGCCACGCACGTTATTTTCCATGCTAATCAATACGTTAAAAAAGCTGGAGCGTCTCCCTTTGCCGAATGAGGCAAGGGATCAGGAGCCGCAGTGTGGTCGGGCTCTGACGCTGCCACTTCTTGTGCGCCAGCTGAACCGTTGCCATGCCGGCCTCCTGCCTCCCCTCGTCCCTTTTGACCTCCCTGGTGCTCCACGTAGCTAGCGCAGCCCACGCCAACCCTACAACGGCTCCAGTGGCATCACTCTAAAAACGAGAAAAGCTTTGCTTTCCCTGCAGCGGTGGTTTTGGAGCCTGGTGACATTTCTAAGGCGTTTGGACGCATGGAATTTATAACTGAAGTCTTCGGTGGCTGGAAGCTCGTGCCTTCAGGGCTCATTTGTTTGTTCAAACTGTGCTCAGGATTTCCCTCAGTGCTGAGCTGCTTCAAGCATGGCTGATAAGGGGGTCTTGTCATGCAGGGGATGGGCAAGTTGGAGTTCATGGTGAATAACATCTACTTTGCATTCTTGATAGCCCTGGCAAAGGGTAATTGATTCCTGAGGCTTGTGCTGGAGCGGGTGGGCTCCACCTAGAAACACCGACATCACAGGGGGCCAAAATACACCTGATGGTGAACGAAGACCCCATGGAGGCTGCACGTACCCCAGACTTGTCACTGGGTGCCACTGACCTCTCCCTGTTGCTTCATGCAGGCCTGCAGGACCCACGCCATAGGT
>Ga0065711_1049721_pt1 | contig 11162 bp, 3 predicted proteins | sample Hoacrofraction12_FD_59098 | JGI IMG/M metagenome (GOLD analysis project Ga0065711, IMG submission 59098) | Hoatzin crop microbial communities from Cojedes, Venezuela - Epithelial fraction 12 v2 (version 2) | ecosystem: Host-associated > Birds > Digestive system > Esophagus > Crop | place... | reverse complement strand
TCCTGTCGCTGGGCACTACTGAAAAGAGTTTGGCCCCATCCTCCTGACACCCACCCTTCAGATATTTGTAAGCATTTATAAGGTCCCCTCTCAGCCTTCTCTTCTTCAGGCTGAACATCTCCTTGTAGGAGAGATGTTCCAGTCCCCTCACAATCCTCGTAGCCCTAAAATTTTCAGACTAACCTTGAAAAGGTGAGGCGTGGAGGAAAGAAAATGTCAGATAAAAATGTGATGCTGTAGAAAAAAGCAGCCTCGGATTGAGTGGCATAACTGAAGTGAGGCCTCTGTTTCATTTAAGGGAACTTAACACATACAAACTAACTACAGTTTTTGTTATATTTCAGGATGTCTGACAGTAAAGAATTAATTAGATATTAATGGACAGTTTTAGTCCTGCATTGCAAATAGAAGCTGGCAGTTGGCTCTTGTAAAAGACTGAGGGAGCTTGAAAGCAGCAAGTTTTCTGAGCTAGCAGGAGAAGTCACTTCATTTTGCTGACCTTGTTCATCCTGTACCCATCTGAGCAGCTCTGAGTACTGTGTCCAAGGATGCTGTATATCAGTTACGGTCCTGACCTTGCCTTTCTTGTACATAAACAAATCTCAGTGGCTTCCCACAGCTCACTGACATGAAACGGGATAGGAAGAGAACAAGTGTGAGACAATATGAAGGATATTAACAGGTCAGGAGTACCTTAATGGCCTGGAAGCCATGGATCTTCTGTTGTATGCTCATACCTACTAGAAAATGTTTGTGTTTGGCAACTGTCCTTGGTAAGGTGCATTCCTTTCATTGTCAATGACTGACATGTATAAATTAAGACTCAGTCCTGTCACAAGAGAATTAATTCTTCCACTCTTTCATCTAACCTGTGTGCATTTTCTGTGTAGCTCCACATGAGAGTGGCATAATTAATACAAGTGGTTTCCAGTTACTCAGAGTAATCTCTTGTAATAAAACACCAAGTAGGATGGCATCTTATATATATTCTACTTCATCATTAGGAGGGGGAAAACAAGACATGATCATACAATATGTTAGTATATTAATATCATTAGCCTTTTGTTTTTGAAAGCTTTGTGAAAAAGGGAAAGTTTGGTCTGCTAAGATCAGGACTGCTGATCAGTCAGTGCGTGCAGGGCAACAGCCCCCTTCTGCTCAGTATGCTGTGGTGGCCGATGGAGCACATCTCTCACCACTTCCTGCCCTGCCAGAAAAGGGTACAAGCACACAGCTTTTTTGAGTAAGACAGACATAATTTTGAAAATAAATATATAGAGTAAATAACATCTGTCTAGTTCTCTGTGACCACTCCAGATGCATTACTGGTCTGCTAAGCAATTTTTACAAAGCAGTGTGTGTTCAAAGAGTAATGAATTAGCTCGAGCTTGTTTACTACAGTGTTTTTGGACATAGCACTGTAGACTTTGTAACAGTGCTATATGGAGTCAGTATGTCAAATGGTAACTTACACCTTCTGTGCTAGACTTTCCTTTCACGGGTTAATGTTTTGGCCATAACTCCAGGACTAAGATTTTTTTTTCTTATCAAACTATTTCAAAGTTCTATTTTTCCATTTTAAAATGTAGGCATGCAAAATGAGGATAAGAGTACTCATTTAGAATGCTTTTTTTTGAACTCTTGCCTTTCTCTCACAAATAAATAATGCAAAACTTGAGTTGGGGAAATGAGATTTATGTAAGTCACTAAATGAATTGGGTACTGACTTGCTCTTTAAAAGAAAGTTTCTAGACAGCCAAGTCATAAAAGTGTACCTGGTTAATACCGCAGAATCTCTACTGAGAATAACTGCATTGCACATTCTTGATCAAAAATGTTTTGCCATGCCAAATGAGTGAAAATCAATCGGAAAATTGTGAATATGGGGATTCCTGTATCCAAGAATATTTTTGCTTGGGCAGTATACAAGACATAGGAGATGGGACAGGGTTTTCAATGGGACTCTTAGGGGGGTAGACTACCCCGTGTAACACATTTACCCTTTGAGTGGCCCTTAGTACCAACAGGTGTAAAAACTACAGCCACCAAAGTGGTATGGCGGAAAGGTGATTTAGGTCCTGATATTTAAAACTGTTGAGATGCCCCAAAATCATATAGGATTTTCAGTAGGAATATAGTATCATACTCATATATATATATATATATTCAAAAATATTTTTTGAAAACTAGTTCTTCAATCCATCTCTCTGTCCCCATACACTTCAGGTTCCTTAAGGTGTACAGAGGCAGTAAGGAAGAGTTAGTTCCCAGTTTTTCTGTTATGAAGCTCATGAAAATGGTCAAATGTATAGCAGATGTCTTGAAAATAATTGCAAATACCATGAAGAGATGTTTCAGGAATTTGATTTTTTTGGCATTTGTTAAAAATAACTCTTGTTTTAAGAAGTGCCTGACTTTTCATGAATTTCCATGCTTGATACATTCCCAAGGAATAGCTTGAAACTATATTACATCTTGTAAATAATTTTGTAAATTTATAAATACACATTTACATACTAGGCAATAATGGGTCCAAAGGATTGTATATTATACAGAAAGTTGATTCCGCTGAGTACAATACTTAGAGGAGGTGATTTTCTTCTAAAGTATGTCCCTCTTCTCTGCAGCTCATTGCATTTCTGTGCTTTGCAAACCAGTGTCTAAACACCATAGCGCATAGTGGCATCAGCTAAAATCTCATGTATCTGGCAAGCAGCACTGACTTTTGCAGCCTCCAGTGGGACCTTGTAAAGAGTGCCTGTGTATAAGATTATTTTTTTAAGCTATTAAAACAGAAATGTGTGGGTCCTTAACTCTGGCTTTTTGCAACCAATCAGTGGCTTTTAGGTCCTGCATCACCAGCAAACTTCACCAATAGATACCTTGATGTGATGCAGCAGAATACAGCAGCCTATGCCAGGGATTCATCGGGACGTAATAGAAGAATAGGTGGTAAACCCTTCTATTTCTGCAGTGGATGGGCACTAAGTAATTATGAATTGATTACTATGGCAGGTCAAAGAGTCTTGAAGTTTACTGCTTGGAATCAGTTTTACATATTTGGTTAGCTTTTAATTTCTTCATTTGTTTAAACAGTGCAAAAATAGCAACATTAACAGCATATTCTGTTTCAGAGTTGTAAACATGGGAGATCTGAAAGCAAGTAAATTTGAGGTTTATTCTTTGTCCTTGCCTTTATCTACTACTTTCAACACTGTAAGTAAGAAAAAAACCCACTTTACTCTCCACCAAATTAATTTTAGTATTTATTTCTACGACAGAGAGACTGGGAAGGCGTTTTTCATTTCACGTTGGTGTTGGGTTCTTCAAACTATATTCAAGGTCATAGTTGATAGGAAAAAAAAAGACAACAAGCCAAAAATTACTGAAAATAAGACAGAACTAGTATTACTGAGGCTTCAATTATGATTTAGGATTTAGCAACTGAGCAGAAACAGCTCGGACCCAACAAGGGTCTGTTCTGGGCAGTTTTTTGGGTCTCGTTAGAAAGGACACATGTACAGCACAGATATTCCTATGTTCCTTGACCTTTTTTTTCTCATTTAATGTCTTTCTTGCCGTAGCTGTACATTTTGAATTTGACTTCTACACTGGTGTACACAAACAAGCGCAACCTTTAGCTTGCTGATATACTGCTGGTGTGACAGAATTAGTAACCAACATATGTGATATAATTTTTAATTAGCTATGGCACTGTGTAGCTTTGGCCCATGTTCCGCTTTGTGATACTTACAGGTGCCATATTAGTGTTAAGGTGATGTGAATAGCGTCTTCCATTGAAGTTATTGGCGTAACACCTGCTCACTTCAAGGAAAGCAGTACTGATCCAGTATTCTCTCAGTGAATTAACTATTACAAGCATCTTTAAATTGTGCAGAGATAGGAAGGATTCTATCTAGCTAGAGGTAGCTGGAAATTAGGACATAGGAGGTTGGTTGTCCCTTCTTCATAATTTCAGATTGGTCCTGGGCAAAGTGTTTAATCTGACTATGCCTCAGCATCCCCATCTGTAAAGCAGAGTGAAGAGACTGTCTCTCCTCACACTCCTGATGAGAGGCTGAACTAACTGATAATGTTAGAAAAACTGAAATCCTGGAGTGGGAAGTGGATACTTCAGTATGAAGCACTATTTATTATTTCATGGAGCTTGGTAATTGTTCAAGACTATAAATTACCTGTTTCTCTGGTAGCATTTAAATATATGTGAATTTACATTAAAAAAACCCACAAACACTTCCTGATACTATTTCAGTATGTTCTAGGAAGCCCTTCCAATAACAGCTTCTACACTTTTTTAAAGAGATGTTATATCAATAAATTGTCTCACTTCCCATGCAACAGATTTCACTTTCTGATGAAATTAACTTTTCCTACGTCTTTGAATTATGGAAAGGACTAGCTCTGCATGATTGCAAATATCCATGTTATCTTTGTTGTTCACAGCTTGATTCAACTAAACTGTAATGGCTGTGTCTGTGAAAATTGCTTAAAATCTGTGTTTCAGCTGTAAATGGGAAAATTAGTTTTCTGAAGCCAGTTAAAGCTGCAAAATTGAGAGTGATTTATAAAGCCAAGTGTAGGAATTAAACTGAAAGAGGAAGAAAATAATTCATTAAAATTCTATACTATGCAATCAGAAGGGAAATCTCCAAGAACTGGTTCCTTTTGCAATTACAAACGTAAAACCATAGCAATGGTAGAATTTTACGTATCACTGAAAAGGAGGCATTTAAAATGTTCTGGGTCATTACCAAATGGCTGTGTTTTTACTCTGAACTGGTGATTCTAGAAACGAGTATATAGAATAGTTTCTTTCATGTTAGCGGCTATATATTAGTTGAAGTTGTACATGTTTTTTCTTGGCATTTTTGCACATTAAATAAAATATGTCTTAAAATCAATGTTGCTACTTATTGGTTGTTCCTGCTGTGTCCTTTTCTGTAGATCAGCTGCTTTAAAGCATGAGCATGCCTCTCCCTTGGAGCTGCCAGGCTTCTGGGGTGTGTAGGGGCCCCGCTGCTCATGCTCTCAAGGCAGAACCTGGCAAAGAACAGCATAGGAGTTTTCAGAACTCCACAAGTTCAAACCACATATTTCAGTGGTGGCGATCCCTCTGAAGAAAGGCATTTGCCTACCTGACAGAGGTGAGCAGGAGAGTAACCAGCAAGCCCATGGGTTTTGATGACATCTTGTGATCTTGTGTTTCCTTCGTGAATTTTTGTTCTTACCTTAATGTCCTCTATGCCTTCCTCTACTACTCAGTCATTTACTGTGGTTTTCATTGGTATTTACTCAGGCCTAAGTTTCCTGCTGTTGGTCCGAAGTGAAATTAAAAGAAAAAGGAACATGCAGGTACGTGATTTTGACAGTACTGCTTTTGTGTAATTTGTGATACAAGAAATTTGGAATAAAAAGTTGATTTTGCTATAAGGAACACAGCTAACCCTTCTTCCCTCTCTTTGTAGTTTCAGAGAAAAAAAAGAGGCAGGAAAGGATCTTCTCAAAATAGAGCATAAATGAAGTTCCCAGTGATACCTGTAAATCATGGCATCACTAGTGTACCTATCACTACTAGGGTTCTGGACAGATGGTATACTCAAGATACAGTTTTATTTTTTATATATATATATAAAATATATATATAAATATATATAAAGTTGTGACTGCGAGTGCTTAAATTGCCTCAAGGGGTTGTTCTGGCTTTTCTCACGATATACCAAAACCTCAGCCTATTTCACAAATGTATGTTTTTAGTGTGTAACATTAAGCAACTGACTAGTGTTAATAATAATTATATATTTCCTTAGAAAGGCCAAATGCACCACTTATTGACTGTTTTGTGATTAGCAACTCTTATGGCACCTCTTTGATTCAGTATCTATATTTGATTCTTAAGAAACACTACCTCCCAAACCAAGAAATAGGACAAGTTTCCTAGATTTAAGTGCTGCTCTTGATTTCCCTAGTTAATGTTGAGATGTTAGCTCTGAATTTTCAGTACAGGTGAATCTGTCATGCAGCATTCACCGATGAAAACAGAAAAATCATTTAATGATAGCTTAGTGCTTTTGGATTTCCGCTGTAATCTGTCTTTGAGCTAATTAAGGCAGCTTTACTTGAAGATTAATTTCCATTCTAATGATCCACTGTAATAAGGCTGAGTATCTATTTGGAGAATTTTAACATAGAAAACTCTAAAATAAAGCAGTCTTAAATTCGATGGACCCAACTATTTGGTATAAAATACTTTAAAGCTTAAATGCATTCTTATTTTCAAATGGCTTTGTAACTAATTTTTCCCATCATAAAGCAGTCAAGGCTGCTTCAGGTTTCAGAAGTGAAAGACCTGAGGGCTATCTTGGGGGAGCACTTGAGTATCACTGTAGGTGTAGACATGTCTCTCAGTGAGACAGCTGTCACTGCTCAGCCCTCAGGCTGGCTGAGAAGACAAGTCGCTGCTTTTTGAGAAGCTTCTTTGTAAAGAATTGGAAATGGGAGCAACCTACTGATGTACTGAGATCTCTGCCCATGAATCAAAATTGTAGCCTAGTGTTTCTTTCTTGAATGCAACAGAGTTGTTGAGTCACAAGGTAGAAAGGGATCTGAGCTGTGCCACCATCTAAATGTCAGATTTAGCCTTCCCTAAGCAGTCTCAGAGAACAGAAGCAATCAAAAAAATGAATGACATATGAGTGAATTTTTGTGAATAAAACTGCAGTATAAATGCTCATTCTATTTATTTAATATATGTTTAATTTTTACAAAGGAAACAATAAATAGATCAGTTTTGAGATGAACCCATAAGCCTACAGAGACAAGAGCAAATTACTGGATGTAACAAGGTCAGATGGAAACAGAGAATAAAGGTAAATGTTCATGGACAAATGAGAATCAACATATGCACCATTATGTTTAACTGGTTGCTCGCCCGGGCTATTAATACAAGTTTATTACTCTCTTGCCACATTCATGCACATGCATGTGTTAGCATTTCCAACTGAAAGTACAAACAGGGTTTCTTTCCAGGCAGAAATACTTCCTTGTATGTCCCATGTTTCCCCTACAGTCTCTAAGTTACTTTTGTAGGTGTTTCTTCACACACAGAAGGCCGAACTGGCTTTCCAGTGAAGATAGCCACCATACTTTAATGATCGTCTTGGAACACTGAGATGCCTCAGTGAAAGGACTTTGACCAAAGCCTCAGTGGAAGGACTTTGACCAAAGCATCCTGATAGCAGAGTGCCATGGCTGATGCTGGCCAAGGGAAACCATTTTGCCTTGTTTTGGCACGTGAACCAGATGACTGTTCTAGTAGATGGGTGTCCCCAGGCAACTTTAATTGAGATTACATATTAACTGGTGTTATTGCTTGTGTTATCACCTGGTAATTAAACATGAAGTGTTGTTTTAGCATAAAGGCCATATGACAAAAACTGAACAACAGATGGAAAAAGATTTAAACTCTGTGCTGGGAAATGTAGCTTTGTTTAAGCCAAGAAAACCTGAGTAAGGGCTGATGAGAGCTGAAAGAGTTAGTAAAAGGTGAGGAGAAAGAATGGTTACAGAGCAGTGATCATATATATGGAAACCCTTGTAGGCCCTTGCAATAACCATGGGAAACTTAGAGTGGTTTAGGAGTGAAATTATTCTGGAGATTTGGGAAAATGAAGATAGTTCCTCTGAAGATAATTCCTCTGCTACCTAACTTGATTTAAAAGCTCTTACTTCTGCGCAAAGCCTTTGAAGGATCCTGTATATTGGCTTGTTTTGTCCTGTCCAAGTTTGTCTTGTGGTATTTAGTGAAGCGCTAACATGGTTCCCATTTTCAGTTACTAACCATCGCAGTATCTGTTCATAGGTTTAGCCTCAAAACTCTTTGAGAGACTTTTTATCCTCCTCTGCAGAGGGAGCTGTAGAACACCAAAGCCCAGATTTCCAAGGTATTTCGGTAATAATTTGTTTCTTTAGACACCTAGATCTACCTTTTATATATTTACTGCCTCAGCCTCCAAGATGTGGTTGGAAAGCAAGATAAATCATCGGTGGTTATGTCAGCAATTCCCGACCAGGGGTAAAAATACCTCGTTTAAGAAGCCCCCTTTGGAAGTTACGTGTGGTGTGCTGTCTGGGGTAAAATAGCTTAAAAGGTGCCAACTAGTGAAAACAGAACAGTTTAGCCAGAAGCACAAAGCCATTAATTAGGCTCTAAAAAGCTAAGCAGCAATTAAATGGTGCCAAGGTGGGCCTAAAGAGGGGACTGCAGAACGCTGAGGAGAGGGTGTTTACACTGGAGTGGTGTGCAGGGGGCAGCTTGCGGCAGCTGCTATGGCTCTGCGAACACTTGACCCACCGTGCGGGCGGCTGCCAGGGCCTGGGGCCCACCAGGAGGCCGCAGGCACCCTGTCAGCCGCCCCCGGGCCCTCCGCCGCCAGCCCAGGAGCCCCATCTCAGCTCAGGCCCTGGCTCCCACCCCGGCCTGAGAGTGAGCGGGCTCCTGGGTTTTTGGGCTGCCTGGGCGAGAGCCGCCCTGGGCCCGTGTTACCAGTGGCCATGTCTCCAGCCCTGCCCTGGGCTTCCTGCACGGGCCCGGGCCTGCTCCCTCACCTTGCCCTGCCTGAGGCACACTGGAGCACTGGATAGAACCCAGCCTCACCACGCTCCTCCCAGCCCTGCTTAGGCTTTGTTTCATTAAAAAAACATTATTTATTAACAGTTGAAACCATGAACTGCCATATTGGCGGAGACACCCGTCTGACAACAGCAGCTGCAGATGGTAAGATCCTGTTTAAGATCTCCTAGCTGCCCTGATATAACATGACTATTACCGTCCGCTGATTGACAAATGGGAGTTATAAACTAGACTTTTTTTTATATAAACTCTGTGTAGGACAGATTAAAATCTGGCTGGAAAGATTAAGATAGTAAAAGAGTGAACGCTGTAATAAGCAGTAATAGGATACAAAATTTTGATACCGTATTGTGTTAAAATGCTACACAGTTGAGCAACTTTAATGCCGTTTTTAAAAAAAACAGCTGCGTGCCAAATTATGATAGCCTCAGGGTTGGTTACTGCTATTTCATGCTGCCACCTACTGCTGTTGAATTAGAACAGGAAAAAGTAATTGGTATCTTTTTATCAGTCTGACGAGCCGATTTACTACTTTGCTAGGTTATTCTTGATGCCCTGTATGGCATTACTTTTTTAATGCAGATGTTCTTCAGGTCTTCAGCCTGTCATTGCTGCCTCTGTCCATTTTTTTCTCATGCAAGGACTTGTCTTCCAAACGTAAGGACGTTATCACTCCAAAAACTGCCGCAGGTTTTAGCCTAAGCGCTATTGGTCCTAAAATAACAGTAAAATGTTAGTTGAAAGTCAATATTATATGATCATTCTGATAAAAACTAACTCAAGCCATAACTTCTGTAATTTTGTGCTACACTGAAGACAATAAAATATTTGTGATTATTTGTAGCAAAGATTTTTGTGCTAATATGAAAGTAGTTTTCTAAAGCTTGCTTAGAGGCATAGGACTTTTGACCATATCTATTTACTCTCAGGTGCACTTCACGTATTTAGAATTAAAACCATAAACTCCCATATTTTTTATTGGAATTACTGTGTTTCTCTGCTGCATGTATCTTTAACATAACCAATGGACTGCTAGGAATCCTGACATCAGCAGTGTTAATTTCTTAGTGTTTTTGAAGAAAATATTATTCATCCTGTTTGCATATAGTGAGAAAAAAATGTTAAAATACATGGTAGTGTTACCAGTAACTAGTACCACACAAATAATACACAAAAAATTCAACAAGAAAATATACTGTATTTTTAAATTTGGTAGGACAATAGCATATAAGTAGAAAAATAATATCGAAGGTCCATTAAAATATTCTGTAGTGATATTGTGACAGAATATCCAGCTGAAATAATCCTCATTGTGCTGGTGGCTATTTCTTCAGCTTTTGCCTTGCTTTCATGCATTGTATCTTTTCTTCTTTCAGTGCCTTCAGGAGTTTATCTAAACACGAATGAAACATAATTTGCCATTAATTTTGTCATTAATACTTCACAGTACTTTTTAATGTGTTAAGCAAACTAGTAATATTCCTTATAATTTCTTGTCTTGCAAATATCTGAAAACTAAAGTTTCTCACATGTAATGAAAATAATAAGTATTGAAATAGCAAAAAGTATGTATTGCTATGACAAAGGAAAAAAAAAATCTTAGTTTCCTGTTCTGAAAAGTAAATGTATGCAAACCACCTATCACAATTTCTTTGAGATCTTCCTTTCAATGTGTGTATCTGCTGGCCGTTTTTCCCATGTTCTCGTAACCTTTGCACTCCTGAAAGTTTCCTGACTGGCAGCCTGTGGCCTCGAAGGAGGCGAGGAGCATCGCACCCTCCCTGCTGGAAACCCCAGCAATCACTGTCTGCCGAGCTATTCTATTTCCTGTATTTCCTTCATGGCCAGCAGGTTTTAAAGTCAAAATGCCAAACGAAGTTAACTTTTTTTTTATGCCTCCAACTATCTGCAGTTATCAGTGGCCTTTATCTTAGGTCAAAGCTGCCTTACAGCTGCGGGATCTCAGTGGTAGTGGATGCATTTCCCATGGACAAACCCCCCTCGGGTTTGAGCGTGTCTGAATTGGGGTTTTTGCTGACACTTCAGTGACTTCGGGGGTTTCGTCGCTTTGCGCAGAAGTAACGGATCTGTAACTCCTGCGCCTCCTCCGTGCCCGCAGCCGCCCCGTGACCGGGGTCGGTGACACCGGCGTGGCTCCCTGCACCCCGTCTGCTCCCCCGGCGCCTGCTGCCGGGCGCAGGTCGGGACTGGGGCCGAGCCGTGCCGGGGGGCGGCAGGGGGGCCCCCGCCCCACCGAGCCCCGGGTGGGGGGAGGGAAACGCACACTGCAGGGCGTCGAAGCCATCGCCGACGAGCGCCACCAGCTCCAGCTCCTTGAGGCGGATGCCCAGCTCGCAGACCTCGGCCTCCAGCTGCGCCTGTTCCCCGGGCCGCCGCGCCGCGGCCCCGCCCTTCTCTGCGCCCCCTGCCGGGCAGAAGAAGCGCAGCGGCTCGTACGGGAGGGGCGCCAGCGCCGCGGCCCAGCGGGGCGTCACGGCGGCGGGCGGCGGGG
>Ga0065711_1049720_pt1 | contig 11162 bp, 3 predicted proteins | sample Hoacrofraction12_FD_59098 | JGI IMG/M metagenome (GOLD analysis project Ga0065711, IMG submission 59098) | Hoatzin crop microbial communities from Cojedes, Venezuela - Epithelial fraction 12 v2 (version 2) | ecosystem: Host-associated > Birds > Digestive system > Esophagus > Crop | place... | reverse complement strand
CCTCTGAGGGTGACGGAGCACTGGAACAGGCTGCCCAGGGAGGTTGTGGAGTCTCCTTCTCTGGAGATATTCAAGACCCACCTGGACAAGGTCCTCTACAGCCTACTGTAGGTAACTGTGCTTCGGCAGGAGGGTTTGACTAGATGACCCACAGAGGTCCCTTCCAACTCCTGCCATTCTGTGATTCTGTGATTCTGTGAACTTCAGTATGAAAAATAGGAAGGCATAGATTCCACATATTAATTTAAAGGGATTGTGTCATTGCCCTTGTCATCCTGAATAGATAGTTTACAACAGTGTGAAGTTGCTGTGTTTACACATGTGATGGCGTTGTAAACATGCTCTGAAGTCAGATATTGTCAAGAGAAGAGCCATCAAATTAACACACTGCTGCTGCACATCATCTGAGCAAAATGGACTCCTGTGTAGGGCTTCAAAGATGAGGGAACAAGAGAGGCAGAAACAATAGGGAGCAGCTGAGGAGGAAGTGTGATTTTAATTTCCTGGGGATGAAACTCAGTGCCAGCCAATCTACACCACATTTATCTTATTACTGCACACCACTCTGCTCCACCCCCTTTTGTCCTGGCTAGTTATCACTTTTTTCATACTATTTTTTTCCACATTCTTTATTAACCTGGAACCGTAGAGAACTTCAGTTTTTCTATACAATGTTTTAAATGTTACTCAGTAGTATCTGGGGGAGGGGTGGATGACACCACCCAAAAAGTGTTCCAATAATTCTTCTGAGCTCTTCCTCATGTATAACATATATCTGTATAAAAGATACGCAGAGTTGTGAATTCTGGGTCACAACATCAGGTGAGGAAAAGAAGGCATCTCTTCAGCAGATGAGAAAATCCAGCTCCTAAACCGTCCATGAGGTAGCTCCATGCATCTACCTGCTCTTTTAAAGTAAACAGCAGAATGGTAGGTGTCTGTGTGTGATTCAGATGAGTAACTGACCTGTGCAAAAATCCAGTATTGAGAAAAAGACACTGAGAAATGCTAATCATGGTTTTTGGTATACAGCTGCCCTCCCCACATACAGCAGTGAGGACAACATTAATTAAGATGGAAGGTTGCAGCAATGGTCTTGCTTGTGATAATGAGTGTTAAGCCAGATCATCCAGTTCTCCAAATTCTTCTTCTCATTCTAGATCTTCATTTCAGCATGTTTTCGGCACTTATGAACTACAGAAGAGATTTGACACAGTTCAATCTTTCCTCTCTCTGATCTTTGTCAGTAAAGAACTTATATTTAAGCTTTAGTCTGCTCCTTCATCCCATATATCCTGAAGTTCATCTCTGTGCCACAAAGTCTTTGTTCAGGATCTGTAAAAATGTAACTTCTTTGCCAAAGCCTGGACCTCTCCATCTTCTAAGAAGGAGTGGAATGATGTCCAGAATATGGTTATGTGCGCACATGCAGGCTCACGTGTATTTGCATACACACACGAAACTTGAAGCAGCAGCTCTCAGTTGCAGAACATTAGGCTAAATTGACTGCGTGATTAACCAGTTTTTTTCCCCATGACACCTGGAAAATAATTAGTCATCTGTGGTACTGCAGAAGCAGCATAAACACCAGATGTTTACATCCATCAAATACCTTAGCATTGTTTTCTGAGTTGTTTAATAAAGTAACTAAGAGTACAATTTCCCTTAAAACATTCAGTTAATTGCATTTACCATTGTTTTAGAAAAACAGGTTTTTGTTTTCATAGCTGTGGAACTGCTTTGAATTAATATGCACAGATGCATTGGCTGATTTGCATCATTAAGTCTTGAAAAGACTATTAAATTTTTATATCCTCCTATCTATTCTTATTATCTTTCTCAGTAAGAAAAATTGACTATTAATGGATGAAGTATTTCAGCAATATTATGGAAGCAACTTTGAAACTGTAGAATAAAATTAAAATATATAAATAATAATAGTTAAGAGAATATGGGAAAATAATTCCAGTGAGTCTGCCATATAGCATATGAAGACAAATTTCACAAGTGAAAAAATATGCAACATATACTCTTGCAACTGTTCTTGGAAATAAATACATTTATTTAGCATAACTTCCATCTAACCAGTAAATATATAGATTGACTCACCATAATGAATAGGAGTGTGAGGCTTACAGTAGTGATAAATTAAATTGCAAAATTCAGTCCTGAATCTGAAACTAGATTTAGACCTAGAGGACAGCCTCTACTCAACCTCAGTTGTAGTATAAGGTGGGAGAAAAAAAAGCAACATAGTCCAGGGTCAGTCCCAAAATTGGTGTACATTACTGGAAATGTTTAACCCAAACTTTTTTTAAAACGGGAATCATGCTTTCTCAAGTATAGAATTAAGAAACTACAGTTTTAAAAGAAAATGTATTTTGTGAACACCTTCAAACTGTTTAGGAGATCCCCATAATTTCAGAACATCGTGGCAGAATATTAGTATGTTTCCTGGAGTTCAACAGGATATGATCCTGTAACTTTTCTTCTTGTAGGATTGTACTCCTTCAGGTGAATTCACCTGCTAAAATCAGTTCCTAAAGAATGCTATACCATCTCAAGCCACAGTTAACTTCCAGTACTTAAATCTTTTGAAAGACTGGGGCTTTACTCAGTATTTGCCACTGTACTGGTGGATAAATCTACCCAGGGGGTAAATTTTTTATCACCTTGTTGAATAATTTCATTTTGTAAATGTTGCATCTCACTGTTTCACAGAAAATGCTGTCTTAGAATAATGTATCTGCAAATTATTCCCAAAATGCAGGATCTCAGTGTTGGAGTACTGTAAATTTTTCACTATTGCTGCAATAACATAGAAATAACTATATTATAGAAATGGAATAACATTCCATTGCTTGCTTTTGCTTTATGGACGGCAATTCAGTAACTGCATAGGTTCATTCTGTGACTGTTCAGCACAGTAGGTTAGATGAAGTATTAGCAGCTTAAAATAGACACATACGCTTTCAGTTTCAGTGCAGCCCAATGATTTTTTCTATGTCTTGTCTGTTGGCATCATTATGCAATCAAAACAGCGGTCTCGACATTAACCTCCTTGGAAGTTTTGTTTTGGCTCAAGGACATGTTGAGTGGCTAAACCTTGATCCTGTTCCCATTAAAATCAAAGCTTCCTTTGATTTCAACAGCATAGGCAGAGATCTTAGCAAAACAGCAGGATCTGTCTGGTAAATTACAACAATAACAAGTAGGGATACATTTGTAAGACTACAAATGTCTTCTGTGCTGTGCTCTGAATGTTTTGAAAGTATATTACTCGCAAAACATAATGACCTTACACAGCTGAATTGACCCACTGTTTTGTTCTAACGGTAGAATAATTCTTTTCTGAATTGTTTGCTCTAAGTATAATTATATTGCTCACTCATTCAGCAGTTTGTATTCACTGCTTATGTCTGTATTTGATCTACAAACAGTAGTCACTTCACCTTTTATAAGCGTTTCCTTTTTACTGCAAACAAGAACTGAATAATTCATAGTAATTATCTTTTTTCTGTACGTGTTGGGGAATAAGGACTTTGAAATTTTCACAGGTTTCTTGAAGAACTAATAAACCAAAGCTCTTGTTTTGTAGATTGTGAATATTCACAATTTACACAGAGATAGTTATGTTGCATTAAATTTTTTCTCTCCACTGAGTCAAGAAACTAACTAAGACAGCGTGAATTCTACATTCTGCAATCAAATGCCCCATTAAAAAAAAATTTTAAAATCTTATAATAATTATTCAGGCTTTTAAGTTTTAAATCTCTTTTCCAGAGAGTATTTGTGCAAGCAAAACATGCTTGTGCTAACTTTTAGAGCCGAAATGGAAAGAACGAGAATACAGATGAGTCCAGAAAGAATGAAGAAGAAATGACATCTCCTTGCACCAAAAAAAAATGACAAACGGGAGATAATTTTAGAAAATCTCTTGTTTAGTCAGATTAGCCCTCACTGTTCACTCCAAGGTCACCCTTCTCATTCTTTATCTCAGACTTCCAGCTCAGCTGGCGCACCATCTATACTATGTTGCTTTCGTTCTCTGCAAGAGTAAAATCAGATGGGGTTCCCTTTCTGTTTGTTGGCCACGAGTTACTGCTTTCTGCTGTCTGCCTGAAAAAGAGATGAGAAGTGGAAATACAGTCTTTCCACTACACTGGCAGCCCAAAATTCAGGGTTCAACCAAAAAGAACTGCTTTATTTTTTTAAAAGCACTTGCAGTTTAGTTCTTGCAAACAGGCCCCTTGAGTGCGGTCAGCGAGGGTGTTTATAGCTGCTGGCAATAGTACCCTAACTCTGCACACAGAGAGAAGGACTAATGGGCCCTGACAATGCAATATCTAACAGGTTCATGAACTTCACCTTCAGCTTGGTACACAGGCTTCCTTTTAGTTTCAAACAAACATGATCCTTTTCTTCAGGCAGCTTAGGTTTCTGTGGATTGGACCCTCAGTAAATGTAAGGTAATTGTAATTGTGATATAATGAGTGTAATAAATGCTGCTGTAATACAGGGTTAAGTGACAGAAAATTGCCAAGTACTATAGATACATTTTTGCCTTTAATTAGAGAGAAGCAACCATCTCATTTATTCTAGTTAAATCAGAGATGTAATTTTTGAAGTTAGTATCAAAGACCTCATGATTTAACCTTACCTAGCACACTACTAATAATAATTTTAAGCGTACTTACATTAAGCAATAATAGTAGCTTTTCATTTTATTACAGGATAATAATTTGGTCTTAGGGTAGATAAACCAGGAGATGGAAGGCCAAACCAGTGAACTGCAGAGTACCACAATACTATTATTAACTCTCTGCTGCTGCAGCCATCACTGAAACTGACTTTATTGAGCAGAAAAACCATGTACCTGAAGAGTTTTAAAACAAATGTTTTTGAGGCTTGAGAAAGTGGGAGCTGAGATCGTAGGGAAAATTTCAACATGCAGTACTGTATCATCTTAATTTGCTGTAAGAAGCCACTGCTACTGCAATTAGTAGGCACTTGAATGTATGGAATAATTTCCCAAAGTCAGACCGTGTTTCTAAACAGGTAAATTACCACTGCTTACTTTATGTTTTCTGATGATGCAACTATGACTCTCATGGGAGTAAGAAAAGGGAAACATGGACTTTTTCCATTCTTTCCTGTGGTGTTTTAAAATTAATGACATTATTTCTTTGCTTACTCACTAGAAATGGCAATGGAGATATAAAAATCCATGTAATATTGTCTGTCACTTGCTAACTTTGTGCTATAGTATAATATTGCTTCTCCTGGTAATTCTGATTTGAAATCACTCCAGCAATGAAGATTCCATTAAGTAAATCATGTCACAATGTACTAGACCTCATTCTTCTCCATTACTAATGATAAGTTTCCATTTGTTCCGTATGGTATTGCTCTTTTTAGAAATACCCTTCTTCCCACCATGCCATCACCCTGATAATATTTATTCTAATGTCATCAGTCTAGCTCTTGCATCTGTCTTTTAATTAAATCTTTACCAGAAACTAAAACTGAAGTAAAACTTTACATTGAATTGTAAACGTTGCCAAGGTCTTAGGGGACTTCCACACTGCAGATGATTAAGAACATCAAATGTACATATAACAGCTTTCTTGATGAAGAGCTTCACAGAACAGCACTCGGATGCACTTTCCTGTGGGGTATTCCGATCACTGTGCAAAACTGGATCATTGCTTTGTACCATTGTGGGACACAAATGAGCTTCACTTCACCTCAGACTGCTTAATCAGAGTCTCTGTGCCCTCTACACTTTCCTAGACCATCCAGGTCTGAAATCTGAGCCTGAAAAATAACATCAGACATGTTTGGTTTGGTCTGGTTCATTTCAGTTCAGTTCAGTTTGCTTTGGTTTGGTTTGGATTTTAGGCTAGGAGAAGAGAAGGTAGGAAGGACAAAATCTGACATGAGTGAAGTTGAGACCTCTGATCTGAGCGGAACTAAACCATAATATTTCTGGGCAGAAAGATGCCAGCGTATATATGTTTATGATAAGACTGTATCCTAGAGATTTTGGAGTGTATTTTGTGAGCCTGGATATTTTAGGAGCCAAATTTACTTCAGGTACCTACACCTTACTCTTTTAGAAACCCAAAAACTTATCCAGAGGGTAGTCACTTGAATAACAAAACCATTAGCAATTTTCATTGTCATTTTGTGAGTCAGATGCAAACAATGGTCATCCTAATTGTTGGAAAAGATTAGACAATTTTCCCAAGTCATGTTTTTAGTTTGATTTTTTTTCTCTTCAAAGTAAATGTTTCAATCTGGTAAGCACACTTCAAGCCATCCTGAAAACAGAATAGTTTTTTAGACTGTTCCATTGTTTTCTTAGAAGTAAAGGTGCAGGAACAGATAAAATTAACTTCCCAGTATTAGAACCCTTGGAAATAATGAAGCAAAAAAGTAGTTTGGGCAAGAGAAATATATTTCCATAGAAATATTCAGATTTCTCAGAAATGCAACCTTATCTCAGAAATTAAAGCACATCTAGTTTCCAGAAATATTGGAAGGAAAACAAAGTTGCAGGACAGAGGTCAACTGAATTTGACTCTGCTCCCCTGAGACACAATGAAGTGGAGATGCCATATATGTCTGTTATCCATGTACCCCTCATGAGAAAAAAGGAACCAGACCCACACAAAGATGCAGACAACCCAGCTCAGCTGCCCACACAGGTATGCAGAGCCAGCTTGGTCACCCTGCTGCATCCCACCTGGCCCAGCCACAAAGGGGCTGATCACCTCTCTTGTCTGGTGTTGCCAAGTGTAACAGTTCTCCAGACTTTGCCATGTGTAACAGTTCTCCAGGCTCCAGTGATTCTGTTAACTAGAGCTCCATTAAAAATAATGAGAGCTTAGACATCCATGCACATATGGACACCTGCAAGTAGGTGCTTACATTTTGGCATCTTACTCCCAAAATAAATCCCAAGTGGAAACAGAAAAACTGAAGAGGTCAGTTATCTTCAGTTTTGATACCCCTGCACATCCAAATGCTTGTGCTGTCTGGTGGTTTTTGGCTTATTTGTACTGTTCCCCTTCCCTCAGTTTTGTTGCCACAATTCCACATCTTTCAAGGTTTCTCTGTACCACTACTCGGTTTCTTTTCTCCTTTGATCTGTCTTTGTGTTTAGCTAATCCTTTCAGCTCATAAAACCAGCAGCAGGCACTAGAAAAACTTGCTAACCTTCACGGCAAGGGTGCTACCTTGTTGCATGCTCTTGCTAGTGTCCTGGAGTACAGGTAAACTGTGGCTCCAGGAGCATCTAACTTCTGCCTCAGTCACAAATGGACTGTGGGTTGAACTCATTTTGGGCTGGGAGATCCTGCACCCATAGTTTCCTGTAGAAGCTGTTCATCATGTAACATATGCAAAATCAATAAATGTGCTGAACCAAATCATTCAGAGTGCATTCATGCAAGGTGTTTCTCTGTGGACATTTATCATTAGTCTTGCATTCCTTCATACCTTTCTTAAAAAACCCTTTCCCTAGTTCTAAATCCAGAAGGAGTCTTGCCATACTATATATTTCTTCTGAAACAGTACATAAGGAGCTATGTTACTTTGTGTGGACGGGTGCTGTCTAGCCTAGTGTGCAGGATTTTGAAATCTGAGCATCGGAAACAAGCAAAATACAGTTCTCAAGCTATTTATATTCCCTTTAAAAGAAGGTACAATATATATTGAATTCCACTCCATTACTTTGAAGGCAGTGAGTCTATGAAGTCTGCACTGGTGAACTGGTAAATTAGAAAATCAGAACACAACATTTTTTGTCTCATACTCCAACTGCAATAAATGAACTTGAGGATTGAAAAGCAAAAATAGCAAGAATGGCTGAAATAATGAGATCTAGCCCTGCCATACAAATTCTCAGGTGTTATTGCAGGTGTTTATTTTTTTTATATTAAACTGCAAGCCTCGTTGATTTTCTTTTTCTTTTGGTAGTAATATACAGCTCATAAACACAGGGAAGAAAAAGGCAGGTTTTTCATCAAAATCACTTAAGTGATTTAGGAGTGGAAACTGCATTTAAAATCAGTAGCACTGAGGATTAGATCTTCACATATCTCAGACACTTTTGCAACTGTTATGTAAAATTCCTGTTTGGAAGGGAAGCAAGGACAAATTGCCAAGACAGAAAATTCATATGAAGTTTGAAAGTAATCTCTGCTAAAGCTATCCACATAGTATATTTAGTGAGTTCCAGTCCAATATAGGGAGTTCTGTGAGGTCCTGTCTCTTCGGACTCACATTCCAAATACAGAGAACAAGAGAATAAAATAATAATTTAATAACATACTATGAATTTAATAAAGTAATATAATAACAATTGACTAATCCAAATATCGAATAAAATTGACTATCACAGTGTCGATGCTCCTTCTGTGGGCAGTATGAGAAAGCATAAGTTGTTGCTAGTGTTCCCCTCACCTGTTGCTGAGGAAGAACCAAGCCACAATCGTCGGGAACTCAATGAAGTAACATTTTGTTCTGTGAGAAATAAATGAACTAATTCTTGCTCAGCTAACATTAACAGAGCAGAGGATATCTATCTAAGAGTGTGAGTTCGTAATAATTGTCTCATGTTCAAATACCTGCATATGCAATCAGGTTAAATTCATAAATGTCATGAGCTAGCTATAGCTGTACTGTGAAGGTTTTTGTTAGTTTAGTCTCCCTCAGATTCTCTGCTCCTCATATCTTTTCCTTCTTGTTTCATAACAGCATGCCTCTTACTTTTGTCTGAACACCTCTTGGCACTACATCTGATATTTCCATTTTTGTTTTTGAACACTGAAAGAGGCCAAAAATTACTTGTCCAAGCAACGTAACACTTTTTGAATTCAGGTTGAATTTGTTCAATAATTTTAGCTAGAGAAATATTTTGAAGGCTAAATTTAGAGAAGAACTGTTGAAAAAATGGTGTCAGCAACTTGTGCTCAGTACCTCAGCAGTGAGCTGGTTACAGAGACTTGGGAAAATTCCACCCTCTATGTGAGGATATTCAAGCCCTACTTCAGCTTTGTAGAGACTGGAATAGTGCAAATGAAAAGGATAGCAAGTGGTCTAGTCCTAGAAATGAGAAAGTTTGTTGAACAGAAATTCTCCTGGGAAAAAAAAACACACCAAAACCACCTAGTTCAAAGACTCTGCTTGATACAAGACCAGAATATGAACTCATGTACTTTACTTCTTGCATGAATGTCTTAATCACTAGCTATTTAGATGTTCTGAGGCAGAGCTTTCACAGTCCCTGCTTAGAAGTTTCCTCTCTGCATAAAAATACTTAAATAGTCATTATGCCCAACTGCATAAACGATTCCAGCCTGGCTGTTAGGCCATTTGCACATTGATGGATTCCAGCTGATGCACTATCAAATATCTCACAATTTATCAAAAGTGCGACAGCATCTGTAGCAGGGTATGTAAGCACTTCCCCAGGATGTCCCCACAGCTTAGAAAGCTAGAGCACCCTCCTAAGAGAGTAACGTTCTCACATCTTTTTTGTTTTTCTCACTAATATCTTCAGAGGTGTTTTATCGTGTGTCAGAAGGAACATTTCGAAGGAAACAAAACACTGTGATTCAATTTTGCAATGCAGAAAATCATAAAGCATGTTAAAATTTTGGATACAAAATGTGACTGGTTTGTTTTCTGAGTGCAGTTCGTAAAAAGAGAGCAGGGACTTGCATAGCCATGCCCAACACCCTGGTGTCCTAGGTCCCATCCCCAAGGGCTCGTGGTGCAAATAAAAATAGGTGGCCAAAGAGCAGAGAGAAGCATTTGCTAGACAAGATATCTTCACAGTAGAGAATTGATTTCATGCAGAAAATCTAAAAAGTCAATAAGCATGTTGTGGAAGAAAAAAAGAAAAGACTAATCAATTGCTTTGGCTGAAGTAAGATTTTAGAAACGTGTAGCATTTTCCTGAATTAATAAATGTTTCAACAGTTTGAAAAACCTGGGTTTATAAAGGCTTTGCGCGTTATCTGCAGCAACAGCAACTTTATGCGTGCATGAACTTAATGAACCAAACAACAACAACAAAGAAGTAAGATTATTAATGAGACATTTGCTCAAGGCAGGCTAAATGAGTTTCTTCTGAGAACATCAGAGAGAGTTCTCCAATGACAGGCAGAGGGGCACAGCTGCTGATTTGGTTTTGTACAAAGATAGTGGTCAGAGGATTTATGGCTGGATGACAAAAGAAACAGATTTGATAGGACAAGGTATATATCTTTAAGTACATGCTTCATTCACTCTCTTTTTACTTTCTTTTTATGTCCTTTTCCCTCCTCTTTCCTTTCATTGTTCCTATGATTTTTCTTGGGTTTGTTCCCTAAAATTTATTTTGTTCACTCTTTCTGCAATGTTTGAATTACTTCTTAATAACTACTGGGACAGTGGAATCAGAACTGAGCTTGATACACTTTTGAAAATTAGTTATCATTTTGAGTCATTTTTTTCCAATGCTGTGCTTTGTTTTTACCTTGCTTGTGGGGACATCAGTCCTCCAGCCAAAGTAAAGTTGCCTCCCTCAGAGATAAGCAGGAAAAGGACCAAAATTTAACTTTTAGATCAAGGTGTTTCACAGCAACATTCATCTTCAATGAGCCACCATTTATTTGCAAGGCCTGAATGACTGAACTTCTTGCTTTTGAAACCTACCAGCCTTTCTTCATGCTTGGTCTACTGAAGTCTCAAGTAACAAATTACTTTAAAGGAAATATTTGCCCTCACTTTCTCAAAAGATTAATTTTTTTGAACAGTAATCTTTTGGTACTGTACAACAAACATTGATGCAGAGTCCTCAGGGAATTGGCTAATGTGATTGCCAAGGCACTCTCCGCAATATTTGAAAAGTCATGATAGTCAGGTGTAGTCTCGGTGACAGGAAGAAGGGAAATATTGCACCTATTTTTAAAAAGGGTAGGAAGGAGGACCCTGGGAACTACTGACCTATAAACCTAACATCTGTGCCTGGGAAGATCATGGAACAGATCCTCCTAGAAGCTATGCTAAGGCACGTGGTAGACAGGTAGGTGATCCAAGACAGTCAGCACAGCTTCACCAAGGGCAAGTCCTGCCTAACCTACCTAGTGGCCTTCTATGATGGAGTGACT
>Ga0065711_1049719_pt1 | contig 11162 bp, 5 predicted proteins | sample Hoacrofraction12_FD_59098 | JGI IMG/M metagenome (GOLD analysis project Ga0065711, IMG submission 59098) | Hoatzin crop microbial communities from Cojedes, Venezuela - Epithelial fraction 12 v2 (version 2) | ecosystem: Host-associated > Birds > Digestive system > Esophagus > Crop | place... | reverse complement strand
GGCTGAGGGAGCTGGGATTGTTCAGCCTGAAGAAGAGAAGGCTGAGAGGGGACCTAATAAATGCTTATAAATATCTGAAGGGTGGGTGTCAGGAGGATGGGGCCAAACTCTTTTCAGTGGTGCCCAGTGACAGGACAAGGGGCATCAGGCACAAACTGAAGCACAGGAAGTTCCTTCTGAACATGAGGAAGAACTTCTTCACTCTGAGGGTGACGGAGCACTGGAACAGGCTGCCCAGGGAGGTTGTGGAGGTTGTGTTGGAGATATTCAAGACCCTCCTGGACTAGGTTCTGTGCAGCCTGCTGTAGGTGACCCTGCTCTGGCAGGGGGTTGGACTAGATGACCCACAGAGGTCCCTTCCAATCCCTACCATTCTGTGATTCTATGATTCTGTGATTCTGTAACAGGTGACAGACTAAGAGATGAAGTGGGAAATTAATGAAGGAGAAGAAGATATTACACGTTGTGTACAAAGGCAGCAAGTCAGTGAGCTGAATCAGAGGGAGGAGGTGAGGGTGGTTATCAGCAAGTAGGAAGAAAGATTATTGTCAGCAATGACAGATAATGGTGCTAAAAGAGGGTCCATGAAATACGTTACCAGGATTTCATTTTTGATGGCAATAGCCTGAAGTTTTCTGTAGGAACACAAGCTAGAGGCAAGGAATGACATTCTGGATTTGATGAAAGGAATTTGGGATTAGTAAAGTAGTTTTATTGTTACTGAAATGAGGTTATTCTTATTCCTTTCTTCACATTCCAAACTCTAGAAAGAAGGTGAGCTTGAGGACAAGAAATTTTAGAAAGGACATCATGAAGTCTGAACTATCCTCCTACATAACCTGAAGAGATTTTCACTCAGAATGAGTAGGGAAAGGATAAGCACCTTTGAAAATCAGATTGGTCTAATGAGCTGAAGCATTTTATGTCTGAGATTATGTGAAATGGCTTCTCCAATAGCTTCTAGCCACCAATATCTCTCCTTATTCCTATCACATGGAACAAACAGATTCCAAAGTTATTTATGTGCCTGTGAGTGACTCCTCGGTTCAGAAAATACAACATGTTCAACTGAACTGAGGTATGCTGTCCTTCTCTTTATTCTGCTATTAGGACTTGGCCCATGAGAATACCTGTACTGACCTGGCACTTGTTCAAGATCACTATCTCCCGTCTTCCAGGGATATCTGACCTCTTTAGCCACACATTAGAATAGTTCCAGCACTGTCAGTCAGGATTTCCCAATTGCAGGGTGTCAAGCATCAAGAAAACAGTCTGTACTCATGATAAAACAGCTTTGTGGTGAAAAAAGCAAGGCTGTGAGAAGTCTTGCATCATGTCCTAGAGGCACACCAAGACCAGAACAGCTGAGATGGTCACAGGGTTCATCTTTGACTGTGCCACCAAAGATGGTTCAGCAAGCAAAATACCTGACAAGATTGTTCAGCAAGACAAATAAAAATATACAGATACCTGAAGGGGCTTGTAAAGAAGACAGAGCCAGGCTCTTTTCAGTGATTCCCAGTGACAGGAAAGATGCAATGGGCATACACTGAAACACAGACGATTGCCTCTGAACATCAGGAAACACACTTTCACTGTGAGGATGACAGAGCACTGATACAGCTTGCCCAGAGACATTGTGGTCTCTCCCACCTTGGAGATATTCAAAAGTCATCTGGACAAGGTTCTGGGCAATCAGCTCTGGCTGGCCCTGCTTGAGCAAGGTTTGAACAAGTTGACCTTCAGAGGTCCCTTCCAACATCTACTGTTCTGTGATTCTGTGACAAAATAATGAGTTATTTTGGGCTAGCTTTAAAGAGTAGACTAAATTTCTTATAACAAGATGTTCAGTAGCGCTAAATAGAGAAAAATTGGCAAAATCCCTAAACACTGTCTAGTTTCACAATAAGTCTAAAGCAGCTGAAGCCAGCCTAAACTGTCAACAAAGGAAGCATCTCCATCTTCAGGCACTTGTTCCAAGCTCTGCACCTTCCCTCCCTTGGGTCACTACAAAACATTCATGCACCTGTGCAGTCAGAAACAGCTTGAAAATATTTTTACAAAAATTATTCTTTTGGCAGCAGCAGTTTCCAACCCAAAATAGGGTTCTGAGAAAGTTAAGGATAGCACTAGGTGTAGAAGAAGGTCCTTCTACTTTCAGTGCGAAGTCATTTCTAAGTCACTCCTCAATCACCTTCAAGAGTTCGGATCAGCTTACAAATAAGTATCTGCCAGCAGCTCTCCATTGTAGCATTTAATTCATGCTTACACATCTGTTATATTAGCATGCCAAAAGAACTTACAACCTCCTTGAAATTTCCTTCAACATAGTTTGAGCATAATTGAATATTAAGAGATCAAAATTTAATTTTTGTATTTTCTTAACCAAATCTATTCAAATATGCCCTACATAATAGCTCCCTTGGAGTAACAGGTGCAGAATAAGGTCAGAACTTCTATAACCAACCATTTCTGAGTGACAAGAAAGCAAAGAAAGTTTGGAACCTTTTCTTTCTTTTAAAATATGAAAAGCCCAAAATGTTTCTAAGCAATTTAACATCCACTGGGCCATGCTGCCACGTGTCAGTCTGGTAACCCCTTCTTAGATTTATAAGGATTGCTGAAGAATAGTTGAGTTGAAAATATCCTTCATCTATCTATTTTTCATTCTGATTAGAAACATGTAATCTAAACTTTGTCAAAGAGTAAAACAGAAATCCTTACAATAAGTGCCTGAATAGGCAGTAAGGCTTTGTGTGCTGCCTAGGTGCACATTTATAAGAGCTTTCATTATACGGGGATCAAATCCTTTCGTTAAATATTCTCATTTAAAACCAATTTGCATAAATAAGGGCTCATTTCTCAAAGAGATCACTCATTCAAAGATAATTAGATTTCACTTGGAAGTGCATACAACTCCAAATTTCTCATCATGTTCTCAGACTCTGCGAAACAGATTCATTTGCAAACGTGTTCTATATTGGTTCCTAACAATTTTCCTCCCAGTCTCAGCAGCGCCAACACAGCTGTTACACACCAGAGCCTCCCTGAGCACAACAGTAAGTGCATCCACTCCCTGTATCAAAGAAAGACCTTGGCATGCACTTGCTTCTGCCTTCTTTTGGTTTCCAAAGAAAGGATGCACGTGTGCTGTCCATAAAGGACATGTGAAAGGCTCCAGCCAGGTCCCTCATGATGGAGCAATCTGGATTTCCAGTCATTCTGAAACATGTGCCTCATCTGCAGTCTGTATATAGGCAATGTCAAGTGAAGCCCACACCTCCACCCAGTCTGAAATAGGCTTTTTGGAAATGCATAAGCTGAGGCCCTTTGTTTTCTCTCTGACTTTCCTACGTCAGCTTAAGCCTAACTTCTGTGTATGGGAAAGCTATTCTTCTCACCTTCTTGAGCTTTCCTGATTGCTCTCCCAGCTGCTCAGGTATGCTCAGAGCCACCAACGAAATCTTCATCCCATGTTGCTGGCATCAGAGGAAAGTATTAAGTAAATTATTTGCAAGCATTTATTGTCTGTTTTTTCTTGTTCCATTTAGGTTTTTTTTTTTAAATCTCTGAAGTTTATTTGTCTGTCATTAGAAGGAGCCAGATTCTGTGAGAGACTCATCCAAAATAGTCTACTCTGGGCTTAATAATGGCCATTACAGTTAGAGTAATTCAGAGACATTCAACGATTGTGACAAGAGGCTGAACTGGCATTTTTCCATCTGACGAAAAAGTCAGTGTAGCTTGAAACTCCACGAAAAAGGCCTGGGAAAATCACACGTTCCCCAGAAGTGCGGCTCTAGTGTATTCTCAGCTACAGCTGCTACTCTGTTCAGCAAGGAGCCCCATAACCAAATCAGGTTTATAGGCACTGTTTCAAGCACCAGTTAAAGATGTAGTTATCTAAGACTTCTGAAAGGCTTTAGTTGCTACAGATGAATTTTTCAGGAGTGGGCATCAGCTTTAGACTGATTTCTGGTTGGTTTTATGATTTGTTTTGCTTTTGAGCTGAAACAGTTCAGCTACTGCTGTGAATAATATACAAGTGAAACATTGCATTTTGATCAATTTTTAAAAAGAACAATTGCAACCATTTATGTTGAAGACCTCCAGGACTTCTGTGCTTTGAAAGGCTTCATGTCTGGCAAGGAATTAACTGCATAAAAATTCACCCAAATTTGGAGATGTTACAAGCCTCCAGATCACTATGCATTTATGTACAGTACATAACGGCCAAAGTTTAGCAGCTGAATTCTCTGGAGATTTCACATGCATGGCACATCCTCTGTCCTTCCCTGGCTCCTATTGCCACCTTTATAACGACTACACCACCTCTATAATAACTATACTATGTCTGTAGTGACTACAAATGTGTATATGTGCTGTTAGCGCTTAGGCTTTTCCTTAAATCATTTTCTAGAGTTTTTTGAAAATGAAGTTTATCAAACTCTGAAACCACAAACAGATAAGCTTTTTCTTGGGTTGGCATAAATCCTCTCAGCTAACATGTCTACTTTTTCCAGTACATTGGGAAAGTTCTAGCAAAATGATCCTCAAATGTTGATTTCCATTTTATGTTTTGACATAGCTTAAAATGGAAGATAAATTATCTGGGTTGGATAGCTGTTTGATTGGGTGATGGGCTTTGCTTGTTTGTTTGTTTAAAATTAAATATACAGTTCTGTCCAGGCTTGTGAAACTAGGTGACAAAAGTTCATGGGTTCAGACTTGTTTCTCATTGAGCATGAAATTCGTGTTAACAGAAACATGTGAACTCTACCATCTATTTGATTTACCTTTTATACTATGATTAAAACATATTAATAAGAAACCAGGAAACAGAAATACTTTGGTGATTTATATCAGCTATGTGATCAACTACATTTACAGTCCTTCTAAAAATTTTGTTTCCAGTTTATGAGACATTTGATACAATCTAAGTATCTAATTATTACATTAATATTACTTTCTTATCTATCTCACATGACATATTTACAATACAAATTATACAATTACATCTGATTTAAAATATTTTATTTGCAGCAACTTTCACTAAATGCAGTTCTTGTCATGGTTTTTCTTAACTAATTTGCTTTATTCTGTTTACTAACTGAATAATTGTCAGAGTATAATTAACACAGATGTCGCATGTGCCTAGTTTTCAGGTTCAGGTTAAATTTATACTACTGCATATAGAAGAGTCTAATTAGACTGCCATCTGAAATGGTGAAGGAGTTATACGTTGAGTAAAGCCTTTTTCACAGACTTCTGTCTTATTCAGTGGTACTATAATGTTTTCATTAGTTAGCAGTTTCTAAAATGAGACTTACATATTACGTACATCAGTTTAATGCACATCAGTGTTTACTGAGGTGAAAATATTTGTAAATTAGACACTAATTCTGCCCCCCCCAGTATTTGGAGAGATTCTAAATTCTGTAGGCGGAAGTTTTATACTGGACCAAATAATATCATGATCCTAGATTTTCCAACTCTCTGTGGTTCTGAAATCCAAATTTGTTTCATATTCCAAAGATTTATTTTCCAGTGACTTCTTTCTCTTTCAGCAATACTTGCAGACCTTGAAGATTTGGAACTTAGGATACAAAACATTTAGCAAAAAAATGAATTTGTTTGTTAGCAATAATCGGTGAGAGCTTGATGTGGCTGTGTACTACTGTAAACAACAAGATGTGTACAAAGTGTGACTTTGGTATTTCATTTCAAACTAGTTATGAAGAATTAGGCATGGATCTAACTACAACATGTAATTTATTGTGACAGTTTACATTTTTGCCAACCAAGTAGATCATGTGGAACAGGGAGTATAAAATGGTGTTAATGGTCAGATAGTTAACTGTTGCTACATGAAAAGTGTCATTTTGCACATCTTTCACAACAAATGACATTAAACAGTGAGAATGAAAGTCATGCTGATAAGTTTTGGCACAGAGAATAAGAAAAGAGAATGTATTTATCCTAGTAGAAAATAAAAAGTTAGTGGATCAGTGCAACTACATTACTGCTTTTACTTAATATAGCTTGATAATGCACCCCTTCCCCCTCCATACGTTTTTCCTTATTAGTTCAAATAAATGACTGAAGTGCTAATTATGTTCTGAAATCCATATTGCTGAATGTGAGCAAAAAAGGCATTCATAGCTCTGGCCTACCATGCAATGTTTTAATTCTAAATTGCCACTTCAGATTTATAAATAGTGATATTAAGTATGGTGTTCACATTATTTCTGATTTATAATCTGATATAATAACTAAATCAAAGAAATTAATTAAGTTTCTTAGACTTTTTTACTGAAAAAAATATCCCCACCATAAGTTGTTGATAACAACTGACATTGCAATTACACTGATTTTGCAACAGAGTCTTAAAGCTCTGCTGTCTTTACTTGCCAACATTTCACTACAGAATAACAAATATCGAGGACTTTTACTCAAGTAAAATGCACACTGAAATGGTAGCAATTTTTTAACTGAGATTCCAAATCAAATAATCTGTTTTCTCTATATATCACTTCTTCAGTAAACGAATAGCTGGTCTCACGCAACTAAGAAATAGAAATTCTCTATACACGAATAGGGAATTAGCGGAGCAGCTAATTACTTACACCCAAACAAGAGTTAGGCAAGACAGAAATCCTTAGCACTGTTTCAGTACTCAAAATCATCCTTTTAAAGCACACACTAACTTTACTACATTATGAATTTCATGTATAGAAGTTTATCATTACTGTGGAACAGTGCAACAAGAACATTTCCTGTATTATTCATGATGAGTGGTTTTTAAAAGTGATTGTCTCTCAGAAATTTAGATTCTCTTTTAAAACATACAAACAAACCGAGGCAATTTATTGAACAAATGGGCATCTGTTCTGCTAAAACAGCCTCTCCCAATATGTTTGCTTTTTCCTTTTCGGTATGTTCCACAGTAGTTCTGGATGCCTCTTTTGCAATGCTTTGATTACTGTCACTTGTTTGGTGTAGTAATGTTTTTTACTTACTGAGAATGAGTCTCTTAAAAGTAGACTTAATTCAGGGTTTGTTTGTTTTCTTTGTTTAAAGGACTAAGTACCACAAGAAAGGCTTGCATGTGGCTTTATGGTCTTTTAAATCAGCTATGCCATCTGGATCTCTCTTTTGAGATTTTCTGTCCAGAGACCTCAGTGTATCTCAAGACACTACAGTGATGTAAGTAAAAGTTACTTAAAGTATTATAATCTCTGTGTACACAGTAATGGACTACAGAATATCAAGATAATTTTTGAAGTTGGGAACTTTCATCTCGATTTTCTTTCATTATATCTTTAAACTTCTAGGGAACAAATCTGAAGAAGTGATTGTGATTTAACCATTCTTCTCAACAGGGCTTGATAGGGGACAATACATCGCAGTATTACCCTCATACCTTTTTCAGTAGCTCTAGCTACATCTGAATCTCTCTACATATCACATTGCAATATTCTGCTGTGGTGAGATACTTTTTCTGAGAGGAAATGAAACACAGAAGGGACCTAGGAATATTTATCATATCTGAATTTTCACAGTCCCATTGCTGTCCATAAACACCACCATTATGGAACATATTTTTATCCTAACTGACTTTGAAAGAGCATCAATAGGAGGTAACATACATCTGTTAAACTTTTCTCAAGCAAATGTAAGACTCTGGCTTGAGATTCCTCAAAACTAAGGCACTCAAAACTTATTTGGTTTTGGAAATTTTGTCTGGCACTCACTGTGTATGCTAAACACCTATCTTTCTGCCCTCATGCCTCCTTCTAGTTTTACTGGCCTCTTCCCCTTCATCAAGGTGTTACAATTCCCGCATCTTGTAATGAGCTGTCATAGTGCAGCAATAAAGATGGGAAAGAAACATCTATGATGCCTGTGTTTTTTTAACGTGATACTAATTAATTTGATAGAACTACGGAGTGCAGAAGAAATGTTTAGAACTGAATATATCTAAATGATCTCATCAGCGTCAAGTTGGATCCTTTGGTTGATGGTTTCTAATTTACACTGTAGCAGATGGATGGTGCTGAAGGTCACAATTACTGCATAAGGCCAACTTGTCTGTACAGTCTGAACTCCATGTAGATAACTGTCTCATTTATACAGAACGCTTGTAGTGAAAATCTTTTGTTCTTCTTTTGAATTTCTATTTCAAGTTGGTAAATTACATCTCTGGGATGAAACAAAATCAGATTTCAGGTTATCCTCCATTTAATTTTTCATATTGAATCTGGAGCTTTCTAATTAGACTGAAGAATTTTGTTGCCATCAAAGAACTAAAAAGATTTTGTTACTTGCTTAGTTGTGAAAGATCTGAACTGAAAACTTTTTAGACATCCAGTCTAACAAAAACAAAAAACGAATACAACAACATATTTAACTAATAGATGAGAAACTTCTGTTTTTCTGCAATAAAAAATCAGGTCAATTAACTTTTAAAATAGAACAAGCTAAAATTATCAGAAATGTACAACTCACTAAAGTGACTGCAGCAAAAGTTTGTCAAAAATCAGTTAAATGACTGCCTGCTGCAGAGTGGCCCTTTAGCACAAATTGTGAGTGTATGTTTTCACAAAATCAGCTACTCAAAACAACTGCTGTTGCGTGATCTTTCTGAAAAATAAATTGCAAGGTAGAATACCCCGTATTCAGCAAGGGATAAACTGTTTTGTCTCTTGCAAGATAAAATCATGCAAATGAATAGATATTACATGGCACTTAACAAGCTGGAAATCCACACATTATTTTCCTTTCTGCTAATTTGTTTGTGTATCTAGATACCATCATTCATGAGACAGCCTCCTGAATCAAAACACTTCAAAGGCAAAAACCAAAACAACCCCAAACAAAAAAACCCTTTCATTTGAAAATTCAGGACTGAGTTGCTGGGGTAATATTTTGTACAGTTAGTAACTTGAAAATGATATTAAGTCGGTACTGGGAGGGTCAAGCAAATGGGCTATAAAATTTTGTGCTGTGGTCTTTCCAGTCTAACTTGGGCTGTGAAGGGGGCTAAAAATATTTCCGTCTGATGGTTATTCACTGTTACTTTTTTTTTTCATGTACTTAGTTCTTTCTCTAGCAAATATCTATCCACAGCATGGTCCATATCCCCTTACAGAGCTTGAAATTTATTTGCCTCCTAAATCCTCTTGCCCTTTTACTGCCACCTCTGTAGGTCTGGTTATCTCTTTTAAGCTAATTACTCTCCCAGAGTCTAGAAAACTCTAGAGCTATGCTACTGATAGAGCCAAAATGATTCATTCTGGGGCCCTTTCAACAAGGCAAGTGCAGTCAGTTGAAAAGTAGACTCTGGGAGCAAGTGCAAGCACACAGACTGGTGCAGCTGAATCCTCACCAAGGAACATTCAAAAACAAAAGAGTAACTGCAGAGAATGCTGCATCATGTTTTGATCTAACAGAAACACACGCACGCTTAAAAAGGTTGAGGCTTGATTCTCTGAAAAATGCTTTTATTTCCTAGGCAATGATACTGAGTAAGGTAGTATTAAACATCTCATTTCTTTGATGATCTATTACATTGTATTGCTTTGCTAAAATTTTGTGTTAATGTCACAGATTTGCAGATATCACTGAGCTGCAGTGAGTCAGTGAATGCGGCACAGTGCTGGATGATTCTCAGCCTGTTGTCACATCTTAAACATAGAAGAGAGATGAACATGTATATTTAAGAAGCAAGGCTGACTATATAAATGTATACACAACAGTAAGAGACCACAGTGAAAGGCAGAAAGACATGCTCCATTTCTAGCAGCTGTTAAATAAGGTACATTCGATGTATCACCATCAGACTCAATCTGACCTATGTCAGTATGTGGTACCAAATCACCTGTGAGATGTTACTACGTCTTTTCTGTTCTGAACTGCCTATAAATAATGATCTTTTCTTTTCCCGCTTTGTTTTCTGCATGGTCTGTGTCCTCTACAAGTCTCGACTGAGCAGCCTGCAGTTTTTTTCTTGGCTTCCTCCCAGATGTCTCCCAGCATCACAGAAATGGCCTCCCTGCTTCTTCCTTGCTTGACCCCTGCATAACAGCTCAGGATACTTCAAGATTGCATCCTGAGTGGGCCACCTTGACTCATCCAGGCTCCTGCTTATACTAACTATTCATCTGCATTAGAGATTTCTTTCTTACACCATAGCTACTTGCAGTTACATCATCAGTAACAGTGTCAGCAATGTTCTGCTACAAATTGATTCAAATGAAATTAATTAATAAATAATTGTACAGTGTCAATTAAAAAAAATTGCCATTTTTCAGTTATGCAAGAATTTTAACTTTAAATTTTATTTTCCACATTAGTGGATTTTTTCACTCCTGTGTGACTAGCTAAACTACGTGACATTTTAAGTATAACTTGTCCCAAAGTTAGAATTTAACATCTGTTTTAGGGTACACGTGGTGACATTTTAAAAAAAGAAACTTAACTCTCTTGCGCAATTTGTGTATCCACATGTGCATGCACTTTCTAAAGATTAGTGCAAATTACCAATGGTGTGTAGTGATTTTAGGAGCAAATATTGGGAGCAAATACTGGATTTATTTTTGTAATTGTGGTAGTGGCCCAGACAGCATGCAAATTTAATCAGGAAAAATGCAGGCAGAAGTGGGCATCTGCTCTTTAGGTACCAGAACTTTCTTCAAATACTTCATTTGAAATACGAGTCCTGCACTTCGGTCACAACAACCCCATGCAACGCTACAGGCTTGGGGAAGAGTGGTTGGAAAGCTGCCCAGCAGAAAAGGACCTTGGGTTGTTGGTCGACAGCCAGCTGAACATGAGCCAGCAGTGTGCCCAGGTGGCCAAGAAGGCCAACAGCATCCTGGTTGTATTAGGAATAGTGTGGCCAGCAGGAGCAGGGAGGTGATCGTGCCCCTGTACTCGGCACTGGTGAGGCTGCACCTTGAGTACTGTGTTCAGTTTTGAGCCCCTCACTACAAGAAGGACATTGAGGTGCTGGAGCATGTCCAGAGAAGGGCAACAAGGCTGGTGAGGAGTCTAGAGAACAAGTCTTGTGAGGAGGGGCTGAGGGAGCTGGGGCTGTTTAGTCTGGAGAAGAGGAGGCTGAGGGGAGACCTTCTTGCTCTCTACAACTACCTGAAAGGAGG
>Ga0065711_1012091_pt1 | contig 11162 bp, 7 predicted proteins | sample Hoacrofraction12_FD_59098 | JGI IMG/M metagenome (GOLD analysis project Ga0065711, IMG submission 59098) | Hoatzin crop microbial communities from Cojedes, Venezuela - Epithelial fraction 12 v2 (version 2) | ecosystem: Host-associated > Birds > Digestive system > Esophagus > Crop | place... | reverse complement strand
CCCCCCCCCGCAGCACTTTGTCTCTTGGCATACTCATGACAAAACTAATTGTCTGCTCTGGCTTCTAAACTGTGTGCTGATATAATTCAAGGTGTTAATCCCTAGAAACTCGTTCTCAGTCATTAGCTTCTTCCTTCCTTGTACCCTCCTGTATTCACTGTACTCTTCCAACTACCCTGGAACAACCGACCTCAGCCCGTCCTTCCATAATCTGACAGCAACTGGCTTCACAGATGTGGCCTATTTTCTCCAAGTGAGGAGACAAAAGGGTATTTGTTGGAAGCTAGACTGACCATCAGGTTTGAACATCATCAAATTACAAAATAATTCAAATAATTAAAAAAAAATGTTCAGATTTAGTTAAAAAAAACCCCACTATTTTAATAGCACGCAGTCACTTGAATAAGTTTTCAGTAGGTACCACAGTACTATAGCCAAGATCTGAACCCAAACACGATGCCTATAAGCCATCCCCCTACTCCGCTAAGATACTTTCAATTTAACTTAAAATGTATATTTTTCATGCTGTGATTGTGCAGTTGACTATATTTCCTTACCTTTGGTTCCCCGAATTACAATTGCATTTAATAGTCCTCTTCCTCTTACAGAAGTTACAATATCAGATGGTGTCTTCATGAGCTCATTTCTTAGTATGTTACCCATTATTTCTGCATTTTTAGCCAAGTCTTCCTCTTCAATTACCTAAAGGGAAGGGAGATCCGCAGTCAACCGAAGGGCGCTGCATTTGTTTTCTGTACCCTGCTGGAATGGGTGACTAACGACTTTACAAGCGCTGAGACACAAAAGCTGCTGCACCCATAGCGTCACTGCAAAGGCTGCGTATCCAAGCAGATTAGTATTAAGCCTTCACTCACTCATGTTTACAAGAAACAATAATCTCTCTGAAGTTTTGTTCTAAATTAATGGCTTTTCATTTGCCATTATTTACAAGTAAACAGCAAACCACTGAAGACTCTTAATCCGCCCAGGTCTGCATATTGGGTACTGATGAGGCTTTCTGAGTGACTTGCTTTACATGTAGTCAATTATGCAGTCACAGAATAACTAAAATGCGGGCTCTGGACAAGGCATTTTACCAGCTTCTCTCAGACCTCCAGTAGCATATACACGTTATCAAGCTCACCGAGCAGCAGCCACTGCAATATGGTACAGTAAAATAAGCCAATTTCAAAATGTCATTGTAAAATTTGTGAAACTATTTTACTGAATTTACATAAGTGCCTCAAAACTTCCCCTAAATAAATTCTATTTTGTCATTTAAGACATTTAGACCACAAAATACACAGGAATTCGGACCTATTTCCAGTAAAGACTTTAGAATTTGTTAGGTGATCTAGGCAAAGAGTTAACCACTACCAATTTTCCATTCTTACTTAACACTAGATTTCTACTTGCAGCATAACAAATTGTATCATTTATTTAAGCAATGATCATGTCAGTGCAACACCCTTTTCTCTTTGGAATGCAAATCTCTCCTACAACCCACAAACCTCCAGCGCTGCCATGGCAATGCGGCAAGCTAACGGGTTTCCTCCATAGGTAGATCCATGTTCACCAGGCTTAATGGTCAGCATCACTTCGTCATCACACAGCACTGCTGAGACCTAAAATGGAAAGGCCAGCCAATTCATCTGCATATCTATTTAGAACAGTAAACCTAAATCTCTCCAAAGCAAACTCTTCCTCAGGGCTCAGGAAAGGATAAATTTCAGCCCATGGTGATAAATGACATTTACATTCCCAGCCCTGTGTAGTGCAGACCATATCTGAAAATCACGTAACAGCTTAATCCCTTAAATACACTCAGCTATACCAGTAACATGTAACGTCTAACACAGCTGAAGGGCATTTCTCCAAACGGAATATTATTTCCAGAGCTTAAGCTTCAACAGTCTGTTTAACAAGTCATAAATAGCTTCAACCGGACAAAATAGTTCAAGGCAGGCTGTAACTTCCAGCCCAATCAGCAGGAATTTAAGTCACTCCAAAGAGGATAAAATCAGTCATGCGGGCATGCCAAAGAAGTGAAGTAATGCCAGTTGTTCAGAAATAGTTTTATAATATGCTGAACACACATTAGTATTTTGTTTTCCTTTCTAGAGTTCATCTAGAAATTCACCACAGCAAGACAGTGATAAACTGCTCTCCAGAGAGAGCCCAAAAGACTAACCAGTAACTCCAGAAGGAAAGGCTGACCACTGGACGCTTATTTTCCCGACAGGATAATGCCAAACTGAAGAAAACAGATCTACCAAATCTATTCAACTAATTGGCATGGGCCGAAACACCTAAAAAATCACCTGCCTCAGAGGATGGTGTCTAACAACGTGCCGCCCAAACAAGTCAAGTATCGACACAGAAAGTTCAGGATACTACACAGCCATTTCAGCCATAAATGTATCATGTGTTCTATTTTTTTTTATATGTCTCTCACAGGTTGGACTGTCTGCATCATAAATCATAGCTAATCTTGTGAACACCAGATTCCAACCACAACAAACATCAGATTTATTTGCCTTCCAACTAGTAGGCTTTCAGTGTTAACTACATAAAAATCATTATTCAGCGCATGGATATTTCTTTGTTACTCACAGGATATAAGCCACCAGAAAGGGCCTTTCCAAGAAGAATTAGATCAGGTCTCACATTTTCATGGTCAACAGCTAGCATTTTCCCTGTCCTGGCTAAACCAGTCTGTATTTCATCTGCGATAAATAGAACCTTGATAGAGACAAAGAGAAGAAAAATGCACACATAACTGAGAATGGCTTTTGATCCCATTCCAGCTCAACTCAAACAATACAGCATAATTGCACACCGTAAGTGAACGACCTTCCAGCTGCATGACTAAGTACACGAAGGTACCTCCTTTACCTCCTCTAAACCTCCTGGACACTTACACATTCTATGCAAGGTGAAACTGCTACAGAGTGAACACACTGTCCTTTCTCTTGAATATCTTTCGCATGTTCTTTTCCACATAAGGCACACTCCACATAGGGTTGGACACTGTCCAGACAAAACCTGTTTGTGATATAACAAGGAGTGGGATTTCTAAAAAGTTAGGATTAGTCTGTCTTTACTCCCAGTGCATCGTTCATACACTGACCTTTGGAAGTTTCTGAAAAATGCTGTTTTATCAACTCTGCAGGTCTTGTAGTCTGACGTTAAAGTGTCTAAATAACTCTGAGAACCTAAATCACTTTTCCATCTTGTTTTCCTAAGCTGCCTTATTGTCACGCACTACTATTTGTAAAGTAGCTCTTATTTTCTTCTGAGAGGTAAGTACCAGAGCAATAATGAAGACAACTTTATCAATACCTTCCTCTGAAGGTATGGAAGGATTTATGGGTAGCACTTGCAAATTAAGAATTCTATTGGAACAGAGACCACTGATTTTTAAGTCACAGGCAACACCAAGGGAATAAAAAAAGCTGTAAATCAGTAGACCTTATTTTATTGTTTTCCTCACACTTACAAAGGACGTGGCCTGGGCCTGTGGAAGAGGCTGACCCAGCTGGTCTGGAATAAGCAGGCGTGGCAGCCTGCTTGTGAGAATTAGCCGTACCCAAAGACAACTGAAGGACACAGAAATAAATACAAACACATCTTCCCAAGCTTCCAGAGACACTGAATGCAAGTCTAATTCAGTGTGTCTTCATTAGCAGAGAACAGAAATTATGGCTCTAATACTTCACTTTCAAAACTAAACGTTTCTTAGTAGAATTGGACGGGGCTTTGAGCAACCTGGTCTGGTGGCAGATGGCCCAGCCCATGGCAGGGGGGTTGGAACCAGATGATCTATAAGGTCCTTTCCAACCCAGACCATTCTAGGATCCTGTGATTCTAATTCAGACAAGCTACAATATTCAGAACAGGAGTCAGGAATGTGGTATGAAAGGCAATGTGAGAAAATGCCGAACAAAAGAACAAAACTAAGACCTCTGCTCTTCAGAGGTCTTAAAAGAGCATCCATAAGCATATGACCATTTTCTTCAGTGTTTCGTTCCATGACCCATTACTGTTACTAACTCTTGGTAGCACTTAGGCACTCCAGCAACAAGGTCCCTTGGTAGCCATGGCAGAACCACTGCAGCAACTGGCTTCTGGCCCAAGAAACTTCTAATGTAAAAAAGAAACTAGAAGTTAAATAAATTTAAAATAAATGCAGTTTCAAGAACATTCATTAAAAACTCAAATCAGTGAAAGCAGTAAGAAACAGTGAAAAATGTGCACTGCTAAGGAGTATTTCCCGGTAAGGTATTGCCAGGATATACAAGTATCTCTACCCTATTCTGCTGAAAGAACAGGAAATTATTAAATAGTATACAAAGTCCTGTATCCTGCATATGAGAATGACCTTACAAGATATGTAAACACAGTGTGTAGTGATTAATCCACCTTGTTGTAGCAAATTCCTTACATTGTGCTTCGTGCAGAGGTCCCGCACTCCGGTGAGATAACCTTTGTCAGGAACAACCACCCCTGCTTCACCCTGAATTGGTTCAACCATGAAAGCTGCTACGTTGGGATCTTGAAGGGCCCGCTGTAAAAATTCATATATTCATAGAAAAGACAAACAGAAAAAAAATTTTGGTCAAATTTAGAAAATGTGGAGATGAATACATGTAGCAGAATCTAGCTCTAACCCTGGTGTTCCACCTCAAATGACAGTAAGAGTATCCACGTCCGGCAGTCACGGCACTCAGCCGTTCAGTCATGGCACTCCTGGAGGGCCGTTTCAGTTCCAACACAGAAGCCAGCGTCACTATTTGCCTCATAAAATCACCTGGTGTGCTTGCTTGGGAAATTAAAAACGGCAAACTCAGACAAACAGATTATCGGATCACTTCATAAATTACCTCAGAAATACACTCGGTTTTACATTACCCCATCCAAGACAAACAATTGCTCAACACGTCCCAAGTTCACCTCAAACAAAAAATAATGGAACCTCCCCAGAACAATTTTGTCACATTAAAGCAAAGTCCACAGCTACTTTCTTGCACCATCAGGTTCTAAAAGGTTGAGAAGTCCATGAGACTCAAGAGATAATGATTCCCAGCACGAATTTACTACAGCTTTTCTCAGTATTGCCCCACGAGCAGAACGAATTCAGTTATCAGTCTGATGGACATGGATCTAAGTTTCAGGTCTCCAGATTACACTCAAAGCCTCGATAAAGTTGGCTGAAAGCCACTAAATACTTACAGAACTTTACAGCAGGCAGCCTTGTGTAGGTTCAAATCTGAGTCAGCTTTTCCACACTGCAACTCTAATACACCGAGAGACCTTTGTTTCCCCCTAACCAGACCCCTGGTTAGGAGTCCTGTAAACCCTCCAATCTCCACAGCCGACTCACTTGTACTTTAATACCTAAGCTCACATTATGAGGGTGGGAAGTTTTAGGCTAATCAAGGTCAACCCTCCCCAACAGCTTGACAGGATGCATCTCAGAAAACCCAGGGAAATGCAGAATGACCAGCGTTTCAGTAGCTGAAGCGAAACACCAGCCTAGCATGGTTTTAAGGATGCCATGAAACTGGAAAGACTTGTTTGTGACTGCAGTGAATCCCAGTTATCTGGTCATTGAAGAATGTGCAGCATTTTTGAGAAAAGTAGGTAAAGATACTAGTTTCAGAATCCAGCTCCCGACTTTGGAATGTATGCTGCTGATCTGAATTCCCTTACAATTTATCTGCTGTTCTTAATTTGCGCCTTGAACATCTTAGTGACGTGGGAAATGAAGTAGATTGTGTGGTTTTCGTTTTACTTCCTAAAGCAAAACTCAAAAACAAAACCAAAGCAGAACTTGCACATATTTCCTATATGTAATTATAACATATATTTGTCTTACATAAGTCTAGATACATACGTCTTAATGTCCAAGCACATGTTTAAAAGGATAAACTTCTGATCTTCCTGCCTTGCAATTTACCAAAAGAGACACTGTAAAATGATTTCTTACAAGAGAACAAAAATTGACAAATACCTCAAGAGCTGGTAGGTCATTGTATGGGATCACTTCGAAACCCGGCATAAAGGGTCCAAATCCATCGTAGCTGGATGGGTCCGTAGAACTAGAGATAGCAGACATGGTTCTGCCCCAGAAGTTGCCAGCTAAAAAAAAGGGAAAAAAAAAGGTGGGATCGTTACAAAACTAAGAGCCAGAACAGTTCATAGGACATCACATTTTCCATTTGGTAATGCATTTTCAGAGCTGCCTAGCATTAGCATCCTTCTGCTAATCATTAGCATTTTACATTGATGCCATAAATACGTTGTGTTGCTGTATCAAAAGCACATATCAAAAATAAAATAAAATTACACTATCAGTCCTGGCAAGTATACAGAATAATTTCCATAAGCTTTGTTCGTAGTCTGAAAAATTGAAAGTAACTCAGGAAGATAACATCTTTTTAAGGAAGGTGTACAGCTTTTACACAAATATTATTCATTAAATGCAGGGACAAAAAAAGTAAATGCCACACAGAATTTAGGTCCTAAAAACAAAGCTGCCCGTAAGCCTAAAGCAAAAAGTATATTTCTGTGCTTTTCAAAGTTCCAGGAGAATCCATTTATAATTGTAAAAATACCATGACATTGCACTATTTCATATAGAAACATCAGTAAAAACGTCTAGGAACCAACTATCACCAAGACTATAAGATATTCATTTTAATATTTCAGTTACATCAACATGCTCTCAGCTAATCAATAGTAAGGTGCTTAACAAGACAAAGGAAGATTAAGGGTTCAAGCCTTCGCAGCATTACAAGCCTTGTCCTTCCCCCATCAATGTCTTTGTGTAACTGTGGTCCTAGGGGCAGAGGATGTTCTCAATCTGCAGGAAATCCTGAAGCCAATTACTACGGACATAGCCAGCTCCAGGCACCCCTCCTTTCTGATCGCCACTGTAAATAGCATTGCACCGCTCGCCACAGCAAAGCCTCCCAGCAGAACAATCCCTGCCGTGCTCTGCCGAGTCACATGCTTGGTACCTCAAGGTCACGCTAGTGCAGTCCTCTGGATCCTGAAAGAAGCCCTGAAGACCGAACCAGGTGGAGGGGAGCAGTCTGTCTGCTGACAACAGGCTGTCTCCACCTGCGCACTCCAGTCTCCGTAGGGGCTCGCTATCAAGCACAGAATCTACGTCAAGTTCTCTGGGCTGATGTTTAAAGCCATTTTTTGTTCTGACCCTAGCTACCCAAGAGAGCTTTTTTCTGCCAAAATGCTGGCTTCTGATAAGAGAAGGATTATTATGTCGTCCAACTACTTGGCACATGATTAAATATTGTGNTTAAGGAGATGGGATCATAATAATGGAGAGCATATTCAGTTTGTCAAGATGAGGAAGAACTTACTAAAAGCTAATTGACTGATGAGCAAAACAAAATTTATATGGAAGAAAAGGAGAGAGAAATACATTTATTCAAAGAATTCCCAAAAGAAGAAAAAACAGATCTGATCTAATTGGTCCTAGAAACCACAACGCAATATTCAACCATGACTTTCAATTTATAAATGCTGTCTAACGACAGTTTATGGTCCAGCTACTACATGTACCAAAAGTCAAAAACAGTACTGCAGCTGTAGCAATAAAAAGAAAAAAAAACAATACTTAACTAATAAGCTTTATTCTGTAATGCTTTATAAAATACAGAACCGTTGAATAATATTAGACTTGAGAAAAATACCTATAACTCACATTTGGTATTCCTTGGTTATTCGAATTAGATATAAACAAGTCATTTTTTTAGCAAAGCCCAATGGTCTCTGCAGGGGCAGGTAACTCCTCCCTGTTACAGAGCCACGCAGAGCAGGCAGATGCAGGCAGGAAGCACCCCATGTATATAATCAGAAAAGTACAGCAGGGCTCCATATTTACCCTAGAAATATTGCTTTTACCGTCACTGTATGATCAAGACCACAATTTGGCTTTGTTGGGTTAATGCCACCTTCCGAAAGGCCTTACGAATGCAGAAGAAAACCACTGGTAGGGAAAGCCTAAGAGGGAAGCAGGCTTAACCCAAATGCGGAATCTACAAGAGGGGTGGCAGCAATTTAAGGAGCGCATTCAAGAGAAAGGTACATAAAAATCAACCAATTAGGAATAAAAAGATCCTGCACTTGAACACACCAGCAGTGGTTAAAAGCATGGAGGACTGAATGCACCTTCCATGTGATTTCAGGCAGCCACTCTTCAGTTTTTGATAACTAAGCAGGTTAAGCAGGACAAATAATCTCCACTTCATATATTCAATTGCTGTTCATAAAGCTTTATAAACCATCATATTAATGACGGTTTCCTTCCTGGATTTAAGTTCATTGTTGCATCTCCCTCGCAAAATCTGCCATTACAAGCAGCTCATGACAAAGCACAGCTATCCTCATCGTTGTCCCGTGATGCACCCGCCTCCACAAGCGAGAGGATCTGAAACCGATCTGTCATAGGAATGATATCCACACCTCTGGCTTTTACGATGACTTCTGTTGAGATCGCATGTGTTTCTTAAAGGACTTTCCATTTTAAAAAGCATTTATAATTCATTGTAACTAAGTTTAAAATCAACTAGTCAGCAGCATACACAGAATATTTGGTCAGCAGAATGTATTTAAGACTGAACCTCACAAGGTGGAAGGAGGTGCTTAGAGAATCTTAAGGTCCCGCAAAAACTGTCGTAGCCACTGTGATATTTTTTAGCAGAATCACCAACTGCAGATATGCCAGTACAACATAATCTGTTAAAAGGCTGAGATCTTAGCTTACACTATTAAAATGTCAAGGGTTACAGAGACCTTCAACAGACTTGCTCCAGTGAAAAAAAAAAAACAAACAACATTAAGAACACTGCAAAGTAATCCCTACAGCTACAGGAGAAAGGAGAGTGCTACAGCCAGAGCCTAGATCTCTCTTCCTCCTCCTCGATACCTCAGCTTGTAACACGCGCTTTACATACCTGCAAAAATTATTTTTGCTTTGTATTTTGGAATTCCTTTCACGGTGTATGCCCACTTCCGAGCCAATTTACAGGCAGTTTCTCCAGCTTCGACTCCTAAAACATAAAGAAATACCATTATCACACTTGTATATGAGACAGGCCATTGATGCAGTATCAAATGTTACAAAACCATTAAATCTCACAGAAAAAAGGATTGTTTTTTTTTTTTTACCTGTGTTCATTGGAAGAACTTTGTTATAATTGAACATTTTGGTGACAAACTCCTCGTACTCGCCAAGTACATCATTGTAGAATGCTCTAGATGTCAGGGTCAGTTTTTCAGACTGAGCTTTCAGAGCGTTCACGATCTTTGGGTGACAGTGGCCTTGATTAACAGCACTGTAAGCACTCAGAAAGTCAAAATACTTTCTACCTTCAACATCCCACACATAAATACCTAGAAAAACAAAGGGGTGGTAAATACACAGATTAAAAGAAGATTTGACATAATTCTAAATAATACAAGCTAAGAACTACAGCACAACCTGGTCAAATATGAACAGTATTCTCGCCATTCCTTAGGGAGTGACTGAAAGGTCCTCTAACTAGAAAAAAAATCAGTTGACAAGGAGAGCGTGAGCAACAAACTAGTACAGTACAAACAAATGCTCGATGTGGAATCAAGGAAAGAAGCATTTCCCATATAAAGCTGCCATTCCACTAAGTTAGTAAGTAATATGAGAATATTACTTCCCCTCCAAGTCCCTGTTTTGTGTGCTAAAAAGTAGATAGAGAAGAATAATTTTGTAAGCGAATTAATAAGAATTAGAGGTCATAAAAGAAAGAAAAAAACCCAACAGAACCCAAATACTCTCAAAACTTCAGAGGCTGGCAGCTCTGCGCTGTCAAAACAGGTACCGATCAAGAAAAACTGTTGGATCACTACACTGATAGCATTTCAATATAAACTCTTAGAATTTAACCTGCAGAGGATAAAAGCCCTTTAAACACAATTAAAGACCAGAGTAAATTTAAATTAAGCAGTAATACAGGAACAGTACACAAGGACTTAAATAGGGTTCCAACGCACCCTTTCACGTTCACGTTAACATTAAACCTTTCCACACAAGGTAACAGAAGAAACAAAATTGCTTGACACTTTCTTGCTGAGTTATTCTGAATTACGAAGATTATCAGAACTGAGATCTCTATTTAGACAAATCATTTTAGAAAGAGTACTGTTTTATCAGGCAGCCTTATGCATAATGATCCAGTTCTCCGACCAGCAATTAGCTGCCTTTATTTCATCAATTATCTCAATCCCACCCACTCCACGCCCAAAAAAAAACCCCAAAGGTTCAGAAATTCATTAGGTCAAAATCATTGCGCCATGATCCCATCCCACCCACACTCACACACCCCCTCTACACCACCCAGGGAAGCCTAAATAAAATACCTTTCCCTTTTTCCAGAGCAACGGGTAGCGGGTGATAATTGTGGGCACCATATTTAGCCTCACGTTCAAATATGAAATCAGAGGACGGAGGTCCTTGAATGGTTTTTTTCGTAGCAACTGAGGTAGGAGAACTCAGCGAAGCGTGAACACCTCGACAGAGAACAGCAATGCTCGGAGAGCGGGTTAGCTTGGAAAACATTATTGACTTCAGGTATGCTGTTATAGATCTGGGGAAGGAAAAAAAAAGGTAAGTTAATAATTAGCACTAAGAATACTTCAGAAGAAATGTATGATGTGCTTGAAGTGGATTTACTGCCAGGATTACAGGTTTCTCAGCTCTTGCAATCAGTAAAGAACCCTTATACGAAGTATAAATGAATGCAGTACTATCTTCAAATGAGTATTTTTTTCTATTTTAACACACACAGAAACAGAAAGAAAACTAAAACATACGACTCAACAAGTCTATGGAATAGTTACATAATTTTTCCTGTACGTGTTCCTTTTTCATTAAATAGTGACTAGATTTATTAATTCAAACTGCAGTAAGAAACTTATCAAAATTCCTGCACTATTGACACACTCCTGGTCTAACAAAGATTTCCACAAGACAAATCTTGTCACAAAATCAGAAAGTAAATAATATAATGCTGGAAATAAGCACCTAATCCAAATAATGTTATCAAATTTGATAAAGGACTGATTAGTTTTAACTGAGGTCAGCTTTGAGAAGGAAAATCTGT
>Ga0065711_1009391_pt1 | contig 11162 bp, 9 predicted proteins | sample Hoacrofraction12_FD_59098 | JGI IMG/M metagenome (GOLD analysis project Ga0065711, IMG submission 59098) | Hoatzin crop microbial communities from Cojedes, Venezuela - Epithelial fraction 12 v2 (version 2) | ecosystem: Host-associated > Birds > Digestive system > Esophagus > Crop | place... | reverse complement strand
GGTGGGTGTCAGGAGGAGGGGGCCAAGCTCTTTCCAGTGGTGCCCAGCGACAGGACAAGGGGCAATGGGCACAAACTGAAGCAGAGGAAGTTCCGTCTGAACATGAGGAAGAACTTCTTCCCTCTGAGGGTGACGGAGCCCTGGACCAGGCTGCCCAGGGAGGTTGTGGAGTCACCGATGAAATAGATATATCCGTCTCCGATGGAGCCAAATTCTAGGCTATTGGTTCACTCTCATTAAATCTAGACAGAGCGAGGTATAATCTGTACTGCAGCGTAAGTGCGCAGTACGATTCAGAAGTCCCAGTGACGTATTGTGAAAATCTGACTGTAACTACTTGACTGTGGTGCTTTCAAAACTTTTAATAACCTTGAGAGTTGGTATCAAAAAGCCTGAAAATTACAATCCAATCAGTACCATTAACGTATTTTAACAATACTGGAGTGTGTTTGGTGGGTGTGCCTCAAACTCTCAAATGTCCAGTAAAGCCTGACCCTTTCAAAAGAACAAGTTAAGAAGTCGGGTTAAAGAAAAGCTGCAGTCTGAACTTTGACTGTATCAGCCTAGGGATTTCCCTTTTTCCTTGGAAGGTTTCTGTTAAAACTCTTAACACAAATTACTGTTGATATTTTAGTTTCACCTTGAAGTGATTGCTTTGTGGGAGAAACCCTAATCCATGCAATTTTGTCCAACACATAAAAAGGTAGTCAAATTAAAAAGAAAAAAAAAAGAAAAAGAAAATCCTCTTCCCTGAGGGCAGATTTCCTAGCCATAACAATCCCATCTGCATCAGAAAACCAGAAAGACCTCAGAAACAAAACAAGCCCGAAACACAGTCAGTTCAGAGGCATCAGCACTGCTGTGTCACAGCCCTCTGCAGATAATCTTTTTTACTCTTTTCCCTCCCCTACTGGGAAATTACAGGGATGGTCTTATCTGAAACAGGAGAGCTAGTCTAGAGAGGTCAAAGCCCAGAGTTAGCCTGCTGGACAGAACGATCGGTCATGGAAGGCATCCAGCAGTAGCCAGGTTAAGTGAGGCTAATAAATAATGCACAAATGCAAAGCAAGTGACAACAACAGAGGATGCACCGGTCATTAGGTCAAACAGGAAATTCCTCACTAACAAATTACTTTTAATCCCAGTCTAATAAACGGTAAGACCCACTTTGTTAACTCTCAACTCAATAGCTACCTTCCTAGAAAGAACCCTGTTTCTCTTCCTCCTGCTCTTCAGGGAAGCCCCTGACAGTGAGATCTTCAGGGCAGATGGGCAGCGGGATGTAGTTTCTCTTTCAGAAAACCAAGCTTGGACAGTCCGTGGAAAAAGATGCAACTCTGCGCCTCCCCACACTCGTTTTTGTAAGTCAATTTAATCCATAGCTATAAGAGCAATTTACAGCCCAGCCAGTCCAGGTTGTTTGCAGTACAATGACGTGCACTAACTAAAGTCAAACAAAAGCAACGTCTGAAGGGGCTTTGCACAGTTTTGCTTCCTGGCACTTGAAGATGCTTATGTTCTTGCTAAATGCAGGTTACACGCATTTATTTCACGCAGCATTAAAACTGTGGCAGATTTGGGGTTCAAATGATTAAAACAGGAGATCACCAACAGCGTGATGGATATCACTAGCAGGATTCAGCCCACCCCAGAGGTGTACGCAAGAACAAACACAGCTGTACACGTCTCTAAACTGTTGATGGTGAAATGCAAACACAGAAAGTACGGCGTTCCCCGGCAGAAGCCACCGTAGTCGACAAAGTAGATGATTGCACAATATTGCGGAGAAGCCTGTTTTCATTACCTTAAAGTCAAGGCTGCAAAGACTGACTACATCGTCGTCTTTCTCTCGGCGCTTCCTCTTCTGTAAGAAATGAAACAATGAAATGGAGTTATAGCTGTACACTCCACTTCTGTTTAGAAAGAAGGCTCTGTTTTTCATAAAGCAGACTTTATGATTTTCTTTCTTTACACCCCAACTCAAAAAAGGAAAGGCTGAAAACAAATGCGAAGCATGTTGATGCTGGTTCATGAGGTTTGTCACCTGATCAATACCTATAAACTCTATGCCTATAAACTGATTTCTCTGCACTCCCGTAACTGAGGTTGTGAGTAAAGTCTTCGGTGGGAAATCTCAGCAGCAGGACAGAATGCAGCGGTTACCACTGTGAAATGATTTGAGATTCATTTAGTTAAATGAAACACTTTTTTGTGGTTTCTGAGATCAGCAATCCAGCAATAAAGTTGGGCTTTTTGGAAGACTTAGGTACCAAGAAGGTCGGGCTAGGTGGTCATTAGGATCTGAGGTCTCTAAGGGACACCAGCAGATACCATGCCTAACTCTGGTGACGTTTGCTCACCAGCGTGGTTGGGCTTAGGCAGGGGTCTGTGAGTGAGGGGATCCACTGATTTCACCCGGGGTACAGCGCCAGCATAAAGCAGCTTTGCGCTAGGTTTGTTGTTTCTGCTCCTCAGCTACCTTCTACTACCCAAATGTATTTTATTTGGGGAATTCTTGCCGTGTATCAGGGCTTTGTTTCAGTGCAGTTCTCTATAAACAGCTGAATATGTGTGTACATGAGAGCGTTTCCATCACCTATTTAATTCATTACTTCGGACGTGGCCAGTAGACAGCTGTGGCTGCAGCATCCCTGCGAGGAATGCAACAGGCTCACAGAATCAGCGTTTTTGTGGAAAAAGATGAGGCTTTTGGCCAGGGAGCTCTCAGTTATTTTCCTATCTGAAGAAGAGCACAAGCCAAGCCAGTGGAACAATGATGAAAGGCATCTGCACCGAGCTTCCTGATACCTCCCACTATTTCTGTACTATCTGGGCTTCTACATTATTTTTTTGACACCCAGAGAACGGAAAACCAATTGTGGACTCATCCTGTTAGACTGTGCCACCCTGCAAATCAGCTGGTCTGGAAAAAAAAACCCATGGGTCACGAGCATAAATTGTTTGGGCACCCACGAAGCAAGTAGCTGATTTTCATCCTGTGTTTGACCCTTGTCCTTTAGCATTTCGGAATGAGACAAGTTAATCCTCTTCCACTTCACTAAGCACAAAGGAAAAAGAAAAGAATCTAGTCTGTATTTTTAAATTAGTCTACATGTTGTTTATCAGTTGAACAGACAAGACATTGAACTAGGTGAAATGAGGAGAACACCCTCTCTGCAGCTGCAGAGGTGACCCCTACCATGAGTCCACTCAGAACGTCAGCAAATTTCAGTTTTCTGCTCTACCAGTCCAGCAGCTTGACCTTATGTCAGCAGCAAATATATAAACCCTGTTTTCTTAGAATTCAATAATATATTCAAATAACTTTAAAGTTTCAGCTTTAATAGAGGTTTGTCATCACTGTAAGTGCGTTTAAAATGTTTGAATACAAGTATTCATGCAAATTATTTTTAAATGCTGACCAGCCTAGTTTCCACGGTTTCTTTGAAAATCTGATGCTGCGGAGGGGATGTCCAGCTTCCCCGGAGGGTTCTCAGAAACCTGTTCTCTTGTTTGCTAGTCCTTTCACGGGATGTGTTTTTAGGCTCCCATGCATCTTCTCGCCTGTCCACACTATGCTGACTCTGCCATTTAGCTATTAAATACACACACGTAATGGTGAGACATTACAGAAGTGCACTCACTAGTTTCTTATATCTTGGATTTTGGCACTGTGGTTTTTTTCTCAGCTATTCAGACTAGCTACAGAAGCGGATTCAAGTACGAAGTTCCCCAGTGATTTCAGCTTTCCTGTTTTTTTTCTGTATTTGCAAAGACAAGATACTGACTGACTCACTGACTCATGTGAGTAAGTCTGTTCACTGATAGACTTGCTAACTAGAGAGGAAAAAATTCTCACATTAGACATTATGTCTTACCATATTTATAGCATTGACACTGAATTAATGTCCCAGCACACTCCATACTTTTTGAACAGACCTTTGGCAGGCTTGAGAACACATGCAAATGCAGACGTTTGTTTTTTTAGGTTTAGCAAAATATTCAGCGTTGGTTATTTATCAAACCCCGCAATAAAAGACTGCTATAACCACACCTTTTTGGTCTGCAGATTATTTTTCCCATATGTAAGTCAAGTACATTAGCATCTATTTAACAGAAGAAACCCTGCAATAAAGACAAAGACACCACGCCTTTTTGGTCTGAGTATTATTCGTTCCTTATGTAGTCAAGTATATTAACATCTTTAACATACAGCTCCAGACCAAAGCCCAGACACGAAAGGAAGGCCAAAATTTTGTTTTTAAACTGGCTAGACTTATGCAATAAGTATTGCATTGGCTGGGCCCCATTTCCTTTGCCCAATATAGTTTCATACAAAAACGTAGACGTTTCACTGCGGAGCCAGCTGTATCATTCCTGCGTGGTGCCAGAACCGAAACAGATTCCAAGAGAACGGCCTCTTCAGGCTGCTCAGATCTGGGCGTTTAAAGCCACATGATAAAAAAGCAATTGCTACGGTACTGTTTTCTCACATATTTGAGACGGTCGCGATCAGAGATCTGATACGTTAACCTTCTCACGAAACTCAAGTCATGTGGAAAAAGTTACTTCTAGGAAAGTTATTAAACTGTAAAAACCGTGAGAGCTGGTTTAGGCTCTCAAAGAGGTATTGTAAAGGAGAAGCATAAAAAAACGCTAATCAGGAGGGGAAATCTAAATATTTTGTGACTTTATTTTAGCAAGACCTAAATAACACCATGAGCATGAATGTTAATTACATTTCAAGGACGCCGGTTAAAGCTCCAGGAGCGCTTTTTAAGAAAGTACTGGTTTTCAATTTGAAAACAATTCCAGTCATCTAGTTTTCCTTTTTCCTACGAAGGGCTTTTGCCTAAAACCAGGGTATTTTGTTCTTTAGGGATCAGTCTGGTTTTTTTGCTGCTTATTGCCCACCTGAAGTCATAAAACACCAATAAGGCTTCAGGTGAGGAATGTGCATCAGGACCGTTAAGTCAACAAAGATCAAGTGCCTGTTTCTCATAAATGAATCCTCCCTTAATGAAAAGGAAGAAAGGAAAACAGACCGTGAGTAACCTTGCTTCCAGTCAGAAGCCATCCAGAAGATGTTTTAAGCAAAGCTGCGTTAGTCTTTTCTTAGAATTATGCAGACCAAGCACTAGTCCTTCTTTTTAAACCCACCCCACCTCTCTGGGCATGAAAAGGACCCTTGGCTGAGTTACCCACTTCCCCTCAGACTCAAGCCAGGGACATTTTACAGACTTTTGGCCAAACAGCTGCACAAACTATGGCATGAAGAGATGCTGTTTGTGACTGGCACATAAGTACTTGGTGTTCACGGGGAAAAAAAAACCCTGTGTGACACACTCCAACACGAGAGACATGAGACCAAGAAAAGTAGAGTTCTTGCTTGCCTACAGGCTGCTGTCAAAATCCAGCGCTCTGGTCAAGGTGTGCCGGTGTAATTACATTGGCAAAGCCTCTGAGAGGAGACCTGGTCCCCGGCCACGCAGTAAGGGTATGTCTGCTGGGCGACTGAACCGCACAGCTATGCGCTCTCCTTCGTTATTCTGTCCTTCCTGTATTTACTTCTCTTCCAGTGTTAGGGGCATTAATCCAAGACTAACCTCTAGCTAGCCCCAGGAAAGCTTGGATGTCCAGAAAATGGCTGGAGTTCAGGGCTACCCACCATCTGCAGCTGGAAATGAAGCTACCTGGGCTTGAAAGGAGAGGTGGCGGTGGACCAGGTTGATGAGGGACATAATGGAGACATGCAGATAAGCAATTAAGTGCTTCAAAAACAGTTTCTTTGGTTTTTGCAGTCTGTGTCATGACATACAATATGCTCTAACTGTAACTGAGAGTTGAACTGAATATGCGTATAGCCAAATAAAAGCAGATTAAAAAACATACAAAGAACAGGAATAACTTGAAATTCAGTCAAAACGCTTTTAATTTGTGATGTTAGAGCACAATATTTTCAAATTTGAAAGAATATAATTTCTAGAGCTTTGTAATATTCAAATGTATATGTTTAATGTAGCTGTAATCACCAGATGAAAAGTTTGTAAAAACAGGCAAAAGAAAAATCTACTAGAGAATTTGGTTTTGTTTAATCCACTCCCACGCTGGTGGTTGTGCAGCCTCAAAATTGCACATGGCTGCCCTTCAAGGCACAGCCAGCAAAGCGCCTGTCTAAACGCGTGCTTTCACAAGAAGCTCCAGCTGATTTTAGATGGGATTTCCTTCGTAAAAAGGTAGTCCTGTCTTTTTCCCCACCTCCAGACACGTTCTCACGCCCTTCCTCATGCCGACACAGGCATCCATACAGCTTGTGCAGTCAGCTGGCTCAGCTCATCCAAAACTCTTTGTTTTCTTTTTGGTAAGGCGAGTTTTTCAGCCAGACCAGTTTGCTGGCTGAGCATGGGATCACCGCTTCCAGGGGTAGCGGGGGGCAAATCAGCTTAGGCAGCTCATGAAAGGGAGCTTTAAGATGGGACAAGACCTATATACACAATACCAGGCGCTATGCACCCACTTCAGCTGATTAATTGCCTCGCAGTCCTCAGTGCATGAGGAGGGACAGACTTCATGAAGCAGCAGTTCAGAGCAGAAACCCAGTGCAGGTCCTCTGAACCACTCTCCAGAGCAGTCCATCTTTCTCTGCCAGCTCTAGAGGCTGGATATGAACCACTTCCATAGTAAGGGATGCACGTTATTGGACAGAGAGAAGAGAGTGCAAGGCAACAAGGCCATGCACTTGCTCTAGGTAGTTCTCTACACCAAATAAAGTACAGGTTTTTGTATCTAAGAAGAAAAAAACAAAGGTTTATTTCTACACTATGTTTTACATCTTGCCTATTGCATTGCCAGCTTAGCTAGCAGGACTGAAACGCATCAGAAAAGAACAAGTTTATAAAGAGAATACAGTGTCCAGGATATCCTGCTTTCTCTTAATCCCTGTGAGCAAAAATCACCCTCCAGCTGAAGCTCAGAAGTCTCAGAAAGTGTCTAGTCAGGTAGAGAAGAATGCGTCGATTTTCCTTCTCCTCCAGGCAGAGGGACCTTCACCTCTGTATTCCTGCTTTTGTTTGCATGCTTTTGCGATATGAACCCACCAGCTGTTTTACTCACCAGGGTGAAGTCCCATTGTGGTCCCGGAGTCAGAAATGTGAAAGAGCTGCCTCGTCTCAGAGGGTACCTGCGAGGAGGAAAACGGAATAAGGGAAATAATTTATAGGTTGCTGTAGCGACTGATAAGCTACACCTCTTTTCCACAGCTTTGATGGTATCATACATCTTCAGCTCCTGGCACAAAAGTTGCAAAGACAATGACGTAGCACAGTCCTTGGGAAAGAGGGACCAAAAGGATTGCCAGTGTTCCCCACCACGATCGCAGGTGTTAGATTAAAAATCCTAGTTTACTGCAATAAATGGCTCTGTGCAACAGAGGCAGGCAAAAATCTCCCACTGGGTCCTGCAGGCTGGTCTGGAGGAAAATCTTGCTTTGACCACAAACCTGCCAATCTGACCAAGAGGAAGGATAAAACAATAATAATAATAATAAAAAAGAATAATATTGTGGCCTCATTTTCCAAGGTTAACGAAGCTGAAATGAAAGGAGGCAACAAACTGCACCTTTGACAATGCAGCCTTGTAATTTCCCATAAAATTCTGACCAGGAATTGAGTTGTGGTCTTTCATTAAATCATTCTCGATCCAAGGAAGTTAAACCACCAGAAAGCACTACACACAATAGGCCGTTTGTATAATCCTTGCTCTTTGAACAATGGTAAACGAATTGCCTTATGCAAGTCATTTATTGTACTAGCGCCGAGTTAAGCAAACAAGTTACGTTCCAACTTTCACTGTCTGGTGGACTTAAGGTATGTTTCCAGCAACAATTTTTAAAAGCTTATTCTGGCTGTAATATGGAGAAACACTTTTGTCTGTCATTGGGTTTCTGTATGAAGAATTTTAGTCCCAAACGGGCCACACGCTTTTTTTCCAAGGCAGCCAGCTGTATCACCTAATGGGGAGAAGATTTCCCCTTGCTGTCACAAACTCAGACAGAACAGGCATCTTCTCAACAGCTGCACCTTTCTTCGTCATACTAAGATCCCATGGGATTATAAAAAACCTGGAAATAATATAGGAATTCAAATCCTTCCGGCTTTCAGGGGGGCTTGCTCTCCAGCATTGCTGAAAATTCGTTTCACAGAGTATTAGCCGTGTTTAACGTCAGCAGCTCTCCGTATCGGAAGAGAAAAAGCATTCGTCTGTAAAAGGTTTGTCCAGGGTGGGGTGTTCTGGATCGGTATTTGGAAAACATAAGTCAACCACCCAGAAAATACTTTTGCACTTCTACCAGGCAACAAGATAAACATTTTATGAAGTGTACTTTATTGCAAGCAAGATGTGAAGGAATACAAGATGCTTCTGGTGATGAGGCAAACATTTTAGGCAGCAGATGTAGACTACACAGGTGAGCTTATTAACACTTTTCCTCCAGAAATACATTCCTATGCTGACCCTTTCCTTAGCATATATCTGTTCATAAAAGTATTTCACTTCAAACTCAAATCTGAGAAGAAATCTAACCAACTGCTGAATGCCTGAGCTGGTTCTGTGCTCCTCACCCCAGGAAGGACAAGTGTCCGCACAGTGGCTTTTGTTTCTTGAGGAGACCCAAGGAGATGACCCAAAACTGTTATCTGGCATCTGATCCCAAAAAGACAAGACCACCACGTACAAGAAGGGCATCTTCTCTTCACTCCCCACTCGTGGTGATGGAATGCATTCGCTATAGACAAAGAACTGAAGCAGCCTTAGCATAAAATTAGATACTTTGATTGGGACAGGGAGCGAGAGTCGTTCAGCCACCTCAGTAGGTCCCATGGAACAGGAGCAAAAATTCTCTGTAACTTCTGAGGTGGCTGAAGTCCCTTCAGGACCTGTTCAGGGAGCATTTCACCTGCTCCAAAGGTCTGAGCAAGGCAGCTGCTGTATAAACAGTGAAAACGCTGAGCAAGCAGCATCTGCAGTGGCAAACCAGGAAGCAGGAACATTGTCATGGGTTTCAAAGTGGTTAGAATAGTAAATATGCCATCTATGTTCTGTGTATACATATAGACTTAGGTATCTAAATATACAGATAAATAATATAAATATCTAAAACTTATAAAATATATAAATATAAAAAATAAGCTTGTTCAAAGTACCATATGCACAAATGAAGACTTATGTAAAACCAGAGGAAACTCTTCCTCAGACCACACAACCTTCAGGTATCTTAGGATCACTCAGAACCTTTTAATATAATCACTATGTCTGTGACACTGCTCCAGAAAGGGAAGTGGCATTTCCAAGAGCTGCATACCAATACACTGATTGCTAGATGGAGAAGAAACTTCTGGAAGGGAACGTTCTTTGGGATTTATAAGAGTACATACCGCTTAGGAAGAAAATCTGGGCATGAGCATCGGATTTCTTTGAAATTTAAAATAGAGCCATTTTTTTCTCACGAGAAAGAAAAATCCTCACTGTTTAATCCCAACACCTAACCTGCTAGGCTGCCCAGACCAAAATTTATGAGTTTGATTAAACCTTCCTTGACTACAGATAGGAAAGCAAAGAGATAATTAATGGTCTGCAAAGTGCGCCCTGCACAGCTATAAAGAGCTACCAGCACGGACTAAGCCTCAGTCTCTGAGGCAGGCATAGGCTTTCATGCTGGGAAGCAGGAGCCTAATTTTATTCCATGTATCTTGATCTCCAGCACCAGAGGCAGCCAGATTGTGGCCTGGAAGCCACACAAGGCTTTCAAACTGTTCAGAGTAACTCCCAGTCATCCCAGTATGAGTGTGGGCTGCTGTAGCTGCCCCAGCTGCATCGTCTGGGGTCCTGGGTGGACCCCAAGTTGTGCCCCCCTGCCCGCGGGGAGCAAAGTGTGGGACTACAGGTATGAAGCTGCCCTTGAGAACAAGCACGAGTCTGGCCCATCTGTATTAGTGCACTCGGCTTCCAACCAAATGGAGATTTTTATGGGGTATAATCAAGTAAGTTTGGCTACAGCAACCTTTCAAAAAGCTCAGATTTAAGGGTATTGTACAACTATAGTCCCGTCCTCTTACACTCACACATTGAAAGCGACCACCGTTGATTTCCATTTACTGCCCAACGTGTTTCATTCCTATTATACAGGCATCATAATAAGGTTTGAATCCAAAGCAGCGTTTTGTTCTGGCATGCACACTATAAGGCAATGTACCTTGTGGGATTGCTTATGCAGTGTTTCAGATACCCCTCTGCTCAAGCTGCGGTGGGACTCATACAGCTAAATGTGCGAGGTGCCTCCCACTCCGGCCTTCCCACCGTCCTTGAAAGAGGCTTTTCTTGGTGTCTCCTGGGAAGTGTCTTTCAAAATATAACCCACAGAGATAATCATGCAGGTATTAACCTCTCTACTGCTGCTGCTCAATATCAAGACTACATAGCCACTGTTCTTTCACGAAAATGAGAAATGATCAGAAATGAGAGGCATTAACTTGGAAACCTCAGCATTTCAAAGCGAGTTGTAGGGGTGGGGAGTACAATAGGATTAATATTCAAAAATCAACAGGCAGCTTTTCTTCCAGTTGTCACAAGAGTTGGAGAGAAGTTTCTCCATCTCAGACTCCATCATCTAAACTTTCTCCCTTGGTCACTCAGCTGTGGGGGGAAATGCAGCTAATCCCTCCCACAGAAAGCATGTACTATAGAAATATCTGCCCCAGTCAAAAAGTTCCCTTCAGTCCTCTACCCAACAGAGATCTGCAACAGCAGACCAGGTTATGGACCGGTTGCTCTTTCCTCCTCTCCAATGGTCTAGTATGAGGGCTCAGTCAAGAGAAGAGGGCAAAGCAGAAATCAGAAACTGCTCCTTCTCACACGCCTTTGACAGTGTTCTGGGAGTAGGAATTCTCTTATTTGTTCTAGATCTTGCTATCACAGACATTTCCCGACCGTATTTTGTTAATAGGAATCAGCCTTTTGTGGTGTAAAGAGCTCTTACGGGTCCTGCTGGAGAGCAGCTCTGTGGAGAGGGACCTGGGTGTCCTAGTGGACGACAGGTTAACCATGAGCCAGCAGTGTGCCCTGGCTGCCAAGAAGGCCAATGGGATCCTGGGGTGCATCAAGAAGAG